>OGVO01000165.1_pt1 | contig 12409 bp, 19 predicted proteins | sample 1575771 | NCBI WGS metagenome assembly OGVO01 (sample SAMN07581527, study PRJEB24739) | freshwater metagenome | place: Singapore | collected 2015-01 | reverse complement strand
CAGCAGACTGGTCAATTTGGCGACCTGTGGCCGTGTTGTTCAGGCTGTCGGGGTTCAGACCCATCGAAGTACGCGACACACCCGTGCGGTTCTCCCGCATGGCCTGCACATACTCCAACATGGGCAGGGATGCACCAGCCGCGAACGGGATCACATCGGTCTGGACTGCGTTGGGGTCACGCGCCCGGATGATCCCACCAGGGCGGGAATCCAGCAGATCATCAATGTTCGCCAGCGGAGACCAGTTGGAATCCGTCAGCACCTTGGTCCGGGGGTTGTTGGTCAGATACAGGTTGTTCAGCGTCTGACGCAGCAGCTCTGTGTGCAGCTTCTGGAGGTCAGAGACTGCCTCGGCCAAGCTCATCCCGGCCCATTGGTGGGTGTTCAGGATGGGGGAGGCGGTGGCGATCGGAACGTGCGAGACTTCCTCAACCTTCAGGATCTTGTCTTGCAGGCGGTACACGCACAGGCGTTCTGCAATGCCGTCGCCATCACGGTCAATCAGCACGAACTCGATCCGCAGGTATCCATCAGCCTGAGAGGTGTCCAAGTCCTCGGTAGTCGCGTCGTAGGCGGTTTCTTCCACCTCACGTTGCATCAGGTTGCGGTCAGAGGCTTCCAAGTCCTCCTCGTCCACATCGAAGCCCATCAGCTTCAAGTCGGACAACGTGACTTCCATCACCCGGCAGACGTAGGGACAGTCTTGCAGCAGGGGAGAAGTCCACTCGGCATCCACCAGCAAGTCGTTGGGGTCGAACGCCTCCACCTTGACGATGTTGCGCTTTTCCACGCGCTTCAAGCGGCCCGTGTGCAGGTTCACCACCTGGCCCATCTCGTCCACTACTTGCTCGGTGCGGACTTCTTGCAGCTCTGCGCCTTCCTCCTGCATCACCATTGCCAGCATCTCGTCCGTAGCCCCCTGGAAGGGGATAGACGCCACACTCTCCTTGGTTTCCTTGCGCCACATCACCGCTGAGTTGCCAGTGATGAGCGCGTCTTTGAAGGCGGTGTAAAGCAGCAGAAAGCCATTGTTCTGCTTGTAAAAGACATAGTTGCAGGCGTCCGTGGCCTGCTCTGCGCCCTTCACATCGCTGGCCCGTGAAGGCTCAAACGAAACCGCCTTGTCGGTGCTGGTGAAGATTTTGAGCAGAGAGGGCAGCACCCATTCCACGGTGTCCGATACGTCAGAAGCGACGATCTGCGACCAGTCTTCCTGCTCGTTGCCGTAGGGCAGCTTGTAGTATTCCCGGCGCGATGCTTCGCGGGTCGTGGCCAGCTCACCCCAGACGTACTTGGCAGAGGCTTCTTCCTTGTCCTGCAACGCCCGCAGCAGGTCGTCGTCCTGCATCTTCATTCGGCCACCTTGCGCTTGGTGACTTTGGGAGCTGGGTCATCCTGCTTGAGCAAGGGAAACAGCACTTCGGCCAGCTTGTCGGCTGCGTCACGGCGTCCTTGGGCAATCAAACGGATCAGGTCTTGCAGGTCTTGCTGGGTCATGGTGGATACTCCTGCTGGCAGTCTATGCAGTGGTAAAGCACGGGCAATAGAGCAACCCGAGACTCCCGACCTGTGAGGTTTTTGGAAGTCTTTGCCCACCCCGGAGGGCCAGCACTCGCTTGACGGTCACATTCAATTGTCGAGCGCCCTTGTCGTGGGCCAGCCGCTGATAGTCGGTTTGCTTGCTCGTTTTCGTGGTCGCTGTGCAACGCCACGCCGCCGGGTTGCTAGTGAAGCGGCATCCCTTCTCTTGTTGGCATCCGGGACATGGATCACTGCTGCGTCAACGGGCGAACAGTACCGCTGGAAAACAAAAAACCTCTAGGCTCTGCTTTCCATGCGGCACCATGTTCCCATCAAAGGGAGAAAGCAGAAGCTAGAGGCTTCATGCGCATTCTACAAGTGATGCCGCACTTGACGAGCCTAGTTTCCACAGAGGTAAAGCGGTCCCATTTAGGCCACATACCACTTGCATTGTTACGCGTAACGATGGACAATAGACCATCATCAACCACAGGGATCAACATGGCTACATCAGCACAACGTCAGCGGATGTTTCGCAAGCTCAAGGCAGATCAGGACTTGACTGAGGTGCGCGGCATCTTTGCGCCGCCTGAGTTTCACAAACTCATCAAGGAGGGGGCCAAGTCCATCGTGATCGAGGAAGGACGCCGCAAAGTCATGCGGCTAATGTCTGCCGACCTCAAAGCAATGGCTCAACCAAAACCTTAGTCAGCCGGTCGGGCACGTCCACAGCTTGAACCCATGCCATGAACTCGCCATACAACCGGCACCGTTTGTCTGGCCAGCCGGATTTTGTGAATCGAAGGCTCCTGAACTGCCACGGGATCAGGTGATCGCCGTAATTGCCCACCCACAAACGTATTCCACTCATGCCACAAACCCCCGAGACCTGTACCGGATGGGAGCAACCGACCCGTTGCTGTTGCTCATGCTGTCGGCCACCAGACAGGTGTAGCGCCAGGCGTCAGCACCGTGGCTGTACTGGTCGTGCAGCGGAGAACCCGCTTCGCCCGTCTTGTTGCTGATGTTTCGCCTGTAACGCTTCAGGCACTCCACCAACCCAGCGGATTTGGTTTTGTCGAAGTAAGCCCGTGGGAACACCAGCCGCGCCGCCCGTATGCCGTCCTCGATGTGCATGTTGGGAATGGCCTCCACCGTACACCCCAAGGCTTCCATGATTTCCTGGGCGCTCTTGCCGGTCTTGAAGTCCTTGGAGAACCCGTCGTGCGGCAGGTAATGAACACCCCAGTTCAGCGGCATGGCTTTCAACTGCGCCACATAGTCAGCCAGGGTGCGGTGTGAGTCCTCGATGTAGCCCACGATCCGCAGTTCAGAGCCAGCACGTTGCACCAGCACGATGGAGGTTTTGTCGTTCCATCCAAGATCAAACACCGCATGAGTCTTGAGCAGGGGATCGGCAGGCACTTCACGGATGCGACCTTCTCTTTCTGCGGCGGACACCTCATCAAAATAGATCGCACCCTCCACCGCAGGCTTGCACTTGCCTTCCCAAATCCAGTTGTAGACCTCGGGCTTGAGTGTGGCTTGGGCATGTTGGCGCTCCATCTCCAGCGTGTTGGGGAACCACGGATTGTCTGACCAGTTCATCTCCACCACCACGCAATCGGGCGGCGTGTTGACTACAAATCGCTCATGCGTCGGGTCAGACTCCAGTTCAGGGTTGTAGGTGATCCATATCTCTGATCCTTCCTTGCGAACAGTGGGAATCAGCACAGACCACGAACGGTCAGAAATGGTCTGAGCTTCCTCGCACCACACCACATCCACGCCCTCAAACGATTTGATGGAGTCCACCGTCAGGTCGGACAGGCCAGCAAAGAAGAACTCTGTGCCGTTCTTGCCCCTGATGGTGGTTTGCAGAACCTCGTAGAAGCTCTGAAGGCCCAAGCGGTTGATCTGGTCTTTCAGAAGTTGGTGAACCGACTGCTGGATAGATTTCTGCACCTCTCGGGTACAGAGAAAGCGCATGGGCTTGCTGGCACCCTGGATGAGCATCGCAATGGCAACGCCCCAAGATTTGCCGGAACCTCGGCCACCCTTGATGACCTTATACCGCTTGGGCTGGAAAAGCACATCCAGCTTCTGGGCCAGCTCAACTTCCACTGGGAGCCTTGAAGCTGATGGTGAAGTTGTGCTGCAGCGGATTGTCCTTGTCGCCAATCACCTGAACCGGCATGACTTTGCCGATCAACCCCAGAAAGGCTGATTTGGTCTTTGGATCATGGGCGCATTCCAGCAGGTACTGAACTCCCCCAGCCTCGTCCAAAGCTTGGGCGATCATTTCGCGGATGAGGCCTGTGTTCTTGTTGGGGATGCCCTTGGGTCTGCCTGGGCCTGGGCCTTTCAAGTTCCCAAACTTTTCATGAGTTTGTTTAACTGCCATATCGAGTCCTATCGGGTGTTCGATTTCTTGATTATCTGGATCGGTAAAGCGCCCTATTTAGTGTGTTCTGCGATCAACATACCAACGGCTACATAAGCCAACTCCAGCCCCCTGCGGCAGCGTGTGACAGCATTGGTAGCGGACTGACGCGAGCACCCAGCCTGCTGGGACGCTTCGATAGCCGACAGGCCGTCTACGAGCACCAGGCGTGCCGCATCGGTTGCTGGACCGCTGTGCAATCCCAGCAGTTTGGCTAGGGCCTCAAACTGGGCTTGGGTCTGCACAGGTTGCTCCAGGTGTTGGATGATCCAGTCCGAGAGCTTGCGGCTCTCTCGCTGCGCTTGACGCACCCAGCGGGCTTTTGTGCCTGCCGGGGCCTTGATGACGATGGTGTCAGACTCGCTCGACATGCCCGTATCTCCGCAACGCATCCGCATCAAATTGTCTCCCGCAAGCCAACAGCACTAGGTCTGCGCAGATGTGGCCGTTGAGATAGGCCACCCGGTCGAATGCGTTATTCGGGTGCCAGCCTTCGGCGAGTAACTGCTGATGCAGGACCCGCATTCGGTTGACGTCGCTTTGAGCTGCTGGTTTGAGGTTGATGTCCATGATGAGTCCAGTCTATGCCGGGCACCGCCCGGCCGGTGGTGCGGATCGCACTCCAAGGCCCCGGCTCGCGGGGCTATGGGGTGCGCTCAGATCAGTTGAGCGTTGATCTGTTCGCAAACTCTTGACATGGCGGCGATCTGGTCTTCGTACTTCGCCTTGCCGACGGCATCTTTAAGAGCTTCGCAAGCCTTGATGCTGTCGCGGCAAACGCCAATTTGCTTCGTGATGTACGCGCAGAGTTGGACGGCTTTGTCAGCATCAACAGTCTTTGACTGGCCGGTCGTGTCGATGAATGTGACTTGCATGATGTTGCTCCTATCAGGATTCCCGGTGCCGCCGGGGCGGTGGACAACTTGTTTGCTGTCCATGGGCTCTATTATGACACGTTTTAACGTGTCGTCAATGAATGGTGATACCGTTCGTCGGAAACATCATGAATGCCTCGCATCAAAGATCGATCTCACCCCCAGCAGACACCTAGGCATTTGGCTGCGCCAAGTACCTGGCGGCAGGTAGACGGAACGGCCCACCTCGTCAATGTGTCGCTCCAGCAAGCCGATGAACACCAAGTTGTGCAAAGCAGAGCGCACCTGTCCATCCTGCAAGCCGGTGGCCTTGATGACCTCCCTGCGGTACTTATGGCCTTCTTCGATTGCGGACAAGACAATCCGCATGGTTGATGGTTTGTGCAACGGTAGCGGTTTGCCTTTCCTCAGTGTCATTTGTTTCCTCCATCTTTGCAAAACTCACCACAACTTCCATAGTGACGGACACTTGGCTGCAACCACTCCCTTGGGTCATAAAGCCCCGGTGGCTGCGGGAAGGACGCTGGTACTAGCCTTGGGTCTTCTTTCACGTACACGGGTGGATAGCGATGACAAGTCCCGAACTCTTCCCCTTCGTCATCGTCATCAAGATAGACGTAAAACACACAATCTCTGCATGGTCCGAACTTCATTTGTTGTCGTCTCCCAACTCGTTCAGCTTGGCTTCCAGTTTTGTCAGATAGACCGCCAGGTCCAGGGCTTCTTCCTTGGCGTGTCTCACCCACTCCATCAGAGCCAGTGGGTTTTCCGCAACAGTGATTCCGTATTTCTGGATGCCAAGCTGCTGGCGTCTTGCGATTTCCTTACACACCACGGCCTCGATGCCGGTCACGTTGATTTCCACTGTCAGTTTCCTTTCAGGTTGCGGGTGAGTTCTCGGTACTGGCGGGCCAACTCGGTCAGCCCTTCTTTCGTGTAATGCCGGGTGGTCTGGTCACGCTCCAGGCGCTCTACCTCTTGCAGACCCACCCGTTCAATCAGCCCTTGGCGGTAGGCAACGTGATTTCCAACCAAGTGGTTGTTGCAGTGCTTGCATTGGCCGTGGACATTGGTTTCCACGAACCGCATGTGCGGAGCCGATCCCACGGAGCGGTAGTGCCCAGCGTCGAAGGTGTTGGGTTCACTCCCCAATGGCTTGCCACAGGAGATGCAGGGCTTGCCTGCATCCCGTGCCCGTATGAAGGCGTTGAAGGCCATCTGAGCCTTCTTGACCAGTTGGGGCTTGGTCTGGAGGGCTTGCAGCTTCTGGCGAGTTTCCTTGCGCTCTAGTGCTGCTTGCTTGTCTGCCTTGCGCTTGGCTTTTTCGGCCTGGGCTTCCGCATAGCCGTCGATGCAGTGGGGATGGATACGCTGGCCTTGCTCCAGCTTTCCTTTGCAGTGTGGGCAGCGGGTTCTCCTCAAAACATGGCCTCCTGCTTGGGAAGGTCTTGTGCTGAAGTCCCGTTGAAGCCGAACATGTCGCTCATGCGCTGAGCTTCTTCAATGCGCTTGCAGGCCAAAAGGAAAATCTCTTTGTCGATTTCGCAACCAATGAATCTGCGACCAGCCTTTACGCTTGAAACCCCTGTCGTTCCCGCCCCCATGTGAGTGTCAAGAACAATCTGGCCGGGCCTTGAATAATCACCAACGATGGCATCCATGAGAAGCGTTGGCTTCCCACCCATTCGCTGCTTGTCATTCCAGCCGGGGCCAGCTATGTATCCACCCGGCAACGTCCCCCACTTGGATTGTTCTTTTGTGCGCGATACAACAATCCAGTCCGTCCAACTTGATGGGCCGTCGCCAGTCAAACGAACACTGCGCCCAGCCTGATAAAACGGAAGCGGAGCAAAAACATATCGCCCGCAACTCGCCATTGCCTGCGAAATGCTGGGTGCCAATGTGTGGTCTGTCATCCAAACAATCCAGCCACTGCAAATTTCCGCAAAGGCAGCAGCCAACTGATTTGCTTTTGCCTCAGTCAAAAAACCGTAGCCAAGCTCAGACCTGCCAGCGCCAGCCGCATCGTGTCCTTTGTGCGTTCTTTCGCTGTACGGAGGATCAGTAATCACCGCATCCACCTTCGGCAACGTGGGCAGCACTTCCATGCAATCACCCAGGTACAGGGTGGCGTTTCCGATGACTTCTTTTCTCATTGCACTGCCTTCCCTTCTGCTCTGGCGGTCGCTTCCTGTGACCTCCAGATTTCCACTCTCGCTTGTGCAGCCACCAAGTCCCAGCGGAGTTTTTCCTCCACCTCGATGGCTTCTTTGATGCCTTCCAGAACTTGAACGTACTCCGGGTGGGAATAGGCGTACTGCTCACGGGCGTTCACTGTGGATTCGGTGGACTGGTTCATGAGCAGGGCTTTCTTGCTTTTGCGGAATTCCTCCAGGTACACCCGCTGGGCCTTGGCGGTGGCGAACTGCCTGCCGTGCTTGAGGATGTAGTCCACTGCCCCATTGGGGTCGATGATTCGATCTGTCATCTGCTTTTCCAGAAGGTTTCACGGGCCATGACGGATTCGGGCTTGGCCTGCTCCCAGTCGGCACAGAAACAACCGGCCATTGGTATGCGGCCCTCATGCTTCAGGCAAAAGCCGTAGCCCTGTTTTGCCAATGTCTGGTTGCGCTGGGCCAATGTCTTTACGTCCATGTTTTTGCAATTCCGGCAATTTCCTGGTTCAATTTCTTTGTCCTCCATCCCTGCTTCCATCCTGTATTCCCTATCACTGCTCTTGAGCGGACAGACCTAGCCCATCCTGGGAAGGCCTTCACATGTTTCGACTTCTGCTCCGTCGCGTTACATGACCCGCCAGCCGTTCGATGCAAGGGCGCTAGCTTCGCCACCCTTTCCCCTGTTTCAGCACCTGATCCAACAGTAGGGGACTCAACCTGCGCCGCTGCCGTTAAACCATGTCCAACCAGCGCAGTGTTATGGCCGTCTGCTGCGCTGCTCGGAGAAGCGCATGTCCCGCTCTGGCTTTGGGACAGACAGCCAGCAGGCGATCTACCTGCGCCGCACCTCCAGAAAACGCTTTTGCAGGCCTTGTGCAAGCGCAAACAGGCCGCGACGCTGGTGGAAGTCGTTGGCGTCTTCACTGACGCGATCACTGATCCAGAAAGGCCAGCCGATTTCTTGGCAAACCTTTTCGCCGGTCTTGCTTTCGTCGTTGTCTGCGATAGCAATGCCCATAGGCAGCGTCTGAGCCACCTTCTTCATGTTCCCGGCGCTGAAGCACACATGCAGCACGAACGGGCGCTTCAAAGACGACAGAGCCGCACGGACTGACAACCCTGTTGCGTAGCCTTCACAAACCACATGCAGCCCGTGGGTGCCGGATGTGAAAACAAACTGAGCCATCGAGCAACGCTGGCCGTAGATGAATTTCTTATTGCCGTCAGCGTCGATCTGCTGAACGCCAACCACTTCACCAGCCACACGCATGGGCACAAGCATCAGGTCGCCCAACACGTTCACACGTTCTTCAGGGAAGCCTTTTGCGGCCATGTAAGGGTGTGACTTCAGCTCACACTCCGAAAGCATCTGAGCGGCCTTCTGAGCGGCTTGCTGCTGCTTGCGGTAAGTCTCTTGTGCCGCTTGGTTGGCAATCTGTTGGACACGCTGCACAGCCTCGGTGGACTCGCCAGCAGAGCGCCACACGGCCACCTCTTGCATGGTGGCGTGGTTCTGCACAAACCCGTGGTCGCCCATGTACTTCACAGCACCATTACGGTGTGTAGGCTTGTCTTCGGTCTTGTAACGCTTCCAAACACCAATCTGAGGCGCGTAATCGATCACGACACCATGCAGGCGGCAAAAGTCAACAAAGGTCGTCATGCGGCCTTCCTCGCTTTTGCCCATGCAATGTTGCGCGACTTGATCCAGCTCAAGACTTCAGGCGACGGCGCAGCCGGGTCAACGTGGATGTTGTTGGGCCAAGAGCCAAACTTGTCTTTGAACTTGTGGGCCACCCAACCAGACGAGTATTTGCCTTGAGCAATACCCTTCAGTTCTGCCAACCACTTGCGCTTCATGGCCCGCATAGCGTTTGCGCCTGCAAGTTCTTCCATCATTCCAGGCACAGATGCAATCTGGCTCAGACGGACACGGACATGACCGCAGTTCGCGCAGGTGTCAGAGTTACCCGGCCAGAAAGCAGAGCACTTCGGGCACTTAGCGGCCTCTTTTTCTTTCTTGGTCAGTTCTTTCTTTGGCTTTTCGCGGCCATCGTCCAGCTTGGTGACGCCGTTCTCATAAACATCATCCCAGTCTTCACGGAAGCGCAGATAGTTGCCAGAGTGATCCAACCACAGAGCGAACTCTTTGCCAGGATGCGATCGCATCACCCGGCCCATCTGCTGGATGTGCGAACTCAGCGACTTGCTGAACGGGCGGGCCGATACACCGATCATGGTGTCCGACACATCAAAACCCTTGGTCAGAATGTCGGTGGCAATCAGGCCGTGAATGTCGGTGTCGGGCTTGCTGAATTCCTTGATGACGTCCTGCTTGTACTGGTCGTCATCCTTGTAAGACAGGCTCACAAAGTTGTAGCCAGCCTCTGCAAACTTCTGCACCAGATCAGCGCCATGAGCCACACCAGCACAGAAAACAATCGTCTTGCGGGGGCCGCCAAACACCTCATGGGTTTTCTGCACCCACTCGGCCACAATGTCCCCGGTGATCTTCATGCCACGGTCTGTAACCTCGTCTTGCGACCACTCGCCAGCCACCTTTTTGGCACCTTCCATGTCAATTTCTTTGGCGATGAACACGCGCAAAGGTGTCAGACGTTGACGGTTCACCAACTCTTGGGTTGTGACTGTGGAAATCACGTTGCTGTAAACGTTTCCAAGCCCCTTGGTGAACGGTGTGGCAGACAAGCCAATCACGCGAACGTCAGGATTGCCCTTGATGAACTCAATGGTTTGCTTGCGTGTCTGGTGGGCTTCGTCAACGATCAGCAGCTTCAAGCCAGGGAATGAGCCGCGCTTTTCCAGGGTCTGTGCGCTGCAAATCTGAATGTTTTCGTAAGGGCGATAGCGCCAGTGTCCAGACTGAATGACGCCGTGGTCTATGCCGTACTTTTGCAAACGCTGGCTGGTCTGGTCGCACAGGACAATGCGATCCAGCACCATCGCCGCCTTGTTGCCCCGCGCCGATGTCGCTTCCAGCAAAGCAATCGCCATTTCGGTCTTGCCCGCACCCGTTGGAGCCACCAGCATCTGCGAACGATGCCCGGCTGCAAAACCATCACGCAAAGCGTCCAAGATGCCAGATTGGTAGTCAAACAAGTGCAGCTTTGACATGCTCAGGCTCCCAACTTCTTCAGTTGACGTTGCTGCATCTGGACTTGCTTTTTAAGTTCAGCGTTTTCGCGCATGAACACGTCACGCGAAGACTTCACAGCGTCCAGTTCAGCTTCTAGGGTTTTGACTTGTGCGCGAAGGTCGGCAATCAGTTGCGCGCCTTCGGCCTTGGCCTGTTCGTCACCACCCAACTGCGCTGCGGCCAATCGGTCGCGCAGTTCGTCCATTTCGTCAGCCATCGCAACGATGGTGTTTGTGGCTTCTTCAAGTTCGTGATTGACCGGCTCAGGGATAGGCTCGGGCTTGACCTTGGCAACAGGCTTGGCAATGGCTGCGGCCTGCTCCTCTTTGGGCAGCTTGGCAATTGCAGCCGCTTTTGGCAAGCCAATCGCGCCATCACGAACCGCTTGCAGAACCTCGGGCGCAGCCTTGGTGGTGACCGCCTGGGCCTGCACGATGGTGTTGCGGTGAACCCCGGCAATGTCGGCCATTTCTGCCGTGGTCTTAACTGCACATTGAGTGTGCAGTTTGGGTTTGCCTTCCGGTGCCCACGCATAAACCGATGTGGTTGCGATTGCCAACTGCGCTTGCGTGATGTGGCGGCGCACCTTGTTTTGGGCCAGCACGAAATCACGGGGGTCGGTGTCGTCCAGTTCAACGGTCGGGCACACCATGCCCAACTCGTTCGCAGCGGTGTAGCGGTGCCAGCCATCAATCACCATGCCTTCAAACAAGGTGATCGGGTTCTGTACGCCAATGGCTTCGATGCTGTCGCGCAGTGCAGCAAAGTCATCGGCGGACATGGCCGGGAACGCTGCGCTAAGTGGGTGCTGCTTCAAGTTGGTCATGCGCTCACCTGTTGGCGCTTGAACCATTCCGGCCGTATGACACGCAACTGCCAAACCCTTGCGGATGGCATGTCCTCGCCCCACTGCGATATGGCGCTTGGGCTGATCCCCAAGATTTCCGCCAACATGGATGCGTTACCAGCTAGTTGGATGGCTTGTGCTGTCTTCATGCGCCATAGTTTAGCACACTAAAGCTGTGAGGTGCGGACTATCTTTTATTCCGGTTAACTGTTAAGATGGCTTAATGGTGGTCATGGCACTACAAGACCGAATTAAAGAACTCCTGGCGGCGGGGTTCACCAAGGCTGCGCTTGCGCGGGCCGCTGGTGTCACGCCCGCATCAGTCACGCACTGGGTCACTGGAGACACTAAAGAGATAAAAGGCGAAACAGCGGCGCGGTTGCAAATGGCGACTGGCTTCTCTGCTGCATGGATCGCCACCGGACGCGGGCAGAAGCTGGCGAACGCTGGAAATGTCACGCCGGTTCAGGCTGTGCAGCTTGTTCCAATACTCAACAAAGTCAACGCAGGGATGTACAAGGAAATCATCGACTCACAGGCCGAAGACATTGAAATGGTGCCGGTCTACATGCCCGTCAGGGATTACACATTTGCCCTTCGGGTAGATGGTGACAGCATGGAGCCAGGGTTTCCGCACGGGTGCCTGGTGATCGTCAACCCAGAGGCAGAGGCCATGCCGAACGATTACGTCATTGCTATGAACGGCGACAACGAAGCCACGTTCAAGCAGCTCATCAAAGATGGCGGGGACTGGTATCTCAAACCAAGGAATCCGCGCTATCCCATCAAGCCACTGGGAACGGCCCGCATCATTGGTGTGGTGTGCGGGATCAACGTTCAGTCAAAACCCGGCGACCCAACCTGGCCGGTGTAAGGAGGCGACATGAAGCAGTTTCTTTTGAAGGCCAGTGTTTGGCTAGGAGTCGGCCTTATCTATGGCGCAATCGCCATCGCCCTGCTCAACATGGAGGATGGAGGCGACGCGGTCATCATTGGATTCCTGATCTTCTTGGCCTACATGGTTCAGAAGCAGATAGACAAGGTGCAGGATAGCTTGGGAGCTGTACATAGGAAGCTGGACCACATCACTGCCACGCTTGAGGACTTGCGCCGCAGCCAGAACAACAGGCCATAAACACTACACCCCCAAACAACCCGCTTCGGCGGGTTTTTTGTTGCCCGCACTTCACCCGATGGTTTACCCCAATAAAAAAATATTTGGTGGGATAAACACTTTTTTGGTTAAGTGTGCTAAAGTACACCCAACGCAGCAAACAAAGCAGCGCCAGGAACGGGAAAGCCCCAAGCCGCGAACCTGCCACGGGTTGAAACATGGCACAGGTCAGTTGACGAGCTGACAAAGCACCCTGGCGATGGTGCATGGCATTC
>OGVO01000164.1_pt1 | contig 12436 bp, 15 predicted proteins | sample 1575771 | NCBI WGS metagenome assembly OGVO01 (sample SAMN07581527, study PRJEB24739) | freshwater metagenome | place: Singapore | collected 2015-01 | reverse complement strand
TTCAGTGATAGCTTCAAGAATTGCCCTGATGCTATCTTGGTTGATGCCGTCACCTTGGATAACGCGAACATTGTTCAGTACACGATAGCCCTTTTCGTTAGTAACGCTACCGAAGTACTGATCTAAGATGCGTAGGCACTCGCGCACAACTGTAGCAGGATCGCCTGAATCAGGACGTACTACAAGTGTTGCACCAGACTCCACAACCTGCTGCTTTAGCTCAGTGCCCCAAAGCTTACAAGCCGCATAGATATCGTAGGAATCAGACACTGCGGCAAGGATTGCTCCTGGCTTGGCGTACTGATTCAGCATGTTACGATATGCTTCTACTTCGTTTTCACGACCCCAAGATGTAACAGTAGAGTGTTCCATAGCAGGGATAGAGAAGCCTGCAATGTCTGCACCATAGTACCTACGAGCATATAGCAAGGCAGCAACAGTATCGGTTCCCATAAAGTTAACCAAGTGTGCTGCGCCACCTAGTCCAGCAGACTCGAAAGAGCTTACTCCGCGGAAACCAAAGTCGTGTAGCTTGAAGTCAATACCAGCAACATCGCCAGTCCGCTCCAGGTATTCACGAATGATCTGCTTGCTCTCGTAAGAGTTGGTAGCAACAGTAGTTGGATACCAAACCGCACGTAGCAGAGCAGTTTCTAGAAAGCTAGTTAGCCAGTAGCACTTTGGGTCAGTATTTTCAATGGTTACTAGTACATTCTTTGTAGGAACAACAGTACCTTCAGGAACAGCCTTGATTACTACAGGCAGTCTACCTTCGTAAGTGTTGAGAATGTATTCCCAACCCTCACGGTTAAAAGGTTCACCGTGTGCTGTAATGATAGCCTCAGCCTCGTCGATATCCTCACGAGTAATTGGCTTGGCAAGGTATTCCTTAATGAATGCCTGTAGACCAAAGAACACCGTAGCTGGCCACTTGCCGCCACGAGATTCGATGTAAGAGTAAACAGTTTCAGTACCTGGGGGATACTGGTTATATTGAGAATACTTGTAAGAGTCGGTGTTTAATATAATGTTACGCATGATAATCTCCTTATCGTTAAAAGCTAAAAGTCTATCTCTTAGCTACCTACAAAGTACTGTAGGATTTCGTAGTGGTCTTCAAAGCAAACACTTGGGTCAAGATTTGCAATAGGCACCCACCGAGCCTTTTCAGCGTCGTCCATACCTTTGACCTTTGGAAGAGGACCATCGGGAAGAACGATTTTGAAAGCATGTGTAATTGTACGTCCACGTGAGCTTCTGTCAATTGCATCAAACACATGATTGTCTTTGATGCTGCCTGCTAGAACGGGAGCAGGAACTTTAATTCCAGTTTCCTCACGAAGTTCACGCAGCATAGCATCCTTTACTGAACGATCAGTTGCAGCATTGAGAAAGCCTCCAGGCAATGCCCACAGACCACGTCCAGGTTCACTACGGCGCTTGATCATTAGAACATGCCCGCTTTGAATAACAACTGCATCAGTAGTTACGAACACTGGAGGATAAGGAAGATGTGCAAACTGTCGCTTGTATGTCTCCACAAACTCACGTTCACGAATAACCTGTGATCGATCCTCGCTGTTTTTCCATTCTTCAAGGAAGTTGAACACAGGATCTGGAACAACACCTCGAATAAAGTTCATGTTCACATCCTTACGGAAGTAGAGATCACGAACATTAGTTGCGTTTAGTGGTTCAATTAGTTCTTGTTCAATGAACTGCCACTGCGGGAACATGTCTAGGTAGAAGGTAGACTCATCTTTTTTGTGACCAATGATCCCAACCTTTTCATTTGGATCAACATATTCATTGACAATGCTTTGAACACGAACTGCCCAAGCTTGATCGTTATACAACGTGTCGACATTATGTTCAATGAACACATTGCACGAACCACGATCAACTGTGCCGATCATTGCTCTAGTCAGCATGTACTCGCGTTCGTCGCTAGTCCAAGGATTCTTATAAGTGCGTGGCTGATTGGCACTGCCAACAATAATGATTAGCTTTTTAGTTAGTCTGCTAGCTCTACGGAGAATCTCAACGTGAGCATTGTGTACTGGCTGAAAACGTCCAATATAGACGATTGCGTCAAACTTTGGCATCTGTAAACTCCTTACTTGCCTATTTTGGTAGCGGACAGTCTATCCATCCGCTACTTCTATTTATGACTTACTGTAGCAGTATGCTAGAAAAATGTCAAGCAACAATTCTTAAACCAGTACCACACTTGACACAAAAGTTGGCTGTGGCTTTGTTTTGGTGACCACAGCTTGTGCATTTTGGTTTAGCATGAACTGTGACTGGTTTGGTTACGATCTTATTGTCAGGTGTTTCGCCTAACAGCTTCAAAATCATAACGTGCTTTTCATCTTCAAGTGGGAACGAACTTACAGTTGAAAACTTTTGGTTGCTGACACTTCCTGGCACTGTGATACCAGTATCATTAAATGACTGTTCTGCAAAGTCGCTACATGTTGCTCCAGTATGAACACTATTCATACCAACACCAGCAGTTCCACTTAATGAAGCATTATATGTAGCAGCACTAGCAGAAATCTGCATACTTCTCAAAGCACCACTACCATACCATTGGTTAGTGTAATACACTGGTGTCTTTTCAAACTGGAACTCAACACGCACTAAACCATCTTCAAGTTGGATACCGCGATGCTTTTCAACACCTTCAGTGCGTTCGATAAACTTAAAGCGATTGCCTTCAGTTAGATTGCCATTAACAATACTGCGCTCGAGATCAACAGATTCGCCAGCATTAATTACAAGACCATCGCTGAGCATATCATTACCATCAATTGATAGCTTTACGATTGCTCGCTTAGAATTTAGATTCTTGATTAGAAGTGAATACTCAGAACCAAATGGAATATAAACTGTATCATTTTGTTCTCTCAAAACGCGGTTGTTAACTTTGATTGCTACCGCTAGCTTGTTTGCATACATCACAATTTTTCTCCTTATATTTGTAACAGCCCACAGACTAAGGGCTCGATGCTTAAAGTCTGTTATCCTAAGGCGTATGAGCCGCGCATCAAATGAATTGACTTAACAGTTTCATACGAGATATTTAACATATTAGAAATCTGTTTGCGAGTAAATATCTTTTTATCTAACCATTCTCGAATTTGTTTAATCGTATCAACTGAAAGTTTATGAGGATATTTTTTACCTTTTCTAGCCTTTGATAGATTTTCTCGATGATTAATTGTATGAGTTTTCCCTAGCTTTTGTCGAGATAACTTTTTTCGTGTAGCGACAGATGTTAGACGACCAATTACACCATCTCCGCCATTTGTTTGGTTTCTTAAAATTCCGGTACCAATGTCAACTCTACCCCACCAACGAATAAGCCTGCGTTCTAACGCAAGAGCGCCCGCATTAGTTAAGTTTCGTTCTAATATTATAATTAAACTCTTGTTTGTTGGGAGTGGAACAATGTGATCTTTTCGCCAAGCACGATTGCCGACTCCTTTCCCGATATAATATGGAGTTCCTGCTTTAGCAGTTTTAGAGTCTTTACTACGAATATAAGCATAAACATAAAAATTAAGCATTATCGCTTCCTTTAAAAAGCGATAACACTATTGAACAGCCTACTGACTAAAGGCTCATATGATTAAAGTCAGTTAGTAGTTATCAATATTATTTAGCTAACCATTTATTAGCTAAAATAAAATAGGTAGCATCTTCCTCGTTGGAAAATCTCACAATAACTTTAGGGGAAAAACTGTCAACAACGTCCCAGCGATAAAACGAGTAGTCACCTTCGCACCCTAATACTTTTTTCATATAAAATTCCATATCACGTAATGTATTGCCGTCTAAAACTTCAAAGTTAAATGCTTTAAAGCAAGGCAGATCTACCAATCTAACTTTTACTTCAACCATTCTTACACCAAGCTAACGAAAATAGAAGAGCAAGATCCTCGTCTTCTATTTCCACTCGATACATCCACTCTCGTATATTTGTAACGCGATGTGCTTGCCAACCGTCACCTTTAGCAGTCCATCCAGCACTCATCCACTTCAGAGGTTTGCTATATTCGCCAAACCAGTTGCCAAGATCTCTTAGTTCAATATCAGCAGGGATGAATACTGTAGTGGTCATTATTACCTCTTGTTGTTATACAGCATACTGGTTGCTGTGAAATCCTGCTTCCAATGCCAGTCATCTTCAACATACTGATTGAATTCTTGCATTGTAAGTTCAACAGTATCTTCACTGCTCATTTCAAGCATACGGATAACAGTATCATAACTCTTTACATAGCTCTTGGGCTTAGTTGCTGATACAAACTCATAAACATCCTCGCCTGCTTGTGCCTTCTTAAGGGCAGCTTTAACTTCTTTAATAACTGCTTCGCGATAGCCAACAATAGCTTCGTCATAATCCTTTTGATGAGTTTCGCGATTCTTACGTAGGACTTCTAATAGTTCTTGTGTCTTAATCTTTACCGAACGCATTAAAATTTTTCCTTTAAAATAAAAAAGCCCCATGCGGGGCTTGTTTTTGTAGACGCTGAGATTACACGTCTTACACTAGTACCTCGAGCATTATTAACAATCTTGCGGATTGTTTTCTCTCGACATCCACTTGCTCCGGCCGCGAGGGGCGCTTGTGAGCGAGTCTACTAGCAGTGTCGCCGTTTTTAAGGTCAGGCAGTAGACCTGTCATATAGTGCTACTCCGCATTTTCCGTCCCGTTAGCCTTGCGAGCTATTCAAAGGCGCTAACCTCTTACGCGACTTCCTTTACGAACCAACTGGGCCTTGCGAGCTTCGTTGGACTTGGTTACCTTGCGGCCCAAGCATTTGACACCTTACACACTATACCGAGGCAGACTTTCGCTTTTGTGTATCAATAGTAGGGATCGAACCTACAATCGACGGTTTAATAGACCGTTGCCTTTACCAGTTTGGCTATATTGCGAACCTACCAAGATGTGCTGCCTCAGTTGCTCCATACCTTGTTAGATACAGAATACAACACACCTCATACCTTTGGCCTTGCGAGCTACTCAGCGTCCCAACAAGTCTCCGGCTCCTACACCTTCAACTCTTGAGATGGTACTTTGCCTTTCCACGCGAATGGTTAGACTAGTACCTACCTGTTAGTTTTCAGCACTCGTTGCTTTGGCTTGCTATAGGCTAAGGCGCCAACCTTATTGTTCCTCACCGAATGGCTCTGGAACTATCCTTTCGGACCTATTGCAGCAACTTACTGCTTACCGCCTTCCTACGGACGGAACTTGCTTTCGCCTTTTGAGCGAGTCAAGTTTAACTCAGGCTTGCATGGACGGACCGTTGCTGGCGCTAGTGCGTAGGCTTCCTAGCTTTGGGTGCATCACTGCACTTATCCTAACGGGGCCATGCCCCCAAACTCTATTGTTTTCTACTTCGTTTAATGTTTAATTACTATACTGGTTTTTTCTGGTTACGTCAATTATTATTTTCTATTTTCTTTTATTTTTTCTACGGATGCAGTGGAAACTTTCCAACGATTGACTCAAGCTCTTCCTTGTCGCCAAAGATGTAAGCAGCAGTCTGCTCCGCACGGAAACAAACTACCCGTCCATTGTCTTTGAATACTGGATCTGCTGAATGTATCCCATCAGACAGCAGTTCAAAAACTTCAGCATCGACTTCGTAAGGATATGTTGGATCCGTTACGAAATTGGCAATCACTCCTCTGCTAATAGCTTGCGTAACTGCGTCAGTAATTTGATCCCACGAACCTTTCAGGTTGATCTGTGTACCAAATCCTTGTGCAGTTTCATTGTGAATCCATGCTTTAACCAGAGCATTATTAGACTTAGTCTTAATAAAATTTTCAAAGACAAACGCATTAGCAGCATGGCCACTATGAGCTTGTGCCTTGCCTGGTGTCATGCTTGGCATTTCCGTGCGTACAAAAATGTACAGTACTGGCGTCTTAGTCATATTATGGCACTCCTGCAAAAATAAAGTTAGCAGGGTTCCCACCTGCCACAGGGTTCAATCACCACCCCTAGTCCCCCGCAGTTGATGCACTATCACCGTACGTTACCTACCCTGTACACTGGGTCTACGGGTATAGGGGGCTATCGCATCTTGGCGCTGTGTACGGGAGTCGAACCCGTCTTCGCAGTTTTAGAGGCTGCTAGCTTCACCGGAAGCAACACGGCTTATGAATAATGTTTTAATATAAAGAATGTTGCTAGTTCTTCATCGGCAAATTCTAAATACCTTTTATGATTATGCTGTTTTACACTTGCGCCTTGATCAAATAACCAAGTTTCAAATCGTTGACTTCTAACATCTCTTCTAGAGACATGCTGATATGTACGTCCTATATAAGCAAATCTCATGTTATTGTGTACGTTATTTTTAACCCATTTGTTCCATATTTCATCTAGAAATTCTGGACCTAACCTTACCATAAGCTATGACCAAGTCAGTAATACTAATATAGCATCTTCTTCAGTGACTGTTTTAATTCCAATTCTAGTTTCGCTATCAGATGGCATTTGTTCACTACGATAGTGTAAATTTTTTCTACACCACCTATAGAAACTTTTGGTTTCTTTATTTTTAGGAAGGATGAAATACCATCCTTCCTCAGTGCGCCATGATTCTAAAATCATCTTAGTCGGCGTCGTAGTAAGCGAAGCGACCAAACGAGGGCTGGATATCCTTGTTGTACTTGTTGTTGATAATCCAAACCGTATCGCAGTAGTTGGGATCACCCCACTCGCCCCAAATTTCACCGTCAGTGAACATCAGCAGCAGCTTGGGTTCAATACCCTCTTCCTTCATAAACGACCAGCAGACTGTAGGATCGGTACCGCCAAAGCCTGCGAGTTCATAGTCCATGATATCGTCGTTACCATGGCTGGTAAACTCCTGCGGGTTATGAACATTGGTATCCCAGCACCACAAGTGGATCTTATGCTCTTCGAAAGTGTCCATAATAGCCTTAACCTCAGTAAAGAAGTCACGAGCCATTTCATCAGTAATCGAACCACTAGTGTCAATACCAATGCAAACATCAATCGAAGTCTGCTTAATCATGCTAGGCAGCGCAAAACCATTCTGAAAGTTCTTGCGGCTGGGAATAGCATAAGTGTAGTCGTTCTTAACCGTGCTCTGGATCTGCTGACGAATAAACTCGCGCCAGTCAATCTTAGGCTCAGTCAAGTCCTTAAGCAGGCGCTTGAGGCCGCCAGGAAGATTACCTGCACCGCTAGCCTGAGCAGCTGAAAGCAAAGCTTCCTTAAACTCGTCCTTAATAGCCTGACGCTCAGCTTCGCTCAGCTTAGGACGACTGCCCTTGCCTTCCTTGTCGCTTTCTTCACTATCTCCCTCATTATCACTTTCCATGTGATCGTCCAGCAGCATCTCGGCCAGTTCGTCGAGAGTAATCTCCTTGACGTTCTTCATGAGATCGTCGTAGACAGCTTCCCATGTCCAGCCTTCATACTTGCGATCATACAGAACAGGCACTACAGTGATCTTCTTGCCAAGCCCATGGTTAATGCAGTCAGAATTAACCACATAGTCCATAGCAATATTAGCAACCTTACGATTGTGTGACTTAGTAGTACGACCCACGTGATCATACGCACAATGAAGCAGTTCGTGGCAGAACAGGAACATCATCTGTCCTGTGTCCAGCATGTTAATGAACTTGGTATTGTAATAGAAATGACGACCGTCAGTTGCAGCGGTCTCGCACCAAGTGTCAGCATTGACCAACTTGAGGCGCATGGCAAGATTGCCAAAGAAGCCGTGTCGAAGCACAAGCGCAACACGAGCAGCCAAAATAGCCTGCCGCGCCTTTTCGTCCGCAGCCGGATCCATCTTCTCAACAATACGGGACTTTGTAGCGTTCTTGGGCATTGGGGTAGACATTTGGATATCTCCGTTATGTGTATATAGTAACATCTTTAGGGTGCATGTCAATTGGAAAATTCAGCTTCTAACCCACTGAAATGAGGGAGTTTTCCGCCCCATTTTAGGGCAAAATAGGTTTGGTCGTACTCGTGATGTATTAAAAGATACACGTTCTTATCGTCTGACCAAAGGGCAAAATCGCCGGTTAGGTACTTTTCACACCAAGCTTCTAATGGTCCAAAGTATCCAAAAAACAACGATTCCTTAGCAGCTAGTGTTAGCTCTTTTTTCGACCAGTCAACCTTTTGAAGGGAGTGCTCATCATCATAAATGCTATTCCACGACCTAATCATCGGTTGGTTATACTGCCCGCCAGATCCGCAAATATTTTTTGGTTCATTTTTGCGTTCTTGCTTATAAGTGGTCGCATGTATGCGATTGGCTAGTTTTCTTGCCCACAAGCGAATGAGTATTGGTTTGATTAGTTCTGAACCAATAATTTTGAATGGAAACCATGCTGCTTTGAATGGCAGCTTGATCATATACATCCAAACTGATCGATCAATCTTAATCATGCTTTGATACTAACATGATAGATGTATCTGTCAATACGCCGTATGGATAAATATTCAATACGAGGATTCAATATGTCTGCCAATGGTATCGCACATCTAGCAACCAAACAGTTAAAGCAAGAAGGCAAACTTGCTATCGCTGAAGCTAAAAGACAGGGCAAAACTGTGGCAGCAGACGGAACCATTTCGGGACCATATGACTCATCCAAACCTTATTGGAGAAATTTGAATACACTGGACATGACACTATTGCCTACTGTGTATTCAGGAAATGATGTTGTAGATAACCCAGCACCGTTACAAGACGGCAGACCTTGGAAAGAGCCACTAGCATGAACACAGCAGCAATTTTAAGAGCATTAGCAGATATGATCGACAGGCATTCTGCTGGGCATGGACCAGAAGACAATAAGCCTGTACTAAGTCCGCCTGAGCAAGAGCCAACTCCAGAACCAACTTTTGATAAAATGGTTCCCCCACTTCAGCAGAAGATGGAACTACTAAAGAAAGTAGCAGGAGTGCCCAGCGAGTTTGACGGCAAAGAAAAAGACGACGAACATTCATGCGGATGTGAAGATCCTGATGAGATCGACATCATGAAAAAGAACGCAGGTATTATTGCTCACGTAGCAGGCGAAGATAACAACATCACAGGATAATATAATGGCTAATATTAGAAAATTGAGAGCGGGCAGAGTTGCTAATGAAGATCCAGACACTTGGGTTGGACAGTTGGGCACAATTTTCTATCGTGAAGACACTGGCCGTTTAAGATTAGCTGACGGCGTAACACCAGGTGGAGTTCCTCTGCAAATTAGTGCAGAAGACGTTAATCTAGCATTTGGTGATTTCCTTGCTGAAGATAATACATTAAGTTTGGTCAATAATGATCAAGATATGATTTTAGCCACTAAAGGCAATGCAGAAATTCAGTTGGTAGGTAACATAGGTTTTTATCAAACTAATGTGCCTCCCCCACTTGGGAAATTTTTCGAAGCTACTAAAGATGGACAGATTAGTATCTATGTACCTAATACCGATCCTACTGCCAGTGCAGTAAAAATTATCGGTAGCTTGTCTGGAAATGTTTCACCTCCAATTAACACCGGTGTTATGTTGCACTTAACCGGAAATAATAATGATCCCAGCAGACTTTACAACGATGGTATTGGAAGTTTTGCTGCTTTTGTGGGGCGTCGTATCAACGGAACAGTATCAGCACCTACAGCAGTATTAGCTAACGATGAAATTATTCGTATTTCCAGTACGGGCCATAATGGTACTACTGTTCCGGGTAGTGGAAGTGCTCGTATCGTTTATCAAGCTATAGAAAATTATACACCAACAGCAACAGGTAGTAACATCAGTTTATGGACTTGTGCAATTGGTAGCAACACACTATCTAAAATAGCTACAATAGATGTAGCCAATGGCGTTTCAGCAACTAAGTTCACTGGCCCGTTGAATGGCAATGTTACTGCTACAACTATCACAGCCAGCAGTGCCACAATCAACGGTAATTTAACAACTACTGGCAATATTATTGCTAGCGGTATTAATGCTACATTGCTTAATGGCACAAGTAATATTGCTGTTGTTTCAAACGGCAATGTGTCTATTTCATCAAACAGTACTGCTAATGTTTTAACTGTTGGTAGCAGAGGAATTTATGTAACCGGTAACATTTCTTATATCGATGGTGGTGATGCAAACAATGTTACTCAGTTAACTGATAAATCAACTGCGGTTACAAGTAATGGACGCAGTGGCCGAATTACAATGAGCAATGCTTCATTAAGTCAAGCTACTAACGTAACATTTACAGTGAACAATACTTACGTTAGAGCAAACGATGTAGTAGTGGTTAACATTCAAACTCCTGTAACTAGCAATGCTTACTTGATTACAGTAAGCAGAGTAGCCAATGGTGCGTTTGACATCACTTTAAGAAATACCACTAACGGTGCATTGTCTGATGCACTGGTATTAAATTACGCAATCATTCATATAGGTTAAATGAAAACCCCGCCCATTGCTGAGCGGGGTTCTGCTTAGGGGCAGTTACTGGAGGTGCCGCCCCCAGCAACTATTGTTAGCGATCCTGTACCGCAGACACAACATGCTTGCCCGCGTTCTTGTTGAACTCCTGGAAGTTCTTCAGCTTGCTAGCTTTGAACGACATCTTGTAGGTAGTCAGTGCCGCATGGACCAGCATGACCTGAAGTTCAACACCGAGGTTGTCCATAATGAACCGAAGCACATTATCGAACTGCGAGTGGAAGAAGTCATTGCCCTTCTCAGTGTTGGCACTCTTATCCCAGCACTCCTTGAGTTCGTAGCAGAGAGCAACAGTCAGCGAGTAACAAGCCGCAATGTCCTTGTTCTTAAGCTCCTTGACCTTGCCCTCAAGAATGTGTGTAGGATTAGGCATGTTGGCGCTAACCTTACGATGTGCGTTAAACTTGAGTGCAATACCTTCACCAACAGTACCTGCAACCAGGTCAGTCAGTTCAGTATCATTGAGCTCGTCCTCGCTCAGCAGCTCACTAACGAACGTCCACGAACGCGGAGTAGCAAAGCTCTGGCCGCTCATCTTAGCATCGAAGTTGAACAGGTCAACCTTGTTAGCAGTGATGTAACCAACAACGTCCGGATGGACCTTGTTTTCAATAGCCCAAGTCTGCCAAGTCTCGAAGTCCGGACGAAGCGTGAGATGGATAAAGCGGTTAGCCAGCGGAGCAGGCATGCGATATGTAACACCACGATCAGTGTCACGGTTACCAGCAGCAACAATCACAGCATTGTCAGGCAGTTCGTAAGTACCAACCTTACGGTTGAGAACCAGCTGATAAGCCGCAGCCTGTGTAGCAGGCGGGGCACTGTTCATCTCGTCGAGGAACAGCACAACCACAGGATACTTCGCAGCCTCTTCCTTAGTAGGAAGATCTGGCGGCGCCGACCAAGTGGCAGTATGCATCTCGGTATTGTAGTACAGCACGCCCTTAATGTCGGACGGATCCATCAGCGCAAGACGCAGGTCATAAAGCTTACCACCCATGTCCTCGCAGATATCTGCGACCAGTTCAGACTTACCAATGCCTGGGGGTCCCCAAAGGAACGCAGGACGCTGGCGCTTCATCGCAACCTTAAGCTCGCGCTTAGCAGCAGCAAGCGTAACGCTACGGGTTTCAGTAAGGGACTCGTTCATCTTAGACTTCGTAGACATTTGGCACCTCCAAGTTGTTAACGTCTATGTTGCTACTATATACTCTTAAGATTGGTTGTCAACCTGTTCTTCACGCTTCACTCTCACATAATGCAAACGAGTGATATTTTCGTTCGCATGTTGCTTAATGCGGGCACTGGTAAGCTCAACCATAGCGCCCTGCTTATATTCGTTATCGCTAGCGAAGTTGATTACATTGCCCTGTTCGGTAAAGGCAGTTACATAATACTTGAACCAATTCTTGCTGTAGATGCAGCTGAGCACCTCAACTGTGCCGCGGAACTGATCGCCAACCTGACCAAAATGTTTGCTGCCGCGCTTGAGCACTTCCACACGATCCCACGTCTGGTCATACGCAACCGAACGCTCGTACGCCTGAGGCAAGCTAGTAATGGTACCAAGCGTCAGTTGGTCATTACTAGCTATCTGCTCCTTGTAAGCCGCATTGGCCGCAGCCATGGTGTACGCATTGGCTTTGCCACTCATAATCTCAAGAGTCTTGCCCTTGTAATAGTCCATAATGAGGGTGGCTTTTGCATAGTCGTCTTCAACAGTAAACCAAGTAGCCAACACATCCTGTTCCTGTGCTGTCTGGTTCGACCCCATTACGATATAGTTCAATATCGCACGGTTGGAAGGCTTGCCGCGATTTTCGCTAGCTTTAACGTAATCTTGGTTGATACGCTGAGCAGCTACAGCCGCAGCAAACACGTCGAGGGTATTATGCGCTATCGTGACTGGGAAAC
>OGVO01000163.1_pt1 | contig 12443 bp, 15 predicted proteins | sample 1575771 | NCBI WGS metagenome assembly OGVO01 (sample SAMN07581527, study PRJEB24739) | freshwater metagenome | place: Singapore | collected 2015-01 | reverse complement strand
ATTTACTGCGGGGTTGGCTCACCTCTAAAGTGCCGTTGTAGATGGCTCGGCGATATTGACCTTTGCCATAGGTGGTTCCGAATTTGGGGTTATCCCATAAACGGGCGGTAATTTCTTTCATTTTTAATCTCCTTTAAGTTTGAAAGAAGTCGCGGTGTTGCCTGAGTTACCAAGAGAGGCAGATCCAAGAGCTAGTTGCTGTTGCATCAGATGCGGTGATGGAGTTCAGAGCTACTCATTTGTCCCCAATTGCACCCAACTGCCGCATCTGGCAACCACTTCACATGCGCCTCTCATTGCAACTCATATAGCAACTCACTTTGCGACTCGTAAATATTTATCTCTTGCTAATAAAAACCGTATTTTTCCCATCCAAAATGAGCCAAATCAGCTCATAGACTAAAAAGAGGTCGTCCAAAACATCAATCGATCACACACTTATTGCTAGTACCTTAAAAGAGGAGAGCATGATGACTGTAATAAGTGAATTAAAACTAGTAGCAGATAAAAAGCACCGCCAAATGCCTGTGATCGTAGTTCGCAGGCACAAGCTCGCGGCCAAGCTCTGGGAGCAGATCCAGTTGGCCAAAAGTCAGATTAATGGTACGCCGTTCGTGATCCATAAATTTCGTAGCGTTCGCGATCCCGAATCGGGTGTGAAGAAACAGGTGGAAGTGCCCAAACGGATCAAACCGTGGTGGTTTCAAAGTGAGGCTGGCAAAGTCTGCATTGCCATTCGCTATGGCAGCTTCACACTGGAGCTGGCCAAAGGTATGAGCAGCATTGAGGTCGCTAGTGCTGCCGATCTCATCAAAACCTTGGAGGTGATCAAAACCGCGGTGGAGGCAGGGGAGCTGGATTTCCAGATTGAGTTGGCCAGCAAGCATTTAAGGCAAAACTTCAAATAAAAAAAGCCACCCAAAAGGGGGTGGCATTGAGGGAGACTATGAACTTATATAAGCAAATGCCTAAATAAATTTACATTGTAAATGTAAATTAAATATGACGCAAAATAGATTTTCTTTATTAAAAAATTAAATTAATTAATTTAAACAATTAATTTCGATAGTCACTAAAGCATAAATACCATGATGAAACAATTTCAATGCCTAGTACGAGCGTCAGGGATGGTGGTTCAAACCGTGATCATGGCCCGAACCAGCCTCGAAGCGACCAAAATTCTGCAAGCACAATTTGGTACCGCGAATGTATTGCAAGTTCCGCAGCAGGTGGGGCACTAATGCGGGTTGCAGAAATTAAACCTCAGCAGCCGCTAACGCCTGATCAACAACGCATTAAAAGTATGCAAGCGCGGGTCAAGCAGGCCCAGCAGGCGGTTAGGGCTGAACGGGCTAGGCAGCAGATTCAGCGGGCACAGGCTAGTTTGAAATCAGTGTCTAGTTAAAAAACTATTCATGTTCAATTTTTTTATTGAAAAGTATATTCATAAAAATTTGTCAGGAAAACCGACAACTTCAGGATTCAATAGCTAACTAGCAATACTATGCTGGTAAGGACCGCCACTATTTTCTATTGCTTTTAGAGGGCATTATGGCTTCCGTCACAGAACATCCCATTCTTAGAGTGTTTGCAGCCACAGAAGTAAATAGTTTTTGATTCAGTGGCTACCAATTGCTTGGGTGTAAATTTAGTTCCTTGGTGACTACCATCACAAAAAGGTTGATTCTTACTTTTGCCACAGGAGCACCAGTAATACGTTTTTCCAGCCTCAACAGTTATCGGGTAGGGTGCTTTTTGAGCCATGGTTGGTTTCATGATTTCTAGTGTATAGAGTTGTGTTTCAAGGTAATTGGAGCAGTTTTAATTTCTTTAAGTTCCAAACAATTTCAATCACCAAAAAATTATAACGATTGATGACAGGGTTTTAGCCCCGTCATCAAAAGTATAGCTAGTGATTAATCAAACCGATCCGCATTCATCACTTTCACCCATGCAGCGATGAAGTCATTCACAAACTTCGTCTGATTATCATCTTGGGCATAGACCTCTGCGTAGGCTCGCAATACCGAGTTTGACCCAAAAACAAGATCAACGCGTGTTGCAGTCCAACGCTTTTTGCCTGTGGCACGCTCAACAATGTCATAGCTATTCTTGCCTGTGGGTTGCCATGCATAGTTCATATCCGTCAGGTTTACAAAGAAGTCATTGGTTAAAGCGCCTACTCGATCGGTAAATACACCATGTTTACTACTGCCATGATTGGTACCCAATACACGCATACCACCAATTAGGACCGTCATTTCATTGGCAGTTAAACCCATCAGTTGTGTGCGGTCCAATAGGAGCTCTTCGGGTGTGACCACGTAGTCCTCTTTAAGCCAGTTCCGATAGCCATCGGCTACTGGTTCAAGAACCTCAAAGGATTCAATATCGGTCATAGCCTGTGTGGCATCCCCGCGACCCGGCTTGAAAGGTACTTCCACATCATGCCCAGCTGCTTTAGCAGCTTGCTCAATGGCGATATTGGCGCCCAGCACAATAATGTCGGCAACGCTCACACCGGTTTCTTTAGCGATCTGCTCATATGCGGCTAGAACTTTAGCCAAGCGCTGCGGTTCATTACCGATCCAGTCCTTTTGCGGTGCCAAACGAATACGCGCACCATTGGCTCCACCACGTTTATCTGATCCTCTGTAAGTACGAGCACTATCCCATGCAGTGGTAATCATTTCGCTATTGGATAAGCCCGCAGACTTAATTTTGGCTTTGATCAAACTCACGTTGTAGTCTTTACGGCCTACTGGGATTGGATCTTGCCAAATCAGCTCTTCATTTGGTACATCTGGACCAAAATAACGCGCCTTGGGACCCATATCGCGATGAGTTAATTTAAACCAAGCACGAGCGAAGGTTTCCGAGAAGTAGGCTGGATCTTTATAAAACCGTTCAGAAATCTTCCGATACTCGGGATCTTCCTTCATGGCCATATCGGCATCGGTCATGATGGGATTGCGACGAATCGATGGATCCTCTACATCTACTGGCTTATCTTCTTCTTTAATGTTGATGGGCTCGGATTAAGCGCATGCAATGCATCCCAACCCATGCCCCATTTCTCCATCGTGCCGGGCCGAAAGTTTTCAATCAGAACATCCGCCTCTTGGGCTGAACGTCGCACGATATCCTGACCCTCGGGTTGGCGCAAGTCAATGCAAATCGATTGCTTATTACGAGACTGCGCTTGCCACCAGACCGAGGTTCCCTCATGCAGCATACGCCATTTGCGCAATGGATCGCCATCCCCGGGCGACTCGACTTTAATAATCTCCGCCCCGAAGTCCGCCAAGGTCTTCGCTGCGAAGGGGCCCGCAATTAATTGGCCAAGCTCTAGGACACGAATACCGGAGAGGATTTGTTGCATGGCAATCAGCCCCATCAATCAAGAAAGTATCTAGATTAAACTACAAGATTCCGAATCTTGAGTTGGAGAGTCACGATGAAACAATGGTTGGTTGGTCTTACGCTACTTAGTTTTTTTCACAGCTCGTTTGCTTGTACTGCGGTCAATATTCAGGCCAAAGATGGCACGGTCATTGCTGGTCGCACCATGGAGTGGGCCTTTGATATGAAATGGACCATCAACAGCCTCCCACAAGGAACTAAATTTCGTACCACGGCTCCCGATAATCTCAAGTTACCTCCAATCCAGTTCATTACCAAATACGCTGTTCTCGGAATCTCCCCAGGAATCTTGCCGGGCGCACCTGCTCTGCTTGAGGGTCAAAATAGCGCCGGCTTAGGGATGAGTGGCAACTTCCTTCCTGGCTTTACTGAATATCAAACCGTTACCCCTAAAGATTTGGACTATGTCTCGATTCTAGATTTTGGTACGCTTGCTTTGGGCATGTTTGCTAATGTCGCTGAATTACGCAAAGAGATTCCACGCTTCAAAGTTTGGTATGACTCAAGCCTTCCCTCAGGCCCAACTCCCCCCTGGTTACATTTTGTGTTCACTGATCGCACAGGTGCCAGCATCGTAATCGAGTTCGTTAAAGGTCAAATGCGTATCCACGAAAATGTCGCAAACGTATTAACGAACTCCCCAACCTACGATTGGCACATTACCAATGCTCGAAATTACATTAACCTAACCAATTTTGCTCGCAGCGCGGTTACGGTGAATGGCCAAAATGTTACAGAGCTTGGTCAAGGTGGTGGGCTGATGGGCTTGCCTGCGGATTACACCCCGCCCTCACGATTTATTCGGGCTGCGTACTTACGCCAACTTGCTACACCACCAAACAACCGGGCTGAGAGCGTGCAACTCACTGGTCATATTTTGAATAATGTCGATATTCCAATTGGTGTAGCTGCCTCAAAGGACGGTGATAAAGTGGTTTCCGATTAAACCCAATGGGTCAACATTAAGGATCTCAATAACCAGCAATGGCATATTTCCAATTATGCAAATCGAACCAGTTATGTCACCTTAGATCTCAAGAAGATTTTTGAGAGCAATAAGTCAGGCGCCTGGCCAGTGGATCAACTCCCCTATCAAAGCATTGATATCACCAACAAAATCCTAAATTAATCATGGCATTGATGATTCCAAAACCGGATCAATATCAGGAAATGCGCGAGGCGCTACGTGATCTTTGCTCGCGTTACGACTCTGCCTACTGGCAAAAAATTGATCATGAACGTGGCTATCCTGAAGCGTTTGTGAAAGCAATGACCGATGCCGGTTGGTTGGCAGCACTGATCCCCGAGGAGTATGACGGTACTGGGCTTGGACTTGCCGAGGCCTCGGTCATCATGGAAGAAATTAATCTCTCGGGTGGCAATGCTGGCTCGTGCCATGGGCAGATGTACAGCATGGGCGCGCTGCTGCGACACGGTTCAGAGCAACAGAAGCAACAGTACCTACCCAAGATCGCCTCCGGTGAGTGGCGACTACAAAGTATGGCAGTGACGGAGCCCACCACCGGAACCGATACCACCAAATTAAAGACCACCGCAGTCAAAAAAGGGGATCGCTACCTCATCAATGGCCAGAAAGTATGGATCTCGCGCATTCAGCACTCGGATTTAATGATCTTGTTAGCGCGCACCACCCCCCTCTCGGAGGTGAAGAAAAAGTCGGAAGGTATGTCCATCTTCATCGTCAATCTCCATGAGGCAATAGGTAAAGGAATGGAAGTGCGCCCCATCGCCAACATGGTCAATCACGAAACCAATGAGGTCTTCTTTGATCAGTTAGAGATTCCAGCCGAGAACTTGATCGGCACCGAAGGTCAGGGCTTCAAATATATTTTGGACGGCTTAAATGCTGAGCGCACACTCATTGCTGCAGAGTGCATTGGTGATGCATATTGGTTTATCGATCGCGCACGCCGCTACGCTACTGAGCGTGTGGTCTTTGATCGCCCCATTGGCATGAACCAAGGTATTCAGTTTCCGATTGCCGATAGTTATATTGAGACCGAGGCAGCAAACTTGATGCGCTTTAAAGCCTGCGAGTTATTTGATCGACAAGAGCCCTGTGGGGCTGAGTCAAATATGGCGAAGTATTTAGCAGCCAAGGCATCCTGGGAAGCCGCCAATGTTTGCTTACAAACGCATGGGGGCTTTGGCTTTGCTTGTGAATACGATGTCGAGCGTAAGTTTAGAGAAACCCGACTCTATCAAGTTGCTCCGATTTCGACCAATCTCATCTATTCGTATGTGGCCGAGCATTTACTTGGTTTACCGCGCTCTTTCTGATGATGCGCCCTTTAGACGGTATCACGGTCGTTGCACTCGAGCATGTCATCGCGGCGCCTTTTGCTACTCGTCAGCTAGCGGATCTTGGTGCCCGCGTCATCAAGATTGAGCGGCCTGGTGCCGGTGACTTTGCGCGCAACTACGATCAACGCGCCAAAGGGATGTCCTCGCATTTCACCTGGGTGAATCGCTCCAAAGAAAGTTTGACTCTCGATCTCAAACACGAGCCTGCGCTTACTATCCTGCGTCAATTACTAGAGACTGCCGATGTGTTTGTCCAAAACCTTGCGCCGGGCGCAGCAGCCCGGATGGGCCTTACTGCCCAAGCATTACAAGCAAGCAATCCCAAATTAATTTATTGCAATCTCTCTGGCTATGGTGAGAATGGGCCGTATCGGGATAAAAAAGCGTATGACCTACTGATTCAGAGTGAAGCGGGACTCTTATCCATCACTGGAACACCTGAGACCCCTAGCAAGGTTGGTATTTCCATTGCAGATATTGCAGCAGGTATGTATACCTATACCAATATCTTGGCAGCGCTTCTCCAGCGACAAAAGACGGGCAAAGGGTCAGTGATCGATATTTCCATGCTAGAAGCGCTTGGAGAGTGGATGGGCTACCCGATGTATTACAGTATGGATGGCGCCTCTCCGCCACCGCGCACCGGTGCTTCGCATGCCACTATCTTTCCCTATGGTCCTTATTTGGCCGGCGATGGCAAAACGATTATGTTGGGCCTTCAGAATGAGCGCGAGTGGGCTTTGTTTTGCGAGAAAGTACTCTTGCACCCTGAGCTTGCGACCGATCCCCGCTTTGATAAAAACTTCAAGCGCAATGAAAACCGTGTGGAACTCAATGCCATTATCTTGAAGATCTTCTCTGCAATGACGAGCGAACAGGTTTTAGCCAAACTCGAGGAGGCTCAGATTGCCAATGCCTCCCTAAATGATATGCATCAGTTTTGGAATCACCCACAATTGCGTGCGCGCGGACGTTGGCATTCGGTGGAATCTCCCAATGGCTCAATCCCCGCCCTATTACCTCCAGGCATCAATACTGCCTATGAGTATCGGATGGACAAAATACCGGGGATCGGTGAACACACTGAGGCAATCCTAAAAGAACTCGGGCATTCTGCAGAATCGATCCAGCAGCTAAAACAAGCCGGAGCGATTTAAAGCAAGGGCGATGCTAGGTGCGCTGTGTTCTCCAACAGTCTTCGCCACCGTGGGCGGCGTTCCCACCCAATTCGATTAATGATCTGTGAGCGTTTAAGATAACTGGTAGTTAGCTGTTTAAGTTGAGTGCAGAAGGTTTGGTCGTACACAATGAGGCTGATTTCGAAATTAAGACGTAAGCTGCGCTGATCGAAGTTGACCGATCCAAAAATAGCAATCCGCTCATCAATTAAAAGGCTCTTCGTGTGTAATAAGCCTCCCTTAAACTCGGCGATCTCAACACCCGCACCGAGTAGAGTGCTATAAAAACTCCGACTGCTCCAAGCAACCAAAGTTGAATCATTTAAGCGTGGCACAATTAGCTTAACTTTCACTCCACGGTGAGCGGCTGCCATTAAGGCTTGTACTAAACCTTCATCCGGAACAAAGTACGGGGTGGTAATTACTAGCTCTTGACGTGCGTCTAATACGGCAGAGAGCAAAACTTGATACAGAATACCGTCTCGATAGACTGGTCCCGATGAGAACTCCTGAGCTAAAGCGTTACCAACCGGCTTTTTATTAAGACTATCACGATCACTAAAGTGCATCACCCTTGGGTTATCAACGCTCCAATCGTATGAAAAAGTAAGCTCAAACTGGGACACCACGGGTCCCTGAATACGAACCATGGCATCGACCCACTCCCCTACTCCAGAGTCCTGTTTAAAGGTTCGCGGATCAACCAAGTTCATACTTCCAGTCCATGCTGTCTCACCATCAATGATGAATATCTTGCGGTGTAAACGCAGATCGGCGCGCCGGAACTGAAAACGGCCAAACTGAATTGGTAGAGCTTCGGTCACCTCAATCTTGGCATTTGCAAAGCGCTTTGGCCAAGCAGATTTAAACCAGCTAGAACTTCCCAAAGAATCAAGCAAAACACGGCACTTCACTCCGCGCTTGGAAGCTGCAATCAGGGCCTCGCCCACTCGGTCAGCATCACCACCCAGCGACCAAATATAAAACTCCATATGAATGGATTTTTGGGCACGATTGATCTCATCAATGAAGTGCTGCAAGATCTCCAGCGAATTCGTAAATAATTCGATGTGATTCCCAGCTGCTACGGGCGTGCCATTCCTCGCTTCTGCTAACAGACTAATCGCATGTGCGTCAGGATCTAGGAGGGCTCGGTCGGGCTCATGCAGTTGACGCATGGCCTTACTAATTTTGGCGTACTCCTTTTCCATTCGAATGATTTTTCTTGTTAGCGTTCGACCAACCGGCCGTTCGCCAATGGTTAAATACAGAATCAAACCAATAATCGGAAAGGAAACAATAATCAATAGCCAGGAGACTGCCACGCCCACTGGGCGTCGTACCCAAATAATGCGTAGGAAAAATAGAATCGCAATCACGACATGCAGGATCACAAACCACGGGACGTGATAGCCAAAAATGGTGCCGGTGAATAGGTGCATCATATTAGTGACCTAACTCTGCATATACAGCTAAATGATCTGATAATTTTGACCATTCGGTTAATACCTGCGCCTTCTGAATCTTTAAGCCACGCACATAAATACGATCCATCGCTAACATCGGCTTCGCACTTGGGAAGGTTTTAGCCGGGGCACCATACAAACTCTCAAACGCATCCACAAAGCCAGCCTCACCCATCGGCTCACTCGCAGAATTACGCCAATCATTAAAGTCACCCGCAATAATACTGGGCTCATACTTTGATAGAGTCTCAATGTGCTGCAAGATGGTATCGACTTGGCGCTCACGTCCACGTTGCAATAAGGCCAGGTGTACACAAAAGCAATGGATGGGCGGGCCCTCTGCTAATTGAATAATAGAGTGTAAGAGACCGCGACGCTCAAACCGATAGGCTGAAATATCGTAGTTATCTCCTTTATGCAATGGAAATTTGGAAAGAATGGCATTGCCGTGATGACCATGTCGATACTCGGCATTTTTGCCGTAATGCCAATCTGCATAAAATCCATCAGCCAGAAAATGGGTGATTTCTTGCTTCGGCCAGGTGGATAAACGTTTCTGTCGACGGATGTTCTCTTGTTGTAGCTCTTGAATAAAGATTAAATCCGGATGCTGTGACCTTAAACGCTGTCGCAAGCGATAAACAGTCGAGTCAATTTTTAGGGGTGACATCCCTTTATGCATATTAATCGTGACCACCCGCAAACCTGAGGCGGGCTGGATTGCACTAGGATGAATGTTGCTGGCGTCGAATGCGCGCATGATAAATTTCAGTTTGAACGAGCTCTTCGCATTGCATGCACTTATTACAAATTGATGCCTCTTGGCGCAACTCCTCGATGGAGTTAATTTCATGGGTTGCCAAGTACTCTCGTAAATCCTCGTCCCAAATTTGATTACATAAACAAATGACATCCGCCATGACATTCATGATACTGAATTACCGCGCCTTCAATTGAAGAAATGCAATTGCCTCAGGAATTGTCTTCACTACCGTGATATAGCTGAAATGACGCTCGATTAAAAAGCCATCATCGAACTGTTGTTGAGTAAATTGAAGCAGCAAGTCATAAAAACCATTTAGGTTCACAATCAGGATTGGCTTACTGTACGCCTTGACATGATTGCCAGTCCATACCTCAAACAACTCCTCGATCGTACCGATACCGCCTGGTAGAACCACAAAAACATCGGAGAGCTCAATCATCATCTCTTTGCGGGCAACCATACTTTCTACGACGTAAAGCTCCGCCAAATTTTCAATCACAGCCTCTGCCTCAGTCAAAAAACTGGGGATAATGCCAATTACATTGCCATGGGATGCCAGAGCACCTCGGGCCAGATCACCCATTAGACCTCCCCCGCCACCCCCAAAGACGAGTCGCCAGCCATGCTTAGCAATTTCAGAGCCCAATTGGCTACTGGCAGTCGACCAGCTCGGATTAGAACCGGGTCGAGATCCACAAAAGACACAAACAGTAATTGACATCACACCATTGTGCCACCGAGACTTAGGGAGCATTGATTGTTAGAATCCAATGATCCTTTTAATGATTCTCGCTCATGAGCTCCACCTTTCTTGATGCCGTTGCACTGCTAGCCCATCTCGATGCGGCAATTGTGCGCATTGTCATCACCTCTTTGCAGGTGAGTATCACGGCCCTGATATTGGGGACCTTGGTGGGCTTGCCGCTTGGGGCTTGGCTAGCCACCGAAGAGTTTGCGGGTAAGCGCGTTGCAATCGTGATCCTGAATAGCATGATGGGGATACCGACAGTGATTGTGGGCATTTTGGTGTACTTGATTCTGTCAAGAAGCGGTCCTTTTGGCGAGTGGGGCTGGTTATTTACGGTCAAGGGAATGATCGTGGCTCAGTTTTTTATCACCACCCCTTTAATTGCAGCACTTAGCCGCCAATTACTAGAGGATTCTTGGAAAATCCATCGCGACACCTTCATGGCTCTGCGTCTACCCTACTTTGCTCGTCTTAAGTGGCTCATTTGGGATTGTCGTTTCTCACTCACGATCGCCATTCTGGCTGGTTTTGCCCGGGCGATCTCAGAAGTCGGGGCGGTAATGATTGTGGGCGGCAATATTGATCGGGTAACGCGTACCATGACCACCGCGATTGCACTAGAAACCAGCAAAGGCGATCTTGCGTTTGCCTTGTCTTTGGGAATTGTCCTTCTTGGTATTGTGATATTGGCAAATATATTCATATTTGTCGTTCGACAAGTTGCGGAGCGACGTTATGGATAAATTGCTTAGCCTACATCATGTTGAGGTCATCCGTGATGGGCGCATTATTTTGCAATCTGGCGATCTTCAAGTTCCCCTAGCGGGTATTACTGCCCTGATTGGTCCCAATGGCGCTGGGAAAACAACCTTATTACGCCTAATCCATGGCCTAATTGAGCCATCGCAGGGTCAATGCCAACGTCCCTTCACGTCCGATGAGAGTGCACTGGTGTTTCATTACACCCCCATGCTCAAAGCCACGGTTAGAGAGCACCTTAGCTTATTAAGGGATACCCATCGAACCATTAGCGATCAAGCAATTGATGAGGCCTTGCAATCTGTTGGAATTGCGCATTTAGCTAATAATCCCGCTCAACGCCTTTCTGCTGGGGAACGCCAAAAGCTTTGCTTTGCCCAAGCTCGCTTACAAAACCCCAAATTAGTCCTTCTCGATGAGCCCACCGCTAATCTAGATCCCAATGCCAGTGATGATGTAGAGCAGATGATTACTGAGCTTGCCAGAGATGGGAAGGTGGTTTTATTTGCCTCTCACAATATGGCCCAGGTGAAGCGCCTAGCGTCCAATCTCATCTTCATGCAAGACGGCAAAATCCTAGAAATTACCCACCCCGATGCCTTCTTTAAAAACCCTCAGACCAAAGAGGGTTCCCAGTTTCTTGCTCGCGAATTTATTGCACAATAAGTCAATTATTCAATATTAGGAGACCCTATGCGACTCACCAGTTCAAGCTTTCAAGATGGTGCAGTGATTCCAGGACAGTATGCGTTTTGCATTCCTAATGATCGTGGACATGTATGTCTTGGGTCAAATCACAATCCCCATTTGCGGTGGGAGGATATTCCCGCTGGCACACAATCATTTGCTTTGATTTGCCATGATCCAGATGTACCCTCCAAACCGGATGACGTCAATCAAGAAGGTAAAACGGTGAGCGCATCCCTACCCCGCATTGATTTCTTTCACTGGGTCATGGTCGATATTCCCAAGACGATCACTGAGATCCCAGCAGGTCACTACTCAACCGAAGTGGTGCCCCGAGGTAAACCCGGCCCTGGAACACACCACGGCGCCTTACACGGGATCAATGATTACACCGCTTGGTTCTCAGGTGACGCTGAAATGAAGGACAATTATTTTGGTTACGATGGCCCTTGCCCGCCATGGAATGACAGCATGACTGATTAAAGACTCAACTGAGTCAAAAAAATGCTCTCCCAATCCAATTGGTAAACCTGATACTCGGCAACCAAACATCCATCATCAGTACATACTGATCCTGCAAAATGCCAAAACAGTATCAAATGAAAAAAAATCTAAAACCGGAAATTGACACGATTTTGATAGGAGACTGCGTCGAGCATCTGAGGCAGTTACCCGAGAACACCGCAGATTTAATAGTTGCAGATCCACCCTATAACCTCGACAAGGATTTTGGGGAGTGGAAAGAAATTTCCCGAAAAAATGAATGGTTAGATTGGTCGAAACAGTGGCTTAACGAGTGCTACCGGGTGCTTAAGCCTGGAGGTAATATCTTCGTATACGGCATTCACCATCATTTATGTTGGATTCAGTGCCACATGTACACACTAGGCTTAGACTATCGCCGTCAAATTATTTGGCACTATGAAAATGGATTTGCTGGCTACACAAAATCACTGGCGGCACATTACGAGCCATTACTTTGGTTTTCAAAGGGAAAATCGTACACCTATCACCCGATTAGAGAACCCTACAAAAGCGCGGAGCGCCTGAAACACAAAATAACCAAGAACGGCATATCGTGACTGGGAAAC
>OGVO01000162.1_pt1 | contig 12448 bp, 20 predicted proteins | sample 1575771 | NCBI WGS metagenome assembly OGVO01 (sample SAMN07581527, study PRJEB24739) | freshwater metagenome | place: Singapore | collected 2015-01 | reverse complement strand
GATCCACGTATGCATTCACAGTCTCGTCAAAACGCACCACGTTCAGAATGTCTAAAAACTCAACCGAGCCATCATCAAGCGCATATTCAACATAAATGCTGTATTCGTCAGCTTTGACAGTAGCGACACACACCTGGTTGCAATTCACGCTTTTAACAATGTATTGCTGTGCAGCAATGTTGATTTGCGGTTCTGCTGATTCGTTAGCAGTTTTAGCAGGCTGAAACGCATAAGCTGCGACCAGTCCTGTGCTAATATATACTGCAATGAATGCAGACTTGAGAATATTGGATTTAGTTGCCATAATTACCTCGTTGTATTCGAGCCCGCTAGATTTCCAGTCGCTGCGGGCTTTTTGTTGTTTATGAGAAAAATATTAACTTTAGTTAGTGTTGCTGTCAATATAAAAGTTAGCAAAAATACTAACTTTTATTTATGCCAATTAACTTTCATGTTTTAATAGATAAAAGAAAACCCATCACCGGGATGGGTTGTTTGGAGTTTGTTATGGATTTTGAAAATTTAGCTAGTGTGCTTCCAGCAGATGTGCCACCAGAATTAAAGGCATGGCGACATGAAGTGATGTGTAAATTGATTGATGCTGGTGTAACCAATCCTGACGAGATCAAGCAATCCGTTGATGCTCTTTATGAACTGGTAACTAGTCAATCAAATTTGCAAAATTTGAAACATCCTTGTTTGGATACTGAAACATTACAGGTTCGCTTGGAAGGTATATTACATGGTAAGACTTTTCTTGATCGTTTAACCAACTTTGTATATTTGCTAGAAGATGAGAAGCGTGCTCAAGCTCGAATAGAAAAACGCTAGTTGATAAAACCTCGTAACCTTTGGAAGACTCGACTCCTGCAAGCTCATTAAAACGATTTAAGTTAAAATTGTGATTTTTTAAAATTAGCAAAGCTTTCATTCTTCTCTCCACCCGATCTGTTCTAAAGGACTGCGTCGGGTTCGCAGCTTATTCTTATTTCACCATTTTTCAATTCGTGCGATTTGCCATACCCAGCCATAAACTTGAAAGTCTTGTCTCGTGCGGTCTTCAGCGGTCAAGATGATTTCTGGATATTCAACAGTATTATCAGAAACAATGCGAACACCGCCAAAAGGCATATTGTATAAGCGTTTTGCGTAATGCAGCCCACCAATACAAATCACAAAAATACGACCATCCTTAATTTCTTTGCGACCCAAATCGATGTGGATTGTGTCTCCATCTTGAATGGTTGGAAACATTGAATCGCCAGTGGCTGTAGCAGCTACAGCATTCTCTTTACTAATAGATAGATTTCTTAATGTCGCTTTCGACATGCGTAATTTACGCTTTTCATTAGCGATATGCTCATTGATAGAACCTGATCCACAAGCAAAAGAGAAGTTTTTAAAGAAAGGAATCTCTACCTCATCATCATCCAAAGGGGTTGCATCATCCCAAGCCTCAACAAGGGTCACGTATGAGGTTGAAGGTGGATCTGACAAACCTTTTCCAGTTAAAAGCCACTCATCATTTACACCTAATAGTTTTGCTATTTGTTTTAGTGATTCCGTTTTTGGCGTGTTTTCTCCACTCAACCACTTGGTGACTGCTGCGGTTGATTTCCCAGTGGCTCTAGCAAGATCAGCCTGCCTTAAATTCTTTTCATTTAATTTTTGTTGAATTCTTTCATGAAGAAACATGGCGAACATCCGTATAAAACACTAACTAATGTTAATGCATGTTATTGCAACTTAGGTTAGCGTGTGCTAACTTAGGTTAACAATGATGTGCTAACTTAGGTAAGCAAATGAAAGTAGAAGACCTTATGAGTCATCACAAGTGTAAAACTCGTCGTGACTTATCCAAAAAAACAGGATTTTCCGAAGTAACCCTATGGAAATGGGGAAAGTTTGGTATTCCGCCACGCACGCAGGCAACCCTTGAAATTCAGACCAACGGAAAGTTAAAGGCAGACCGTGAAGCTCTGATGGCTTAAGGGGAGCAATTGGAATGGGGGTAGATGATTTGAAAGAAGCAATCGAAAAAGGGTATTTGGGCGGGAAATACACCGTTCCAAAAACTATCAAATTTACACATGAAATGCTTGATGCAATCGCTGTTGCCAGTGAAACCAACGAGCAAGATACGTGTAGCTGGATGCGTGAGGTCATAGCGAAAGCCCTACTAGCTGAGGATGCTAAGTATGAGCGTATGGCAAGAGCGCGTAATCGGTCAAAGTGTACTTCGGGCACTTTGGTACACCAAAAAGAAAGCCCATCTGCTGGAACAGATGAGCTTGACGTTCAATAAGGAGTCTAACCAACATGAACATGCCAATTTTACCACAGTTTGGAAGTTCTGAACAATCAATGACTAGCTTGGAAATTGCCGAGTTAGTTGAAAAGCGTCACGACAATGTGAAGCGCACTATTGAAAGCCTAGTTAATGCAAACATTATTTCCAATCCTCAAATTGAGGACGGGATTAAATCAGCAAATGGTGTGATACCAAAAGTCTATGTCTTCACTGGTGAAAAAGGTAAGCGCGATTCAATTATCGTTGTTGCTCAACTTTGCCCAGAATTCACGGCTCGCCTTGTTGATCGTTGGGCTGAACTAGAAGGCAAAAACCGCGAACTTACCAAAATGGAAATTCTGCAAATGGCTCTTGAGTCTGAGCAGCAGAAATTGGTTCTTCAGCAGCAATTAGAAATCCAAGCCCCAAAAGTCGCATTCGTTGATAAATACGTTGCAGGCAATGGCAATAAAACATTCCGTCAGGTTGCAAAGCTGTTGCAGATCAAGGAATACAAGTTCCGTGAATTCTTAGAATCAAACCGAATTATGTACAAGCTCAATGGTGAGTGGACTGCATACCAAAACCATGTAGATGCAAAGCGATTCCACGTCAAAACAGGCGTGAGTGATTCAGGCCACGCATTTAATCACGCCTTGTTTACACCAAAAGGTATCGAGTGGATTGCTGGGGAGTTGGCTAAGTTTAATTTAAGAGGTGTGGCGTAATGGCTAGAGCAAGAAATATTAAACCATCATTTTTTACCAATGATGAGTTATCAGAGCTTGAGCCACTAGCTCGAATTCTATTTATTGGAATGTGGACGATTGCTGATTTCAAAGGTTGCTTTGAGTACAAACCAAAGCGTTTAAAAGTTCAGATTCTCCCTTATGACGATTGCAATATCGAACAACTCGTGAGCGCTCTAGATAAATCTGGATTTATCTCGATTTATTCCGTACAGGGTCAACGCTACATAAAAGTAATCAATTTCAACAAACATCAGAACCCACACAAGAATGAAAGAGAGGGCGGGAGTGCTATTCCTGATATTTCGTTGTCTGATGAAAAAAAGCCTGAAAATTCAGACAACTTACAGAATATCGAGATTAATCACGATCAAAACGGAACTGATCGTGCTGATTCCCTTAACCTGATTCCTGATTCCCTTAACCTGATTCCTGAAGATAGTAGTTCCGACGTTGTCGAAAACGTACCACCACAACCAAAATTTGTATTCAAGACTGAGCTCAAAAAAGCAGGTGTAAGCGAGGAAGCTGCAACTGAATTTATGCAGGTGCGTAAAGCCAAGAAAGCGGTCAATACAAAAAACGCTTTTGAAAAACTTCTCGAAGAATCGCAAAAAGCCAATTTGAGTTTGCCACAGGCAATTGACTTCTGTTTGAAACGCCAAAAGCCATGGGGTGCGTTTATGGCTACCTGGTATCAGAACGAACAACAGCAAGCGCAACAAGCATATCACCCACAAAGCCAAGCTAACCCATGGGCTGAATACAACCAGCGGGTAGGCGAGCAATTTAACCAAAACGAAATGGTGGATGTCACACCAAAAAAGTCGGTACTGATTGAGGAGGTGGGTCATGCGTAATGAGTTCACCAGAGAGCAGACTTTGCTTCAAACATTGCAAGTACGCTATGGCGGTCAATTCCAAAAGCGTTATGCACACCTAAAACCCGAAGTGATGGAAACCGTTGTTCGTGGTGCTGTGATGATGCTAACCGATGAGCAATTCAATCAGGGTATGGCGCGACTGTATTCAAGTCGATATTGCCCAGACATTGCTGAGTTCCAATCATGGTGTGTTGCTGGATCGTGGTGGACTGTTGAGGAAGCTTGGCAGCGTGCTTGTGATTACTCAAATCAATCAGAGCATGAATTACTCGCTGAAAAACTAAAAGTTACCACTTTGACCAAAAAAGCTTGGGATTCGGTTTATTGGTTGGTTGAGCAGGGAAGCATGAAAGAGGCTTTCAAGCAGTTCAAATCAATCTATGAAACCTATTTGACCAAAGCGCAAATGCAAGGACGCCAACAAGAGTGGTATGTGCCACCAAAAATGATTGCCACAACACAACCAAAAGGAATTGCCAAAAACCTCAATAAAAAACTCAGTGACAAAGATCAGGCAATTTGTGATCTGACTCAAAAATTCATGTCTGAGGGACTTGGATGGAAAGATGCGTTTAATCGCGCTCAAGTCGAGGTTTTAGGGCAACCAAAGCCAATTTTCAAAACTATGAATGCAGGCGGTGCAGCATGAAAGACCAACACGACAACAAAACTAAAGATTGGCTTGAAGTAACCATGCCGCTTGAAGTTGCACAGGCGGCACTGGCTGCGATGAAAAAAGTATTTATGGATTGGGATGTGTTGAATGAAACACCACCAGAGTTTTTAAAGCACATGCAGGATTTGGCGTATTACGTGGAGCAAGCAGGGGGTGGGGTGTGAGCAAAACAGTTGAAGATTTATTAAAGAATGGCGGGGATATTAAACCAGTTGAAAGTGTGTTCGATAAAACAAGGAAGCTCACATTTGAAGATCAGTTAAATATTTTGCTTTTCGCATGCTATGCAACTCAGTTGTTCACTGTGAAAGATATTCAAGAAGCCGTTATTGACGCACACAGGGCAACCGTTTATAGCCAACTGCAAAATTTTGTTGAATGGCGATATTTGGAGCGAGTTTCAGGTAGTCACTACAAGGCAACGCAGTACGCCAAAGACATCATGAATGTTGAAAGGGAGTTGAAGGCATGAATTTAATAGAAAAATATGGCGTAGATGCTCAAGGCTTGGTGCAGCGCTATGGTGGTATAGAAAGGTGCCGTGAGATTGTGGAAAAGGCTCCAGAGGGTGCGGAGTGCTACTCGTGGCGCTTGGGGGATTCTGATGTTAGAGACAGAACGGTTTACTTGGATGATCTGAGAGCTGCCATCGCAGACCACGACCGCACCGACTATGTAAGTGATATTCGCAATCACATTTCGCCGATGACGATTGTGCAGGGGGATTGAGAGATGAAAATTAATGACCGCGTAAAGGTCGATTTTGTTTCTGAATCAGCAACCAAGTTTTCAAATAATCACTTCACTGGTGATGGTGTAATTGATCGTATTGAAGATGGGCGTGTATTTGGTCGATTAGACGACGGCACGCCGTTCATGTGTGATTTATCGGATGCAATTGTTATTGAGCAACAGGACAAGCGCAAAGAGTACGAAGCTTTCTTCATGAAGCAACCGTTTTATCTGCAGTTGAAATATATCCACGGCGACCGGTTATTTGATTTTGATCAGGGAATTGGGTACCGCAATTTAACTGTTCAGGTCGGGTATGTGTGCTGGTGCAAGGGTGACAAGGAGTTTGTGATTTGAAAATCCTCATCGGTATCGATACTGGTGTTCATACAGGCTTCGCCGTTGCTATAGATCATGGCAACGGCGGGGAGCTTAAGCAGGTCACGTGTTTAACCATTACCCAGGCGATGCACCAGGTGAATGAGTTGATTATTCAGCATGGTAAAGGTTCCTTGCAGTTAATCATTGAAGATGCCCGGCAACGGACATGGTTCACCGGCGGCAGAGAAAAGGCGCAGGGCGTTGGATCGGTCAAACGTGATGCACAGATATGGGAAGACTGGTGCAATGAAAACCAGATCAACTTCAAGATGATTCACCCGAAAAACAACAGCACCAAATATAAAGCGGACACATTCAAGAAAATTACCGGATGGACAGGCCGAACCAATGAGCATGCACGTGATGCGGCCATGCTGGTATTCCGCCGTTTCTATAAACCATCCATTGAAAAGTCAGAATTATTTTAGAGGGCAGCATGCAGGATGATATTTCAGATTTGAAAGGTGATTTACACGCAATTGCTGAAGTATTGGGCAGACAGAAAGCGTTGTATCTGGTGAGTAAGTGTCCGCGTTATAAAGTGGAAAAACGGCAGGGTGCTGGTCAGTTATTATTGTATGTGCCAAAGCTGAAAAACTTTGATCTCAAGCATAATCTGGTACAAATGATTGGTTATGAAGATGCATATAAACTCAGTCAGCATTTTGGCGGTGAGCTATTAACACTTTCCCAGTGCAAACAGATTATCCTGAAAAATCGCAATCTAGGCATTAAGGCCATGCTGCAGCAGGGGTTTAAAAAAGAGCAGATTGCAGAGTTCTTTGATTTAACGCCGCGTGCGGTTTGTATGGTTGCTTCTGGCACTAATTAACTATTAGGTGGTATATTAATCAATAAGTAAAACTTTAGAACCAAAGAAAAGAGATAAATATGTCATTTATTAATGGGTTGTTTGCAATACTAACTTTAGTTTTGTTCATTTTGTTAATTATCGGGTTAGTTAAACCAAGCGTTGTTAAAATGAAGACCAGAGGGAAAGCATTTTTAGTATTTTTTGTAGGCATGATTATTTCATCTTTAATTTTTGATGCAACCATGTCGGATGAAGAGAAGGCTAAAGCTCAAGCACAAGCAGCAGCCGTAAAAGATGCTGAGAAAGAAAAAGCAGTAGAGGTTCAAGAGGAAGTGAGTGAAGTCCTAACTCAAGCCAAAACTAAGCAAGAAGAGCTACCAACAGAGCCAGTGGGGGAAAGCCTAACCAGACCGCAACTGAATGCAGTTAGATCAGCAGAGAATTATCTGAACTTTACTGGATTCTCACGTGATGGACTTATACAGCAACTGTCATCCAGTGCTGGTGATGGTTATGATGTTGCTGATGCTACTGTTGCAGTTGATAGTTTGAATGTTGACTGGAATGAGCAGGCAGTCAGATCTGCAAAGCAATATCTTGAGCTCACAGGATTCTCTTGCAGTGGCCTTGTTGAGCAGCTCTCATCGAGTGCGGGTAGTAAGTACACTGTGGATCAGGCTAGATATGGAGCACAACAAGCTGGCGCTTGTTCATAACCTGATTAAAAATGATCCATGCATAAGTTAATATAACCAAAGCCCTTCAATGTGAGGGGCTTTTTTATTGCCTGGTGAAAAACTACATAATGAATAAAAACATGGAATAAAGTGAAATTGTCAAAAATGAATCCAAGAGACTTGCAAAATAATGAACTTGCATGATTTGTACGCAGCTTTAATGAAGATTTTAGGGGATTTTCAGTATTTCATTGCTGGTGCAATAGGGGCCGCAATTGTGACTAGATACCATAAAGACCAACTCAAAAACCCTGCTGATTATGCTGTTTTTATTCTGTCTGGTGCGTTTATGGCGCATTACTTAACGCAGTTAGTTGTTCTCATTTCCGGCAAGTTCGGATGGGCTATTGATGTAGCTAGTGCTGGGGCAGTTGGATTTTTACTTGGTTCGTTCGGTGGTTTGATTTTTCAGGAAATTATTAGCTACATCAAGTCTGGCGCATGGAAGGAAATGTCCTTGCGTCAGTATTTTGTCGAACTGTTTAAGGCTTGGATAGGTAAGGGGAAATAGTAATGTCAGACTTTGAACAGCAAATTACCCGTTTATTACGTGCTGAGGAAGGCGAGGTCTTAACCGAGTACAAGGACCATCTCGGCTATTCAACCATCGGTGTGGGGCGCCTGATCGATAAGCGCAAAGGCGGTGGTATCACGGCGGAAGAATCCGCTTTCTTATTGAAGAACGATATTCAAAAGCGCATTGCTGCACTAGAAGCAAAATTACCCTGGATTAAAACACTTGATGATGCACGCCGTGGCGTATTGCTATCAATGGCTTTTCAGATGGGTGTCGATGGTCTACTCGGTTTTAAGAACACATTAGCCATGATCCAGGCAGGAAAATACACAGAGGCCGCCACCGGCATGATGAATTCCAAATGGGCCAAGCAAACGCCGTCACGTGCTCAGCGCCATGCAGAACAGATGCGCACAGGCAAATGGGTCATTAAGGCAGGATTCTAATGAATATCAGATTAATTATCGGATTGTTGTGTGTTGCATTCATTTCTTATGTGTCCTGGTGCAGTTATGATTATGGCTATAAGAAAGCACGAACAGAACAAATCGATAGTTATGAGAGCATGATTCAGCAACTGAAGGCTGATGTAGGCAAGGCGCTCCAACGTGAGCGTATTGCTTATGCTAAACAAGATCAAATTGAATCCAACTATCTTGCCAAAAACAAGGAAATCGAGCACAATGCGAATAGCACTATTGATGAGTATCGCACTAACAATGTTAGGTTGCGTGAGTCACTCAAAGCCAAACAATGTCCCGATGTGTCCTCAGTTGCCAGCAGCACCAGCGGCAATCATGCAGAAACAACAGGCGGACTTCTCGACACAGATGTCGAATTTCTTATTCGTCAAGCCGCAAGGGCAGACCAAGTCGCAGAGCAACTAGCAGCTGCGCAGCAACTCCTAGAGCAAGATCGGGAGGTGTGCAATGGTCAGACGTGATGTAACTCGTTGTTTACAAATAATAGTTTCTCAAGGTACTTCCCAGGGGGCACCCCAAGCGGGGGCAAAGACCTCGCGTCTTTCGACATCTCGGTAAAATTTTGAAGTGTGGTTTATGTTTATACCATGCTTATTCGTATTATGGGTTTTTAGTATGTTTTTACATTTGATTGACCGGAAAACAGCAATAGAGTTTGGATTGAAAAAGTTTTTCACTGGTGAAAAATGTAATCTCGGTGGAGTATCAGAAAGATCTACTAAAAATTCAGCATGTAGATGTAAATATCATTTAGATATAAAACGCCTCAACTCAAAAAAACGTTATGTTAATAAAAAGGATGATATTAGACAGCAGCAGAAGCAGTACAGCGAGATGAATAAAGCCAAAATGAATGATGCTTCATTAAGGTATTACAGTAGAAATAAGGAAAAAATAAATAGTCGTAAGAAAATCCATCGACTGAAAAATATCGACAGTATTAAATCTAAGGCATTGGAATACAGGAATCGAAATAAGGAAAAAATAGCAAAAAAAGATAAGGAACGATATGACAGACTTAAATTTTTAGGATTGCTGAAAGAAAAACGTGCAAAGTATTATTCTGAAAATAGAGAAGCCATATTAAATAAAAATAGAGGTTTTCAAAAAACTTGGAGACAAGCAAATAAGGATAAGCTGAGAGAGGGAAAACAAAAGCGTAGAGCTGCTAAATTACAAGCAACCCCGTCTTGGTATTCAGAATTGGACAGTTTCGTTTTTACCGAAGCCTATCTGTTATCTAAAGATAGGGAGATATTAACTGGAATTAAGTGGGAAATTGACCACATGATTCCATTACAGGCAGAAAATGTTTGTGGTTTACACGTATGGAATAATTTCCAGGTAATTCCATCATTTTTAAATCAAAGTAAAAGAAACAAAATGATCTACTGCAATCCATTTGATTGGCTGAGGGAAATACTTGATGGTTGCACTTGTTAAAGGTAAACAGGTAACTAGGCAGGCATTAGCTGATGTTTTTGGCGTTTCTTTGCCCACTATTGACGCTTGGGTTAGAAAGGGTTGCCCTTTTGTTGAAAAAGGTGGGCGAGGGCAAGAGTGGCAGTTTAATACAGCTCAAGTTTCTAAGTGGTTACGTGATCATGATGTAGAAGAAGCAACTGGTGGTATTCCTGATGATATGGATGAACTCAAACTTAGAAAGCAAAAAGCAGAAACTGAACTTGCTGAATTGGAGCTTGCTGAAAAAAAGGGTGAAGTGGCATTAGTTTCTGAATATGAAAAAGTCTGGGCAATGTCTATGGGGCAACTTAGACAAAATATCATGGGTGTTCCGCAACGTGCAGTTTTACAGTTGCTTGGTGAAACTGATGAATTGGTGTTTAAAGAAAAGCTCAGAGCTGAAATTGTATTAGCACTGGAACAGACAGTGGAATCAAATTTTGAGGATGATGAAGATGACTGATTTATCCACTTTCAGTAATTTTGGTTCTGTTCTGGATGCTGTTAGACGTTCAATGCAGCACCTGATCCCCCCACCGGATTTAAAGCCAAGCGACTGGGCTGAGAAAAATATTAAAATTCCAGTGGGGAATGCTATTCCAGGTCCAATCAATTTTGATAATGCACCTTACCAGCGCGGCATGATCGATGCCATTAAAGAGCGTGGGGTAAGACGTATTTCCTATATGACCGGCGCACAGCTGGGGAAAACGACGGTTCAACAATGTGCAACCAGTTATTTCATTGCGCATGAACCAAGGTCTCAAATATTTGTCCAGCCGACCCAAGGCGATGTTCAGACATTTTTGGAAACCAAACTTCGCCCAATGCTGGAATCAAACCCAGAAATAGCGAGAAAGATGGCAAAGCCACGTAGCAGGGATGGTGTGAACAACAGTCGCATGATTTCTTATATCGGTGGGTGGTTGTTATTTAGTTGGGCAGGCTCACCAAAGACCTTGCGCGGCCGTTCAGCACCGGTGACGCACGCGGACGAAGTGGACGGAATGGAGGCTACAGCAGAAGGCGATCCGGTGGAGTTATTGTCTCAGCGTGCTGCTACGTTTGGAGACCAGGCACTAAGAACCGAGTCCAGCACACCAACGGTCGCTGGTGCCAGTCGTATCGAAAATGCTTTTAATGAAGGTGACCGCCGCCGTTATTACGTGCCATGTCCACATTGTAGTGAAGCGCAGTTTTTAAAATGGGAAAATGTCACTTGGGTGGGGCGTAAATCCAGCAATATTCAGGATGCTCGGGATGATTTAGACCAGGATCACAAGCCGGAAACTGCTGGTTATCGTTGCGAATGCTGTGGTCAGGTCTGGACGGATGGCGAACGGATTGCAGCCATTCGTAATGCTGAAAAACTCGGACATGGCTGGAAAGCGGAAAAACCGTTCCGTGGCCATATCAGTTTTCATGCTCCTGAAATGCTGTCCACATTCCGTAAAATGCGCGATATCGTGCAGTCTTATCTGGATAAGCTGGCACTGGATGATCTACAGGTATTCGTCAACGTATCACTGGGTGAAACTTACGAGGAAAAAGGCGACAAGGCCGATCCTGAAACATTGCAAAACCGGGCTGAAGAGTACAAATCCACGGTGCCCAATGGTGGTGTGTATCTTACGTGCGGTATTGATATGCAGATGGACCGTTTAGAGCTGGAGATTGTCGCCTGGGGAGCTGGTGAAGAAAGCTGGTCGATTGATTATCGTGTGCTATGGGGTGATCCACTGGGTGAAGAAGTCTGGGAAGATTTAGACGATATTCTGGAAAGCACCTATTTGCATGAATCTGGCGCTCAACTTTCGATTTCAGCATCCTGTCTGGATACTGGTGGTACAGCTGGCTATACACAACGTGCTTATGAATATGTGAAAAGCCGCCGCAACCGTAAATTATTTGCCATCAAAGGCCGGGGTGGCTGGGGTATGCCCATTGTGCAGAGTCCACAGCGAAAACAGTCAGGTAAAGACAAGCGTAAAATTGACCTGTTTATTGTCGGTACGGACGAAGCCAAGCTGGTGGTGATGCGCCGTTTGGATCTGGACAAACAAGGACCGGGTTATTGTCATTTCCCGATTGAACGTGAAACAGAATGGTATCGGCAATTAACCGCTGAAAAACTGGTGACTCGCTACATTAAAGGTCAGCCGATCCGCGAATGGCACAAGCCAGACCGGGCACGTAACGAGGGCTTGGACTGCCGTGTCTATGCATTGGCTGCTTTGAAAATCATGCAGCCAAATTTAAAACGCATTGCGGAACGTGTGGCGATGGGTGGTGACAGTATCCGTACTGTTCAATCTGATGAACCCGTGAAATCATCATCTACCATCATTCGCAAGAAAGCAAAAGTGACTGAAACCAATGTGGATGCTGTGCAGCCGACGACGATCATTAAAAAACGTAAGGTGTTCGGGAACAAGAAGTAGACAAGAAAAACTGAATAATGAAAAAATCCCACTGATTATCGAAGATTGAAGATAGAAAAAGCGCATTTTCGGTAATCATTCTTCATGAGTTATGTACGATTCCCCACAAAAATTACGGCAGGTGTGACGTTTAAGCAGAGCTTTAACTTAACCGCATATCCCGCAACCGGTGGCTGGTCACTGGTGGTTTATCTGCGTGGTGCCACGAGCATAAACATGCAATCCACAGCCGATGGCAACCAGCACCTATTCAATATTTCCGCTGAAACCACAAAAACCTA
>OGVO01000161.1_pt1 | contig 12455 bp, 21 predicted proteins | sample 1575771 | NCBI WGS metagenome assembly OGVO01 (sample SAMN07581527, study PRJEB24739) | freshwater metagenome | place: Singapore | collected 2015-01 | reverse complement strand
GTTTCCCAGTCACGATAGGTGTCCCAAACACCGGACATACCATGGGCCATTCGATTTCTCCAAAAGAAATCGTAAAAGGGATACCGATTCTTTTAGCATTAGCTTTTTTATTGTAAAACCTTCGACGTTTTTCTTTATAAAGTTCTTGAGAAGTATCACCATACTTTTTGTATCGTCGGACTTGACGTTGTTTTCTTTTAATGCTTTGAGCATGAGTAAGATTATAACGTTTAAAAATCTGTCGAATACGCTCTCTTGTTACATCATACTTATCTCCAATTTGTTGATAAGATAAACCAGAATTAGCTAAGTGCTGTAAGGTTTCTTTTTCTTTTTCCCAATTAATTGTTGTGTAAAAGGGCAATATCACTCCTTTCAATCTTGGTCATCTGTTTCATATTGTTACCATATTTGACTTCACAGGCTAGTGGTACTTCCCAATTATAACCGAAGATCTTTTTGATGTTACTCTGTAGATCGTCGAAAACTTGATGGAACAAATTCGTCACTTGCTCCAGATAGGCAGCGGGAGCGTCCACCACAATCGAGTCGTGAACGGAAGAGACAAGCTTTACATCGTTGATAAGCTTTAACTTCTCTAATCGCTTGGCAAAGCTGATCCGTGCAATCATCATCACATCCGCACCTGTCCCCTGAACAGGGTAATTCGTTAAAACGGTCCATGGGATATAAATTTCCCCTTTCTTGTCCTTACCCATAGGGATGGGCCAAAAACGCCCCAAAGGGCCGATAATGGGGCTTCCTGAGGCTACTAGCCTTGCCCACTCCTTGTGTTTCTCATCCAGACCCTTGTACTTTTCGTAGAACTTGTAGTTGACTTCATCCCAATACTTTGGATTAGAGCTAACATGCATAAAATCGGGATCGTTAGCAAAGCTCCAACCACTCCCACGGAAAATAGTACGGAAGAGGTAAATTTTAGCGATAAGCCTTGAAGGTAATTCAAAAGCAACTTGATTTTTACTATGCGTATCCTCCTTGTTTAGAATTTCTTGTAGCCCAATAGGGTCTTTACTAAGCTCAACGGCCGTGCGCCATTCGGGCTAAAGCTGTGCCGCATCCGCTTGGATTAGCACAGCCCTTCCCTCCCCGTCTTATGACGGCGTTGATTATTTTGTTCAATATAAATTTTCATTTACCTAACTCTTTTTGAATTTGTTCTAGTACTGCTTCAAGCATTAGCTTATACAATTTGTTGTTGGACTTCTTCATTTCCTGAAGCCACAACTTGATTTCCTGTTTCGTTTCCAAGGGGGTCCTCTAATAAATTATTTTCAATAGTTACGTTTTGTGGGATTGTAGTTTTATTTAGATCATAAAGATCACCATATTTTTCTTTCATATATGCATGAACATGGGGCCATAATAAAAGTTGCTTTTTATTATAAGGCATAGAATATGCTTTATTTACAACAAGCCAACGAATATTAGTGTCTTCGGGCCACTTACGATCGGGATTATTTAAGAATACTTTATACTTCATATCGTGTAACAAAAACGTCTAAGCAATCCCCAGCAAAGTTCTGAAGATTAGGATTACTGGAACTAAGACGTCCAGTCTGTGCTACGACTTGATTAAACTGGCCGTGGATCATTCCTTTAGGCCAACAATACTCCTGATTCTTTTTAGGTAGTCCGAGATAATAAGTGCTGTTGAGTTTGTCAAGTTCAGATAACCTGAGTAAAGGTCCAACGAACTTCTTAGCAGCCGGTCCTTTAAGTTTTCGTAGTGTTCCTTCATCGGTTTTGAAGTAACCTTCTTTGGCGAGTTCTGAGTTAGGTAAAGGTGTAACAAGGCGCGGTAGAACGTGTTCAATGGTTACGTTTTTGTACTTGGGTTGTCCGGCTTGTTTGCCGGTTTTAAAAAAACCAACGTGCTCTTTTGCCTCTTGATAGACCTTGCCCCCGTAGAGGAAAGCCGAAATCTGCTCAGGGCTGTTGAAATTAATTGGAATGTCTGGGTACACAGCCGACAACTTAGAAAGAATTTCATTAATTTCTGTTTCGATAATAGCAGCTTTTTGCAAACACAACTGTTCATCATAGACCTGACCGTTCCATTCCATTTCCTGAAGTACTAGGAGGTCTTGGCACATTAACTTGAATAGTTTGTATAAGGCTGGCTGCTGTTCAAATTGTTTGACTTGTTCGAGATAGATAAGATAAGTAAGATCTACGTCTTGACATGCGTACTCAGAAAGAATAGGTTGAGGAATAGCATCTGTATTGATTCCTTTGTCCCAATATTCAATCTTAATCTTATCAATTTTATGTCCGAGGTTGTATTTAACGGCAGTCTCTTCGAGACTTGGATACCGAATTTTTTGTCCACTTAATACAAACTCTGCTACTTGACAGCACCAGATTTTATCATAAAGTTTAAAGCCGACACGCCGATACCAATGAAGGTCAAACTTAGCATTAAAGAACACAGCCAAGTCACAATTAAAATCACCTTGTGACCAGTCAAAAGAGCACACAGACGCTTCATCATTGTATTTCCATGCTAAGCATACAGCTTTGTTTCGTTGATCGAAGGCGGAGCCCTTGCTCCATGTTGTGACTTCCCAATCAGATGTTAATACTTCCATTAAAAGAATGTGGTTTCTTCATGTTGGTTGTTTAGATCAACCACTGACCACCCAGAATACTTATTGATTAGTTTTGTTTTGTAAGCACCAGTACGTAATTCTTCTGTAAACGTAAGTTGTTCTAACCACATATCTTCAAGAAACCATTCCGACAAAGATAGGTGCCCATTATACAGAACTTTAGATAAATTACAGCCAAACGTTTTAATATGGTGGGGCAAAGGATCGTCGTTTTTAACAACAATTAGTTGTACCGGATACTCTACAGCTTCGTGATGAATAGAGTCAGCATATACTTGCCAAGTATTTTCTTCCTTGTAATATTCGTTGTACTCTTTAGCATCATCCTTTAGAATCTTATCTTTAACCTTAAAGTATTGCTTGATCTTGTTATCGTCAAGCTCTCCTTGGTAAAAGACGTCGATATCAGTAATGGGTTTGCCAAGTAACATATCTCGAATAGCACCACCGGCAATCATTACATCACTAGCACCACATTTAGTTGTGTCTGCTAGAACCCTGTCAAGTTGTTTGAGATAAATGTGATCGATTTTAATTGTCACTATAATCCTCAATAAAATAATCTAAATTCAAATCGTCCATTGAGTCAGCAGAGTCAAAATCTTTTGCAATAACTTGGTAACCTTCCTTCATAAGATCATTACTTTCTGAAAATAACTTTACAAACTCTTCATCTTTATAGTCTTTTTGAAATTGCCAAATAACTCTAATCATCGTAGTATGTTCCTAGTTCTACTTGAAACTTGTATTTGTCTTTGGGATATCCTTTGTCAACCATTCGTTGTGCTTCTGCCCGAGCAAAGGAATCAGCAGCATCATGTGTACGGAATACCCCTAACACAATAGGATTGACATAGAATACTTGGTATCCAGCCCCATGTTCCCAATCTGCTACTGTGCGAATAACTACGTAAGTATTACTGAATGTCTTCATAGCGGGCAATTTCTGGTTTAATTAAACATTGGTCTTTCATGTGCCGTAACTTTGGATCAGTCTCATCATCCCCTAAGAGTTTATTTTTACTTAAACATAGAAAGCGGATACTTTCCCAGCCCGTGTCATGAATCGTGCCAATACCCAAGATCCAGTCTGCTTCTGCTTGTTTAGAAGTCTTTGCGTTAGCCACGTTTGCCATCGTGAGGAAGCGAACATTTTCGCCTGTGCCGTCAGCCTGACAGATTCCGATAACGGGACAATACTCTTTAGCGATTTCACGCGCCCATTGGTAGATGGCACCAAGCACAAGATCTTCTCTGTCTGCGTCAAACCCCTTGATCTTGTCGATTTGATCGAACACGATAAGCGACGGTTTGAACTTCTTGATGATAGCTTCGACTTCACGCTTAGTAAGCGTCGAACGGTCAACAAGTTTAAATCTGCCTTTGGTTTGTTCCTGAAATAGTTTGTTATATTTAGGAATGTTTGATAGGAGTTCTTCAAGAGTAATCCCAAAGTATGCTTGATAGACCCTAAGGTGTACCTTATCGCCTTGTTCTTCGTTGTTAAAGAAAATTACAGGGTTCGATTCAGGAACCTGGTCGATAATGTAGGAGATTTCGCTGGCAAGGAAGGTTGTTTTACCTGTTTCTGGCCGAGCGAAGACGAATCCAAAATCACCTTTCCGTAGTGATCCGAGAGACCGTCGAAGAAGTCCCAATCGAAATTTAAGTCCTGGTTTTTGTACACTGGAATTTGCCAATTGTTCGAGGTCGTTGGTGACAAATAATGACTCGTCTTCGGCGACGTCGGTTTTGGAGTTGGCATCTTGGAGTTCTTGTAGCTGTTGGAGAACTTTAGATAATTCTGCTCGGCCTTCAGCGACTTCGTAGGCTGAGATTGAGAGTTCACGAAGTGTTTTTGATCTTCGGATGCTTGCAATAAGCTCTTTAACAGTGTCGAGATTTGGCTCATACTTTTGTAAAGTGTCGAAAACATCTTCATAGAACTCTTTATCTTTTGGTGCATTAGCAAAGAAAAGATTACTTAAATCGAGAAGATGTAGGTTTTTCTTTTCCTGATTAGTTTCGTGAAAGGCGTTTAGTGTTCGGTATAGGAGTTTTAGTTCTTCAGGGAAATCTTTAGCTGTAATGTATACACTATACTCTTCCCATACCTTATAGTCAAGAAACGCCTTGATTAGACTTAGTTCGGATTTTATGTACTAACTCCTCAAATAAGATAGGTTTAAAATTTGTTTGCTCCACGGATACACAAGTATACCAAGCATCATCAACTGAGTTAGCGTGAAGATGCCCGTGGATGTTACCTTCCCACCGATACTTTTGAGATTCGTGGACGGGGATATGAGATAGAAGGAACTTATCCATAACATGATAAGCACGTACATCCCGAAAGTATTCAGTATAGTCATGAAGCTTGAAGATATCATGATTACCCTTGATTAATACTTTGTCACCGTTAAGTAGTTTAAGAGTCGGGAGTGCTCGTCGATTAATAACAACATCCCCAAGATGGTAGACTTTGTCATTAGGTCCCACTGTGTCATTCCACAGGGCCACCATGTCCTTGTCCATGTCATTGGGATTGTCCCACGGCCGAAGCTTTGTTCCATCACTACGTAAAAATCTAGTTACACCCCAATGCCCGAAATGGGTATCAGCGGTTAAAAATACTTTAGGCATCTACTCGGTTTAAATAACGAATTGGTTTCTTTGGTTGAACAGTGGGCTTATTTGGTGAAAAGGGAGGGCAACCTGAGTCAATCCAAGCTTGGTAATCTGTTTGCCATGCTGCAACATGTTTTGGATCCTGCCCAGGAAAATGATCTTGAAATGTCCAATTAATTTGGGAACTCAAACTTTTCATCTTTGCAACAAAAAACTCTTCAAAAGTAAGAGTTGGCTTTGGATCAGCAGCTAAAGCCCCAAGTTGGATATCATCATAAGCAATATCTTTAACTGGTAATGGGCAACCATGCATTTGCCATGCTTGATAACGAATCCACCAACCATTACCAGGAGTTTCGATAGAATGAAACTTCCAGCTATATTCAGCTTCTTGGCCTACTGGATAACCTCGGTCTTTCCAAGACTCAAACACAAATTCTTTAAAGGTTAGCATGTTTCTTCCTTACGATTCAGATAACGAACTGGCTTTGCTGGTTTGTTTTTATTTGGAAAATGAACTTTATTATATTGCTTAAGTACGTCATATTGCGCACTCATATGGCCGAACTCCCATTGATTTCCTAGTTCATTAACCCACCAATCTTTAACATGCATCCATGTTACATCAAAATAAGTTTTTGGTGGTGTGTGCTTGTGGTTTTCCATTAGAATAGCTCTGGTTTAACTTGCTTAACTTTCTGAATACACAATGCTTTTAGTTCTTGAAAATTAACAGAACCATAGTTAATCTTCTTTAAACAATCCCATAACTCTTCAGTTACTACACAATAAAAAACTGTATGCAGTAATCGAGGGATATAATGGCTTGACCATCCATGCTCATGGTTAGTAATTTTAGCATACTCTTTTTCAATTAGATGGGGAGTACAGGCCATATCACAAATAATTTGTGCTGGAGAACCTACTTCTTGTAGATTAGCTCCCATAGCAGCATGGAACTTGTCTTTAAACTCGTTTAGTACAATCTTAGCCCAAGTAACTTGTTGGAATTTATTTGTCCAATCATAGTTCTTAATGACAATCCCTTCTCCTTTACAACCTTCGGGTAGTAGGAATGAAGAATTGTTCTGTGCTTCATGTAAGAAGTTGTCATATGATCCATTCTTGAACTTTTTAATACAAGGAATGTAATCCAGACCAAAGTCTTCCATGAGAGGTTGATAGACCTCATAAGGTAGGAACTTTCCTGTTGATCGATCATATACATCAAAGATCCAAAATCGTCTCCACGCATCCTCACGATAATTCTTAATTGTGTGTGGTACTAACCATTCGCCATAAAGAATGTAATTTTTATTGTCAGAAAGAAAAGATAAATGCCTTGACTCTCCACCAATTCCATTATCAAAAGCTGCGGCAAATCCCGCGTTATCGTTTTCTTTTGTTACTGTACGATTGCGAGAACCAAAACATAGAAACTCTCCTCCATCTTGTCCAAGCCACATGCTAGCATTAGTCCCATCTAACTTAGGAAACACATGAGTCACACCAAACTCAATATCTTGAACACCAGAGTTACCGAAACGTTCAAGATGAGGATATCGAATAAAAGTCATATCAAGGACGATTTAAATATCGAATAGTCTTTTTAGGTTGCTTTGCTACAACTGAATTAAACCATCCACCTGGAACACTTGTTAATCCAACTTGTTGAGCAGGATGTGGTTTAAATGGTGTAGCTTTAGTGTTTACAACAATAATTTTATCTTGAATGCCTAAACCAGCATCTAAATTATAAATGGACCATTCTTTATTTTTAGGGATTGTTGTTCCCATTGACCATTTATTACCCATCCAAACACGATATAAAGGAACTTGTCCTGGAAACTTTGGACAAATATCTGTTTTATACAGCTTGCCAGTCTTAAGCTTTTCTTTTGGAATCTTACTTTCCATTAAACACTCGATCTTTAATTTGTTCTAGTGACAAACACTCAGCTTCTTCGTTAGTAAAACGAATTGTTTTAATACCACGTTTAAACATGAAATATTCATCTCTTTGTTTATCATATTCCTTACGATCTTGATGATATTTACCATCAATTTCAATAATTATTTTAAATGGTTTAGGTAAATAAAAATCAGCAATATAACAAGTATTTGCTTCTTTAAGAAAACCTTTTTGTTTAATATATTTGATATTAAATTGTTTTAATTTATCTTCAAATATATTTTCGTATTTAGTAGGTTTATTTGTTAATTTATATTTACTTAATAATTGTTGATGTTGTTTTATAAACATTGTAATTATAGTTTAGCATGTTTCTAGCTTTCCTGTCAATAGTACGTTACGAATTGTTTCATCATCATAGCACTTAGGATCAAGTGGTGTGTAGATTGGCTTAGCTTCACACCCCAAAAGTTGTAATCTTCGGCAGATCCGTTGAGACTTGTGGAACATGTCTCCATCCAACCACACCAAGAAGGCACCATATAGCCTCGCCAAGCGTTTTAATTTGGTTAGGGATAGGTCGCTACTAAGTGCAGGCATTGCGTCGCTCTGACGGGCGATTTTAATGGCACTCAGACAGTCTTCCGTAATTACCAAGACATTCCCGTTTGTTTCTTGTAAGTCTTGATTACTTTTGTAGTAGATGGGAAGAACGTCGTCTGCTTTTCCGACTGTCCAATACTTCGATTTAGCCAACGGATTGAAGTTCCTTGCTTGGCTGAAGATTCTGTTGCCTTCGGCGTCGTAGAAGTTGAAAAAGAGTCGATCTTGGCTAGGACTATAGCTAACTTTTCTTTGTAGTAGCTCACTGACGGGCACTCCATAGGATTCCGCCCATCGTCGACTGCTATCTGAATATACGAAACCAGCGTCTGCTGGAAGTATTCCTTGTCCAGATAAAGAAGGTGAAGTTCCAGTTTTTTGTCCATTTTTTTCAATTACGTAAGGGGAAACACTACTTTTAATAACAAAACCACAGCCCCAACAATACCCGCTACCGTCATGATACATTGCCAAATTATCGCGTGAACCACAACGTGGGCACGGAGAATGCCGTACAAACTTACCCATTCATGTTAATCGTCTTCCCAGAAACGATCAGACTTTTGTTCTTGAACGTAGGATCTAACCTCGTCAAAATCGTCTTGGTCTTCGTCCACAAAGTCATCTTTTTTACGCTTTAAGGTTGGATTACCACGAACAGGAATGTTTAAGCCTTCAAGACATTTTGAACAAGTGTTCATAAAGTCCCCTGTTGAAACTGAACGTAGTGAGCATTCCCAATCGGTTAATAGCTTATCACAACAATCACAGTGCATTATTGTCCCTTAATCCAGGCAATACCCTCTTTAAAGCCTTCTTTCTTACCATCTACAAAACCCTGTGCATAACCCTCTTGGCGTGCTTCTTCTAATGTCTTGATAGACCCTTCGCTTCGCTGAATGCGATCGATGATATCACCAAGCTTTAGCACTGACTTGGGATAGTCTTGCTTAGGTACAGGATTCACGATTTGTCCCGGAGGATTAGTTGTGTTGTGTTGTGCAGGAATCTTCATCATTACCAGTTCTTTCCCCAATCCATAACACCATTGTTATGTACTAAACCACTGATCTGATAGCCAACATCAACTTCACTGTTGAATTGTGGGCTTGAGTACCAGACATACTTACGGAACTTTGCAGGGATATCAAAGAATCGCTTCTTAGTAGTCACTGCGTTCCACTTAGCCTGATCGCCACCTGGGAACTTAGTGCAGTTAATGACTTCCTGGAAGTTGTCAAACTTCATTCCTTCGTAATTACACAGACGGATAATCAGTGTAATCAGAGAGATGTTGTAAGTATTGTCAAAATACTTTGGATGCAGGGCTAGCAGTACAGGATCTTGCTTTACCAGCTTGACTTCAGGCATCTTTTGTGTCTTAAGCCAAGGATTAAGTACGTTTTCAATGTTATGGAAGAATTCCGGTGAAAGGTTCTTTACTGCAAACCAGAAATCTTCTCCCTTTGGCGGAGTGGGGATGTTTCCGGCATTCCAGCCATAGATGCTGAAGCTTTTACCTGTTTGATAAGTATAAGCCAGATCATTCAGGAAGTCTTTACACTTCCACCAATTTGATGCAGACTCAAAAGTCTTATCGTCTACCTTCTTTAGATTGATCCAACGAATTGGATTGATTTGGCCTTCTTCGGCGTATGAGCCGTTGTGCTTGATATTTACCTTAAACATTATCGAACTTTTTCTTGGTTTACAGTGTGAATCTTAGAGCAAACAGTACAACGAACTTCGACAGTAAAGGGAGATGGTGTTTTTTGTGTTGTGTTTGCAACACGGATGTTTTTCCCATATTCTTTATCTTGAAATTCATGAGAACATGAGCAAGTGATTTTTACAGTACCTTGTTTCATTTGAATTAAAGTTGATAGTTTACAATAATGTTAATGTAACGATCTACGTTGGTGCCCTCAATACCTGGGGCGGAATTTACTTCGATGACAAAAAGTTGATTAAGTTTTTCGTTGTAGCCAATGTCAACTCCAGCGAAATCAGATTTAGTGACCTTTCGTGCTTTAAGCGCAAGATCTCGGATACCCACAGGCTCGGTGACCCCCTCAGAGCAGAAGACATACCCATTGGTAGTGTTCCGAATCTTTGCATCTGCGTCACCCTCATAGTCTTTCTTCCTACGCTTTTCTAGTACATGAACCACTTGGTCCTTAAAGACATGTACACGAAATTCCTTTTTCTTTTTCCGATAAATCGTGTATACCGGGGCTGAAACAACATCTTCCGGCGTTTCTGCCACAACAATACCCTTGCCTTCAGAGGAATGAGTAAGGGTACGGCAGACCACCGTGTTGCCTTTGTTCGCCCATTGTTTCGCAGTTTCTCGCGACGTTGTAAACTCAAGTGCAGGTAAGTCTTGTGCCTTAAAATACTCATATTGCTCGATCTTACCTTTTTGATCGCCATACAGTAGATGAATCCGGTTAGGCTTTTGTAACTTGGATCGCCATACCTTGTAGCCTAGCTTTGTTGATAGACCTTGTGCGATCCGCTTTAAAGATCCGCTCTTTAAGTTAGTAGTTAACAGTCGAATTTTCATTGTAAACTCCTGTTAATGTAGAGCAGCCGCAGCTTTTTCATGATTATCCTTTACACTCTTTGCAGGAACAACGTTTGTTACATACAAATCAATTGACTTTGTATCCGTATACCTTACATCATCAATGGTACCTTCAAGCAGGCAACTGTCATAGCAATCTTCAAGTACTTCTTTAGAGATCCCATCTAAATAAGCACAGATTGTGTGTTTGTGTTCAAAGGCTAATGATTGCCCCCAGATAAGCCAATTGCCATCGCTATTAGGATAATTACGCTCAACATAATCATCCATCCAGAACCAGATTCGTTTGCCGAGGGATTGCTTTTGAAATCGCTTGAACTCATTTTTACTGAGTTTCCCTCCCTTGCCAACGTTAACCCCAGACGTCAGAAAACTCCCCTTTGTATCCATTACCCCCGAACCACCATGCTGCTTTTGGATCGGGGGTGTAGATTTTTTTACTGTGAGCTTGTCCTCCTTTGTCTCGTGACCGTACTTAGATACGTCAATGGTGTACAGAGTGTCGTTCTCGATCTCAGTACATTTGTCCACCTTCAGTTTATTTCGCAACGCAGTTGCATAGATAAACATAGGCTCTGATGCATAGATAAGGCCAGCAGTAGTTTCTGCTACAAACAGCGGACGCTCTTTGTTCTTGAGTAGATAGACCTTCTCAAGCTTTTGGTCAAGCCACACACAAGCATATGCACCATATACATTGCTGAGTGCTTCTTCGATCTTCTTAGGATCACCTTCACACTTAGTGAGATGAATACCTAGTGCATGAGAATCAATCTCTACATCAGCAAGATGCTTGTGACTATGCAACGTACCGTTGTGCATGAACACATAACGATCGTCGATAATAAATGGGTGTGCATTCTCATCGTTAGTCTTACCGACAGTTGCCTTACGGTTGTGTCCTAAGATCGCCTTACCACGAGCTACGAATGCAGCACGAACAGCAGCCCACTCTTTACTTCGGAGAAAGTAATCAGCGTATGTTGCTTCCTTGATTACTCGTGTCTCACCATCATTTTCAAACAAACAAACACCTGTCGAATCTTCGCCACGCAAGGCGTCAATGTACAACAGTTGTTCAACAATGTCAGCATCAAAGGAAGTTCCTCCATTGACAGCTTTGACAATCATTCCAACTAGACCACACATTTAGTTATTTCTTTCGTTATTTTGCCAGACCACCACAAGAAAGCTTTACGTCAAGCAGGCTATCTTGGCATAGGCTATTGATTGGTGTCCCCTCGTATTCCTTAGCAAAGACAGGAATAATGGTATGAAGCAGGCTTGCTGGAGTTTCTCCTTTTTCAAGGGCGTTTGTTACATCGAAATCACGATTCTCGTTAAAGAAATCGTAGAGTTGCTTCAGTGCAAGGAGCCACTTCTGGAACACTTCTCGATTGTTAGTGCCATATAGATGGCGGAACTCGATAGTGCCCAGACCATGATCGCTATTCTTACCCATACCTAGAGGCAGAATATTGAATGCCGTGTACTTGTGCCAAGCACCGTGCATGTACTTGATATCCTTCTTGTACAGACTTGGCATCGTAGTAAACGACAGAGGAACACAGAAGATATTGTGCTCGCGCTCTGGGCCTACAAACTTGAAGAACACAGGCTCAAACAGAGCATACGCCAGCACTAGCTGACGCACTGTTGCCACTGGCAGATTACGCACATTGACGTGTACGTGAATGCTAGTACGATGACTAAAAGGTTCAGCACCAAGCTTGAGATTCTTGTGAATGAAATCAAACAGCTCAAGTGTAGTCTTGTAATTGTTTGGGGAAGTCTTGTATTCGTAGCCGCTATTGCGTAATGAATGATCTTCTACAATTTGAATAGCTGGATGATCGATCTGCGACTTGACAGACTCAATCTCAAACTCACAACCACAAATGAATTCTTCCTTGTCGAGAACACCACCATAGGAAGAACCATTGATCTGAAATACTTCTTTAACTAAGCTCATACTGTCTTTACCGTGAAACCATTAGCAAAAATCTTAGCAATCTCTGGCTTAAAGATATGCTTGCAAACAACAACCTTATCCTTAAAGGTTACCTTACCGACAAGCACGTTGTCAATGTAA
>OGVO01000160.1_pt1 | contig 12496 bp, 19 predicted proteins | sample 1575771 | NCBI WGS metagenome assembly OGVO01 (sample SAMN07581527, study PRJEB24739) | freshwater metagenome | place: Singapore | collected 2015-01 | reverse complement strand
CGGCATACGAGATGCGCATTAGTGACTGGAGTTCAGACGTGTGCTCTTCCGATCTGTTTCCCAGTCACGATATAGCGCAAAAAAGGATTACCTACCTATGAAGTGATTGCAGGATTCAACAAGCACTATTTCACAGTGGGAGAGAAAATCCTGTATGAGAAAGAGGATGCAACAATTATCTCAATTGAGAGGAATCCATTGTATGCAGGAAAGTGGCCTCAATCTCCATCGAAACATCTTAACTATTGGGGACACTTGGATGAGAATGCAGAGGATGCAGCATTTGAACTATCTCCATCAGCAGATGATTCAGAATCTTCTGAAGATATTGATGCTCTCCTCGAACATATCGCAAACGCAGATGTGGAAGATCGTGTAAAGGAAGCGTCTCATATCATCACAATCAGACTTGACAACTCAGATGCAGAGATACAACTCAAATCAGCATCAGCAATCAATGCTCTAGTGATGGCATATGCACTCACAATTCACAAGTCACAAGGATCAGAATGGAAAAAGGTGTATCTGATTCTCCACCAATCGCACAATACAATGGTGCAAAGAGAATTACTCTACACGGCATGCACAAGAGCAAGAGAAGAACTATACTGCATCTGTGAAGCTGACTCATTCGAGAAAGGAATCTCATCACAAAGAATCAAAGGTAACTCTCTCAAAGAAAAGGCAGATCATTTCCGCGGCAAACTTGACACAGAATCTAATGCACTCCTTCAAGAGGTAATGTAATCATGGTAACTATCAGTAGCAACTACAATGAAATTGGTGCAAACTCACAAACTTTCCTTCGCAACCATCGCAGTCATATAATCTCAATCAACAAACTGGAGGCATCAATCATCGCAGATCATAAGCTACAGAAACACTTCTGTTCCAAATGTTCCTACTCCTGCACAAAGAAGTTCTCACTACACTGCAAGCTCAAAGTAAAAGTAGTTAATCCATTTGCAACTTGTCAGTTTTGGAAGCCATAGGTCAGCCACATTTATATAACTTATGCCCCCTTGACAACCCTTCGCAAGTAGAGTAGTATGCAAACTCCTCTCGAACGAGGGGTTTCACGAAGCATCAGTAGCACAATCTTTTTTCTCACAACTGTAAAGGAAAATCAAATGTCTGAAACTCAAGCCCAAACCATCTCCGCAAACTTCGACAACAAAGTGGATATTAAGGAATACAAATTCCACTTCAAAACTGTCAAAGACAAAGAAAGCGGAATTGAAACCAAGCGTCCCACCATCGAACTGAAACTTCCTGTTCCTTCTGTTGAAGGTATCATTGCAATTCTGGAAGCTGGTGGAAAGCAACTGGAACTGCTGCAATCTGCTGTCGAAGCAATCGTAGTTTCTCAGGCTCGTTCGATTCTGAATGATAACGAGAATCTTTCGGTAGAACAATTCCCGATGGCTCAGTGTGCATGGGAATTCATTTCCAATATGCCGGAAGCTGAGAAGCGTGGTCGTGGAATTCCGAAGGAAGTCTGGGAGGAATTCGCTGCTGATTACATCGCTGTTATGCCTTCTGTTACTGGCAAAACTGAGGAACAAGTTGCACTCGCAGCTAAGCTGTTCCTTACCAAGTTCCAGCAAGTCAAAACTAACAAGCCTGTTATTCAGAAACTCCGTGAGCAACTGGCTATCTATGCCAACAATAGCAAGCAAGCTGAGAACTATGCTGACTGCATCAAGTTCCTCGATGACAAAGCTGAAACTCTCCTGCAAGCTGATGAAGCAGCACTGCTGGCGAACCTTAGATGTAATTTTCGGGTCTGTTAATTAAAGATAAATTTTCAGACCTTTAGTTATCACAATTGTCAGGAAATATGTAGTTGATTTACATTGCACATTACATAGTATCGTAGTGTGCAATAATAAACTAACTATATGCAATTATGTCAATCGAACAACAAACTTCAAAGTATCTTCCAATCTGGTTAGAACTAAAACAGAAAGGAATCTGTAGGATAACTGCGCCTCCACAATACCACCGCAGACTGGTGAAAGCAGTGAAGGCGCGAAGGGATAAGGATTTAGCATTCCTGTATCTACTAAAAGATCAGGACAAGAAGCATACAATCAAATACAAAATCGAAGGAACAGTAATTACCTTCACTCTCAAAATAGAACTCTCACTACAAGGAATATAATACCATGAATTCAGCAAACATCCTTCCTGATGAAGTAAAGATGAAATTTGCAGCACTTGATGAATGTATCAAAGCTGCACATCCCACCCTCCCGATTCTACTAAAAGAGATTCACACTCTCCTCAAGAATGATCCTGCTATTGTAACTCTCCTGTCTGAGGAGGAAATCGCAATAGTGGTAGAAGGTTTGAAGAAACAAACCAAAGTAGAAATCTCCTCTGCTGCTCTCAAGAAAAAGACATCGCTTAAATCTGTATCTCTTGCTGATCTATGAACTCACTCCTCTCAAAGTTACAGGAGTTGAAACAGCAAAGAGAGACAAGCCAAAAACCATTTCCAGTATGGGCATTACTGATTCTATATGAGAATTCCCATCCTCGCGACACCTACTGCAATTACTTTGAGGGATTCAGACTACTCAAAGATTGGCTCTCTCCAATAGAATTAACTTCTCACTCAGAACCAATCCCTTCTCTATATAGGACATACGAGATACAGGAACTCTCCAAGATACTAGGAACTACACAAGAGAATCTCAATCATGCTTACATCACAGCACAAGGAATAAAGGAGTTAATTGAAAATGGATGCCAATACAGATATTCGCCTACGATCTCTCAGTTACAGCAGTCTTCTCACATTCCACAGTTGTCCTCGCAAATACCAACTCCAGAGGCTCAACTCTCGTGTGGCATCTGATGAAGACACTGCAACATCTGTAACATTTGCATTCGGCCATGTAGTAGGACTTGGAATTCAGGAATACATTACACACCATTCCATCGATCTGACTTACTGGAAATGTTTTCTCGAATGGGACTGTGATCTTCTGGCTGAGAATGAGAAGCAGAAGAAATCTTTCTGGCTTGCGATGGCAGCAGTTGATAGATTCATTTCTCTCTGCAACAGTGGATTCTTAGCTGATTGGGAACTATGCTATTACAATGGCAAACCTGCAACTGAACTCTCATTCCTGATTAATTTCCCTGATGGATTCACATACAAAGGATATGTAGATGCAGTTCTCCAGCATCAAGTAACAGGAGAAGTAATGGTGCTGGAATGTAAGACTACCAGTGCTACCAATCTTTCCGCATCTGCATACAAGAATTCAGCACAGGCAATTGGATACTCAATAGTTCTTGATGTATTGTTTCCTACTCTCTCATCATACTCAGTTCATTATTTGATCTACAAAACAAAAGCACAAGAGTATGATGCGATGCCATTTGAGAAATCCTACCTTGACAGGGCACTATGGATACGATCATTACTCCTCGACATTGAAATAATTAAAATGTATGAGGAAGCAGGTATCTATCCAATGCGAGGAGAAAGTTGCAATGAATTCTATCGTGACTGTGAATACTTCGGACTCTGCACATTGAGCACAGCAGCAATAACTGAATCACTAAGTGAGGAAGAGCGCGAAAAGATTGAAGAAAGACTAAGAACTGAATTTCAAATCAATGTATCTATTGCGCAGCTAATCGAAGCACAACTGAGTAAAGAATAAGATTAACCCTCCTGGGATCGTGCACGTGATCAATACATACTGTAATTTTAGGAGAATGAAATGAAAATACAATTTGATGCAATTGATCTGCCTACCATAAAACTATACTCATGGTATATGAGCAATGGCTATGCAGCTACAATGGTAGATAAAAAGCAGATTTATATGCACAGGCTTATAATGAATCCGTTAGAGTCTGAAGTGGTAGATCACATAAATGGAAATAAGCTTGACAATAGAAGAGAGAATCTACGTGTGTGCAAACAACATGAGAACATGGCTAACAGAATTAAGCACACTCCTCAAACTTCAAAATACAAAGGAGTTTCTTGGAGAAAATCGCACTCACTCTGGCAAGCTACAATAACAAAGCATGGATTACAGGAACATTTAGGATACTTCACTACGCAAGAAGAAGCTGCATTAGCTTACAATAAAGCTGCCATTAGAGTGCATAATCAATTCGCAAAACTTAATAGGGTAGATCAAAATGAAACTAACTGAAAAGAAACACATAGCAACAAAGCGTGTTCTTATATACGGCCCGCCAAAAGCAGGTAAGACACAACTTGCTTCTACACTAGCCGCTGAATACAAGATTCTTTGGTTCGATTTAGAAGCTGGCTACAGCACATTACTTAAACTTCCACAGGCACAGCAAGAGAACATTGAATTGATTAGCATTCCAGACTCTAAAGTGTTTCCTATTGCAATTGAGACTATGCTAAAAGTAGTTACAGGAAATAAGGTCGCAATTTGTGAAGAACATGGTAAAGTATCGTGTCCTATATGTAAGAAGGACGGAAAGTTAGAGGTAGAGATAGAACTAAAGACTCTAACTGAAGATTGGGTAGTTGTTATTGATTCACTCACGCAGCTTACTAATTCAGCTATTGCCTTCATTACCAAAGGGCAACCAGATGATTATAAGCTTGACTTCTCTGATTGGGGAAATCTAAAAGCTATAGTGGAAAAGTTCCTATCTCAGATTCAACAAGCAAGATACAATGTAGTATGTATTACGCATGAGGAATCAGTTGAGCTGGAGAACGGACAGCAAAAGATTGTACCAGTTTGCGGTAGTTCAAAGAGTAGTAGGAACACTGGAAAGTATTTTGATGAAGTAATCTACTGCGAACTCAAAAACAAAAAGCATATCACTGCCAGTAGCACTACTTATGCTAACAATATTCTCACTGGTAGCCGCACTGATACTATCATGGAGCAGATGGTAGAGCCAAGTCTATTAGAAATCTTTAGACAGAAAGATGTAGTAAAACCTGCGACACAAGGACAGACAGCATTGAATCAACTTAAAGGAGTAGTAGCTAAATGAATACTTCCCTTACCTCTCCCCCTCCTTCTCCTCCTCAAACTCTAACAGAAATGCTAGAAGAACGTGGTGCTCGTTATGGTGATTTCAAAACTCACGCATCCATTACACAGAAATTGAAACTCCAGATGAGCGTAGCTCCTAAGTGGGATACTCTCACAGCATCACAAAAAGAATCACTCGAAATGATAGCTCATAAGATCGGGCGCATTTTGAATGGCGATCCAAACTACTCTGATTCTTGGCACGACATTGCAGGTTATGCAAAGCTAGTGGCAGATGAGTTGGATCAGTTTTAGTAGTACCTTGTATCATCCTGTATCATCCTGTATCATCCTGTATCAATTCATTCAATCTTATATCAACATCAACATCATGAAAGGTAATACAAAATGAGCGACATCAATCTCGATTCCATCCTCGACTCCTCGATCGACGATCTGGCTGATCTGCCTGAGTTTCAGGTGTATCCCAACGGCTCGCACAAAGTCATCGTAAATTTCGAGAGCAAGGAAGTTAACAAGCATCCTTGCGTCGAAATGAAAATGAAAGCGGTGGAAACTATCGAGCTTGCCAATCCCGCATCTGACACTCCGCTGGAACCCGGAACCGAATCTTCTGTCCTGTTCATGCTGGACAATGAGTTCGGTCAGGGCAAGTTCAAAGCCATCATGAAAACTTTTGCAGAAGCAACTGGAACGCAGAAGATTTCCGAAGCGATGGAAGCCGCGCAGGGAATGGAAGTTACTGTTATCTGCAAGGTGCGTCAGAACAAAGACAAGACTCAGTCTTACACTGACGTTACTAAGGTGATCTTCTAAACCAGTAGGAGATTAAACAGAGAGGATTACATACTTCAAAAGAGAATGTAGTCCTCTCAATTTAATACCCTGCAATAAAAGGATAATACAAATGAGCAAGCATAAATCTCCCATTCAGAAATACAGACCGTATCTTACAATTCAGCAACTACATTACTTCCTGCATCTGGTAGAATCTGATACCTCTGAAGATACGCAACTCATTCGTGCGCTCACCCTCAAAGAACTGAAACTGTTCCTAGTTAAATATGATCTTGGTGCAGTGAAGGCAGCCTCTACAGTAGTAGGCAGAGAATCATTAGAAGATAAATTGGGACTTGGAGTTTCTACTGATACAGATAAAGCCAGTATTAGAGAGGCTGCATATCTCCAGTGGAAAAAGAATCCTGAACTCTGCACTCCATATCAACTAGAGCAAGCTCAACTCTACAGATATGAGAATGATCTGATGACTCCAGAGGAAGAGGCAGCATATGAGCAAAGCGCATGATGTCTGGACCTCATTACTGAAATCTGTAGAGAGACAGCAGATACAATCACAGATACAATCACAGATACAGCAAGTTAGAACAATAACAGTTCCATTCTCTCCTGAGAAGAAAAAACCCGGATACTGTCCGTGGTGTGGAGAAAAGATAGTGCAGAGAGATAAGAGTCTTGGAGGTAAGGCAAGGCAATTCTGCAACTGGAAGCATGGGTATCTATTTAGAAATTACATGAAAAGAAAATGGAAAGGAAATTGAGGATATGAATACCACACTTAATAAACTCGAACAACTGGAGAAACTTGCCGATGCAGCAACTCAGGGGCCGTGGGAAATTGACGGTAAGAGTTTGCTGCAACTAGGTGACACATGCGATACGTTGATTGGGAACATTTATGGTGATGCTGACCGAGCATTCATCGCAGCAGCCAACCCGCAAACCATCAAGGAACTTATCGCACTGTGCAGGATGCAGCATGAGGCATTGCTAATGCGTAAACATGAACCACACAAGGCTGATTATTACGAGGAAGAAGCCCTCGCGAAAGTCGGTTCTGGTAAGACGAGAGATGGATTGTGACACTCAACGCAAGACAACGGAAGCAAGTTTCATCAGGCCGGATCACAGACGCGGCAGAAGTAATGACCGAACAGACGCTCAACCTCATCAAACACATCCTGCTGAAGCATGAAACCGCGCAGCTTGAAGTGATGGCCGAGATGAAGGAAGAAATTGAATCCCTGCGCCAGCAGCTTGCCTATCTGAAGGAAGAACTTGGTAATCCACCGACTGATTTCCATCTGTTAAAGCAGCAGCTTGCCGAGTGCGAACGGGAGCGGAATGAACTAAAGCAATGGTTAGAAGATCAAGTCTGCGAAGCTAAAGATTTTGCGTACAAACTAGAAAGCAAAACTATTGAACTCGCCACCGTGACGAAAGAGCGGGATGAACTGGTGGAGGCGCTTGATGAGATTCGCAGGACTCATTATCCGGCTGGTGTTCTTGCTATCGCAGATGCCGCCCTCGCAAGAGTCGGCGCTGGTAAGACTGGAGAGAAGGAATGAACATTACTTGCCCACACAAAGTAGGCAGATGGCCCACCAAGGGTTGGTGGATATTCAAACGTGAGGTCTACGTATGTTGTTTCTGCGGAAAGGAACTGAAATGAACATCATCGAAGTATTGAAGCAGGCGCTGGAGGCGTTGGAGAATGCTAAACACAAGTTCCACGGCAAGTCGCTTGAATGGCTTGAATGGAACAATGATCCGGCAATCACCAACCTCACCGCCGCCATCGAGCAGATGGAGAAGGCAGAGCCGGTGGCAGAAGATGTGAGAGAGATCGTTTCTAATTACTGCATCAACGAACGGGACGATTCATCCAGAGTTGTTTGAGGGGGACTGCGACACGCTGCGTAGTGCGATTGCCTATCTGCGGTTTATTCATCGCACCCACCCCACACCCGTAATCCCTAAAGGCTGGCAGCTTGTGCCGAAGGAGCCTACATTAGAAATGCAGGATGCCGCAGGATGGCATTCCGTAATTATCGAAGGTTACAAATCCATGCTCGCCGCAGCACCACAGCCTCCAACTGGAGAAAAACTAAATGACCAGTGATGCACAGCGCCTACTATTTGTAGGAACTCATGCAGATAAACCATACCTACAGCGCCTCAAACCCTGCATAGGAACTGCATCTTGTGCAGTAGTTGTGGAATCTCCATCCACTCTATTTGAATTGGATGCAATAGCAAAAGCAAAACATGCAGATGCTATTATTACAACCTCTCCCGCCGTATTGCAGAAACTTGTAGCATCTGAGGGGCGCCGCAAACCATCCATTGATAACTATGCAGGCTCTCTCTTTACCTCATACGGCAGAGAGATTGTAATTCTCAATCCTCTTGAACAGCTCATTACAGTTCCATACGGACAGTTCATCACATCTAGGTATATTTCAAAACTTACCAAAAGAACTGAGTGGCCTGTTGCTCCTGAATTCAACTGGAAAATACTGGAGCCTTCAAATGCAGAATCAATCTTCGAAAAGTTCTCCCAAGCATACCTACTTGCTGTGGATATTGAGACATTTAGTAGTCCCCTGTCTATCCGTTGTGTTGGGTACACTGCTATTTTTGCTGATGGTAGCTGTAGTAGTGTGGTAATACCATGTGATTCACTGTATAATCTCTCATATATCAGAAAGTTCAATTGGGAAATCAAGTGCCCCAAAGTCCTACAGAATGGCAAGTATGATATTGCATACCTCCAGATGTATAATGCCCCGCTGTATAACTATCTCTATGACACAGCAGCACTGTTCCATTCTTGGTATTCTGAGTTACCCAAAGACCTCGCTACCCTTAATGCTTTCTGTGTAAGAGAAGCTGTATACTGGAAAGACTTAGCTGAAACTTCAGACCTTGAGACTTATTACCTATACAATGCGAAGGATACTTGGGTAACTGCACTGGCCTGTATCAGTATCATTCGAGAGGCGCCGCAGTGGGCACTGGATAATTACTCCAATGAATTCCCGCTGCAATTTCCATGTCATCTATCTGAAATGACAGGCATTAAGCGTGATGTTGCATCACTCTCAGTGCAGTGCAAAGAACTTGAACTATCAATTAAAAAGAAAACTGAATCACTCTCGCGGCAACTAGGAGTGTCTGAATTCAATGTAGCCTCACCAGTTCAGATGAAACAACTTCTCGCAATTCTAGGTTGCAAAGACCTTGAGAGTGCAGATGCAAAGAATCTAGCAAAGCAAAACTGCGTCATCCCCTCAATGCCCACATCATCAATCAAATTCTCGAAATACGAAAGGAGAGAAAACTTGTCAGCACCTATCTCACACCCGGAAAAGAATACAAAGGACGAATCCTTTATACTCTCAATCCGCATGGCACCGACACTGGAAGGCTTGCAAGTAGAGAGCATCATTTCTGGTGCGGACTCCAAATTCAAAATGTTCCACGAGGTTCTGTTGTTAAGCGAACCTTTGTTGCAGATGATGGATTCCGAATTGCAGAATGCGATCTCGAACAAGCTGAGTCCAGAGACACTGCGCACATTGCAGGGTGTCCAAGTCTTATTGACGCCGTCTCAGGCACGAGAGATTTTCACAGCGTCGATGCCTCTGCGTTTTTTGGCGTATCTTACGATTCCATCTATGATGACTCAGAAGGAAAACCAAAAGACAGACCACTCAGAGACTTAGCAAAACGCGTCAATCACGGTGCGAACTATAACATGGGGCCGGGAGTTTTAGTTGAGACGATGGGAGAAGATAAGATTGCCCAAGCTGCTCGCATACTGAAACTCCCTCGCCTCTGGAGCTATAAGCAAATAGCAGAACATTTGCTTGCACAATTCCATCGCACCTATCCTGAGATTTCAAAGATATACTATCCCGGAGTTATTCATGAGATACAAACTAGCAAACGGCTGTCATCTAAGGCTATACATTCTGTATCTTATCAGGCTAGTAAGAAGGGACTTGTCAGGTACTGCTTTGCTGATCCGAGCAAATCTAAGTCTGCGCTTAATGCTTATGTTGCGCACCCTCCGCAATCTCTAAATGCAATGACCCTTAACAAAGCATACATGAAAGTATTCTATGAAATCGCATTACAATATCCAAGTGACTTTAAGCTCCTCGCACAGATCCATGACTCAATACTGTTTCAATTCAGGGAAGGACGCACAGACATTGCTGAAAAGGTTAAAGCCTGTATGGAAATTCCTGTTTCAGTAAAAGGTTACGATGGTAAAGAGAGAACCTTCACTGTGCCCGCTGCACTTAAAGCTGGAAGTGATGGTAACGGAAGCACTAATTGGGGCGAAACTGAGTGATGCAAACTAATGCAAGAGAAGATTTAATCTCTGCATACCTTGCCTACATCGGGGATAGTGAGGCACCTACCACATTTCATAGGTGGAGTTGCCTCTCTATTCTTGGTGCATGGTTAGGACGCAGATACTTTTTCAAACATGGACATTTCACTGTAGCATCTAATCTGTATGTGATGCTGATGGGTGGCGCAGGTTCGCGCAAATCCACTGCAATTAAAATAGCAGCTTCTTTACTGCGCAAAGCTGGCTACCATAACATTGCAGCAGAGAAATCCACCAAAGAGAAGTTCCTGATGGACTTGGCTGGAGAGGAATCATCAGGCCCTGAGAATGCAAAAGATATACTGGAGCAGAATCTATTTGGTTCAGATGATACAGTAGCAGAGATTCTAGTAGCAGCAGATGAATTCAATATCTTTGTAGGTAATGGTAACATCGAATTCCTCTCACTACTTGGAATCCTGTGGGATTACAATGGGCAGTTCTCAGATAGAAAGAAGAATTCCAAATCTCTAGTAATCAATGATCCAACTGTATCCCTACTTGCAGGTAACACAGCAACAGGTTTCAGTCTGGCATTTCCAGCAGAAGCAATAGGTCAAGGTATTTTCAGTAGGCTAATTCTAGTTCATGGCGAGAAAACATCCAAGCGAATTACATTTCCAGAACCTCCTTCACAAGATCAAGAGAAACTTCTAGTCGATCTGTTTCATGCAGTGCGTCAAGTAGCTTCTGGCAATGCAACTCTTTCCCACGAAGCTAGATTGTTACTTGATAAGATATACAAAACTTGGGGAGGAATTGAGGATGTGCGATTCGATTCCTATGCAAACAGGAGATTCACGCATCTATTGAAACTATGCCTGATCTGCTCTGCTGCCGCATTGAGAAGCAGTATCGAGGAAACAGATGTAGTGTATGCAAATACAATGCTAACACATGCTGAACACATGATGCCAAAAGCATTAGGAGAATTCGGCAAGGCAAGGAATAGTGATGTAGCTCATAAGGTAATTCAACTACTGGAAGCCTCAATACTTCCTATTTCGATGAAAGATATTTGGCGCAATGTTCATAATGATCTGGAGGACATATCCCACCTTAAAGACCTAGTAAGTAACTTGCTTCTAGCAGATAAAGTAATCTCTACCAAAGGAGGATTCCTTATCAAACGAAGAACTCTTGAAGAAGTATCAAACGACACAGTTGATTTCTCACTACTCACACCTGAAGAAAGGAACTACACACAATGAGCTTGCTGTCCTACCATGAAATCTGTGAACTGATCGAACAAGGAGTAATCCAAAATGTTGATGGATACGATGCTGTCAATTCATCGTCGCTTGACATTCATCTTGGCAATGTGCCTCTTATTGAGGATATCCACACACCACAAGATTCTTCCAACATCCTGTATCTCAATAAGAAATCGCAACTTCCAGTTGAGCGAGTGGAACTGAAAGAAGATGGAGTATTCCTCATGCACCCTGGCCAGTTCCTACTTGCGCAATCGAGAGAACTATTCAATCTTCCAGCACATATTTCTGCTGAGTATAAACTGAAAAGCAGTATGGCAAGAATTGGACTGGAACATATGAATGCCGGCTGGTGCGATGCTGGATGGCATGGTTCAGTTCTCACGCTGGAACTAAAGAATCTCACCGAGCGCCATCGCATAGCTCTCACAGTAGGCGATAGGATTGGTCAGATGATTTTCTTCAAACACAGTGCAGTGCCTGCTGATAAGTCCTATGCAGCGAGAGGCTCCTATAACCACAAGACAGAAGTTGTGGGAGTGCTAGGAGCATCGAAATGATGCTTGCAAAATATGAGACATACAATGTAGTGAAGCAAGGAGTAATCATCAAGCAGTATAGTTCAGATGATTTCACACTGAATCTGCTTAACAGTATTGTGGTTATCCAAGATAAGAATACTCGTCGCACCCACTGTATTTTATCTCCCAATTCCTATGACTACATTGAAGTAGAAAGCGAGGAAATACCATGTGCAACATAATGATCGATCTTGAGACTCTTGGCACTAGGCCAGGCTGTGTAATTCTCTCCATCGCAGCAGTTCCATTCGCAACACCATTTGATATTGAATCTTTTTATGTCAGAATCTCGGAACCTTCTTGGTATCTTTATCCTGGCTTTCATGTCGATCAAGCAACTCTTGAGTGGTGGAATAAGCAAAGTGTCGAAGCAAGAGAGGAAGCATTCGGTGGAACAGAGGAATGCAAATCAGCACTATACTCCTTTGCAGAGTATTGTCGAGCACTTCCAACGGCGCCGATAGTATGGGGAAATGGGGC
>OGVO01000159.1_pt1 | contig 12526 bp, 10 predicted proteins | sample 1575771 | NCBI WGS metagenome assembly OGVO01 (sample SAMN07581527, study PRJEB24739) | freshwater metagenome | place: Singapore | collected 2015-01 | reverse complement strand
AGACAAATTCCAACCATCATGGATTATCAAAAGCATATCGCTGCAAATTCATTGATGAATACACCGCCGGTGTTTGCTGTATATGTAAGTATGCTCACCTTACGTTGGATCATTGAAGAAGGCGGATTGGCAGAAATGGAAAGAAGAAACAAAGCAAAATCAGATCTATTATATCAAACCATTGATAGTATTCCACTGTTTCGTCCGGAAGTGGCAAAGGAGGATAGAAGCCTAATGAATGCTGTGTTTTTTTTGAATGACCCTGCTTTAGAACCACTCTTTTTAGAAGCATGTAAGGAAGCAAATATGATTGGCGTCAAAGGCTATCGAACAGTGGGTGGTATACGTGTAAGTATGTACAATGCACTGCCATTATCAAGTGTGGAAGCCATTTGCGATCTGATGAAAAACTTTGCATCCAAGCATGGATGATTTTTATAAACGGTTGTGACCACAAATAAATTTTACCTACTTTTGGACCGAAAAACGATTTTGGTCGAAAATGATAGTAACGCAGAAAGAAGAGATCGTTAAAGATGACATCCTGAAAGAGGCGCAGAAGTTATTCCAACAATTTGGTCTGAAGAAAACCACCATGGAAGACATTGCCCGCTCTATGGGCAAAGGTAAAAGCACCTTATATTATTACTATTGCAGTAAGGAAGAGATATTCGATGCCGTCATCAGTAAAGAAATGACGGAAGTCTTCAATGAAGCAAAGGACGCAGCTGAAAAAGCACATTCTGCTGAAGACAAACTCAGGATCTTTACCATTACTAAGATCAAAGCCCTTCAGAAAAAATCCAATTTATATAGAGTTGTTCGTGGCGAAATGCAGGAAAACAATCGATGCATGAAACACGTACATACAGAATATGATCAGCAAGAAGTGAAACTGGTGAAGAATATTCTCAGTTTTGGTATTAAAACCGGTGAGTTCAGTAGTGCGATCAAAAAGGACCTGGACATTTTACCGTCTGTAGTAGTGAGCTCCTTACGCGGGCTTGAATTTGACTTGTTTGCAGGAAATAAATATCCAAAACTGGAAACAAGGATTGATTCGATCGTAAGTATTATGGTAAAAGGAATTAAAAAATAAAATAAAAACAAGTTTCATACGTCCCGCCTGAGGCGGGACCATCATTTACAACAACAGAGAAAATCTACTAAACATGAAAGAACAAATCCAACCTGCAAATGGCAAACTGGGTATCCTTCTTCCCGGATTGGGAGCTGTGGCTACTACTGTTATTGCGGGCGTTGTGGCTGTGAACAAAGGCCTTGCTGAACCTATTGGTGCGCTTACACAAATGGGTAATATCCGTTTGGGAAAAAGAACAGAAAATCGTTATCCGCTTATTAAAGATTTCGTGCCATTAGCACCATTGCAAGATGTTGTATTTGGTGGATGGGATGTATACAGTGATAATGTATATGAAGCAGCCATGAACGCAAAAGTATTGGATGCTACATTGCTCAATGCTATCAGGCCGGAACTAGAAGCCATCAAACCTATGAAGGCTGTTTTTGATAAATCATATATTAAGAATCTAGACGGCACTCATGTTAAGCAAGCTGCTACTAAATGGGATCTTGCGAATGAAGTCATCAATGATATTGAAAACTTTAAAGCAACAAATGGTTGCGATCGTGTAGTTATCGTATGGTGTGGTTCTACTGAAAAATATATTGAGCAATCAGCAGTTCATGAAACTATTGAATCATTTGAAGCAGGATTGAAAAATAATGATCCTGCCATCTCTCCAAGTATGATCTATGCATATGCAGCGATCAAAATTGGTGTTCCTTATGCCAATGGCGCGCCGAATCTTACTTGTGATATCCCTGCATTGATCGAATTGTCAAAAGAAACCAATACCCCTATCGGTGGTAAAGATTTCAAAACAGGACAAACATTGATGAAAACCATTCTGGCTCCGGGTTTACACGCTCGTGCATTGGGTGTTCGCGGATGGTTCTCTACCAATATCCTGGGTAACAGAGATGGTTTGGTATTGGATGATCCGGATAATTTCAAAACAAAAGAAGTTTCTAAGTTGAGTGTACTGGAAGATATTCTTCAGCCGGATATCAACCCGAAATTATATGGTGATCTGTATCATAAAGTGCGTATCAATTATTATCCTCCACATGGTGATAATAAAGAGAGCTGGGATAATATCGACATCTTTGGATGGTTAGGTTATTCTATGCAGATCAAGATCAATTTTTTATGTCGCGATTCTATCTTGGCTGCACCTATCGTACTAGATCTGGCCATCTTCATGGATTTGGCTAAGCGTGCGAATATGAGTGGTATTCAGGAGTGGTTGTCGTTTTATTTTAAATCGCCACAAACTGCACCTGGATTGAGACCGGAGCATGATATTTTCAAACAGCTCATCAAACTGCAGAATACACTGCGTCATATGATGGGTGAAGATTTGATCACTCACTTGGGTCTTGATTATTATCAAGATCTGGTGGAAGCATTGTAATGAAAGTAGCAAAAGCCATAGCCAGCTGTCTGGGTATCGGGTATATCAAAGGTGGCGGAACAATCACCGCCCTACTTTGTTGCATACCTTGGTATTTTGCCCGGACAGTTGGCTCTTTTGAAATGATTGCATTTGTGGTAACTGTTGCCGTTACTGCATTGGGCGTGTGGACTGCAACTGTTGTGGAAAAGGAGTGGGGCAAAGACAGTAGCAGAGTGGTGATCGATGAAGCAGCAGGTATGATGATTAGCCTGTTGTTCATACCGGTTACAATAAATTATATGGCAGCCGGATTTATATTATTTCGATTACTGGATATTACCAAACCACTGCTGATCAGAAGAACAGAATCGCTCCCTAGTGGATGGGGTGTGATGATGGACGATATGATCGCCGGATTATATACCAACATACTGTTACACACAATTATGTGGTTAAATGTTTTTTGACCGATGGTTACTTTTGTAAAAGCACAAGCTGCTTCTTTAGCGGCCACTATAGTTGACTTTTCTGTCTTTGTTATATTGACAGAATGGTTGAACTGTTGGTACCTGGCAGCAAGTATTACCGGAACCATCTCAGGGGGCATTACCAATTTTTTATTGGGTCGTGTATGGGTATTTGATGCTACTCAGGGTAAAGTACCTAAGCAAGCATTCAAATATATATTGGTATGGGCCGGTAATCTATTATTGGTATCAGGTGGTGTGTTTGTGGTCACTGAATATGCACAACTCACTCCCCTCGCATCAAAGATCATTGTATCACTGATTGTAGGATTTACCTACAATTATATGTTACAGAAAAAATTTGTGTTCAAATAATAACAAAAATGAAAACTAAAAGTGGCGTTGTAAAATGGGGGCTTCTGGCTTTATTCATCCTGACAGGTTTTGTTCAAGGCATAGCACAAACAGTGGTCAAAGGGAAGATTGTTGACGCATTCAGCAAAGAACCATTACAATATGTAAGCGTAGTATTTAAAGGAGGTCGTGGTACTGTTACTGATAGTCTGGGTCAATATACATTACGCTCTTCAGGAAATAGTATATCCGTTATCTTGGTTTCTTATGTAGGATATAAAACCATTCAAAGAGATATTGTCGTTGGTAAAGAACAGATCATTGATCTTGAGTTGGAAACAGATCCCAAAGCCGTATATAATGTAACAGTATCTACCAATAAAAGAGCTAAATACAGAAATAAAAATAATCCTGCTGTAGACCTCATCAGAAGAGTGATCGATAACAAGCCACTGAATCGTCCGGAGAAATATGATTATGTAGAGTACGATCAATATGAGAAGCTGGAAGTATCATTGAGTAGTGTTCCTGAAAAACTGGCGAATAACAGAATGCTTCGTAAATATCAGTTTCTGTTTGAAAATGTAGATTCTACCAAACTTCAGGGGAAAACATTATTACCTGTTTATCTAGAAGAAAAGTTAGCTCAAAAATACTATCGCAAAAATCCTGAGAAAACCAAAACCATTGTTCGAGGGGAGAAAAAAGTGAACTATGGTGAATACATCGATAATGATGGAGTTAGCTCTTACTTGAATAGATTGATCATGGATATTGATATCTATGATAACAATATTCCGTTGTTTACCTATCAGTTCCTGAGTCCTATTGCAGACTTAGCTCCTACATTTTATATGTACTATATCCGTGATACTATTACGGACGAGTCGGGAAATAAATTGATCAAAATGTATTTCACACCTAGAAATACAAATGATCTTTTATTCCGTGGTAATATGTATATCACACTCGATGGAAACTATGCAGTTCAAAAACTGGATATGTTTTTGAGCCGAAATGTGAATTTGAATTTCGTTCGTGAATTGCGTGTTGATCTTGATTTTGAAAAAAATCCTGATGGCCGTTATCACCTAAGCAAAAGCAATGTAATGGCAGAAGCTGCTGTTACTAAAGGGTCTAGCGGTGGTTTCTTTGGCGAGAGAACGGTATCTTTTAAAAACTATAAGATCAATGAAGCTAAGCCGGATAGTATTTATGATGGTCCCGCAACAGTAAAGCTGGAAAAAGTAGACAAGCTTCCGGATACTTTCTGGGAAAAGAATCGCCATGATACCTTAACTGCTACTGAGTCTAAAGTATATTCTAATATCGATAGCCTTGAAAAAATGCCTTCGTTTAGAAGAACATTGGCGTTTGCAACTTTCTTATTAGCAGGTTATACATCTTTTGGTCCTTTTGAAATGGGCCCTGCTGCTGCATTCTATGGATTTAATCCGGTAGAAGGTTTCAAGCTTCGTTTGGGCGGAAGAACAACGCCTAAGTTGAGTAAAAGAATTTATTTTGAAACCTATGGTGCCTATGGGTTTAAAGATCAAAGATGGAAATACTTTTTGAGTACTACATATTCGCTCAACAATAAATCCATCTATACCTTCCCCTTGAAATTCATTCGGGCAAGTTATCAGCATGATACCAAGATACCCGGACAAGGATTACAATTTGTTCAGGAAGACAATTTCTTCTTATCATTCAAACGGGGATTGAATGATAAGTGGATTTATAATGACATTTTCAAGTTGGAATATGTACATGAATTTCAAAATAGGTTATCCTATACTTTAGGATTTAGAAATTGGCGACATACTCCTGCCGGTTCTATTGTTTATAATAAATTCAATAACGGTGTTTTAGAAAGTGTTCCTTCAATTAATACCAGTGAGATCTCTGCTCAAATTCGTTGGGCGCCCAAAGAACAGTTCTATCAAGGTAAAGTGTATCGAATTCCTATCATCAATAAATACCCGATTTTCACTCTGCGTTATACTGCAGGTGTCAAAGGATTATTCAATAGTGAATACAATTATCAAAACATCAACTTGCGTGTAGAAAAACGTGTATTCTTATCTCAATTGGGATATAGTGATGTGGTTTTGGAAAGTGGCTACACTTTTGGTTCGGCACCTTATCCTCTGCTGACGATTCACCGTGCCAACCAAACCTATGCTTATCAGCTGAACTCTTATAACCTGATGAACTTCCAGGAGTTTGTTAGTGACCAGTTTGCAGCATTATCGATTGATCATCATTTCAATGGACTCATCTTTAATCGAATTCCTTTATTAAAGAAATTGAAATTAAGAGAGCTCCTGACCATGAAAGTGATCTATGGTGGCATCAGAGATGAAAATAATCCGGATAAAAACCCTGATTTGATTAAGTTTCCGGTTTTGAATGGTCAGACAACTACTTTTTCTTTGAATAGGAAACCTTATATCGAAGGAAGTGTGGGTGTAGGAAATATCTTTAAAATTTTCAGGGTAGATCTGGTAAGAAGATTCAACTATAAAGAAAATCCGAATATCAGCACCTGGGGCGTGAGAGCACGTTTTAAATTTGATTTTTGATTGTATTACTTTGTATAGTAGCTAACGGTACATGGAAAACATACCCTTAAGAGTAAAATTGCAGAAAGCCATTTATGTGGTCATCGATCCTTTTGTGAAGGGATTGATCAAAATAGGATTAACCCCCAACATGGTTACCATGATCGGGTTTGTATTGAACATTGGTGTTGCCATCATTTTTGTAGAAGGTGGTGAGAGAGGACATCGTGGTGATCTTTCTTATGTAGGATGGGCGGGCGCACTCATTCTTTTTGCCGGATTATTTGATATGCTTGATGGACAAGTAGCAAGATTGGGCAATATGAGCTCCTCCTTTGGTGCTTTGTTTGACTCTGTATTGGATAGATACAGTGAATTGATCATGTTCCTTGGTATTTGTTACTACCTCATTGCTCACCATTATTTCTTAAGCTCCTTATTCGCTTTCATAGCCATGATCGGCTCCATGATGGTGAGTTATACTAGAGCAAGAGCAGAAGGGTTGGGCGTTGAGTGTAAAGATGGACTCATGCAAAGACCTGAAAGGGTTGTAACCATTGGTGTTTCTGCGATCGCTTGTGGAATCGTAGGAGAATCTATTGGTGGTGATTGGAAGTGGTATGTAAGTGGAATCAAATTTCATATACTAGAGACCATGTCTATTTTTACTTTACCACTTGCTTTAATGGCAGTGTTGACCAATATTACGGCGATCAATCGTTTACGAGGATCAAAAAAGGCATTGGATTTGAAAGACGAACAAATGAAACAATCGAAATCAGGTATTTTACCTTCAATCGTGATCGGATTATTGATCACATTCACCGCTATGCCTGCTATGGCACAGAAAGAAGTAACCGCAGTGCAAGTTACAAAAGCAGCGATCGAGCCTCAGGATACTTTTCCGGTCCCTAAAACCAATAGTAAGCAGCTTTTTTATCTACAACGAACTGCTAATACCAATACCATCGTTTGTGAACTTAATTATGACAAAAATGGGAAATTGGATGAGTCAGATCCGGTGCATGTATACTGGATACGCTACACAGAAGGGGGTGTAAAAAAAGAACTTTCTTATATCCAACGTGTTTTTGCATATGGTATTAAATCTCAACTGTTAGAGAAAGATTCTTACAAGTTGCATTTTGTTTCCTATAAAAAGAAACCTTTGTATCTGATGCGTTCTCAAAAAGATAATCAATACAAGGTCTATACCACTATCAATAATCAGCAAGCTGTGTTAAGCCGAATATTTATCAAAGTAGATGGTGGTACTTTCTGGTCGCCTAATGTAGTATACATGGAAATGAAAGGTGTTGATGAATACACAGGTAAAGAACTCATGCAAAGATTTAAACCCTGATATGACAGGTAGTTTCAATTCATCAAATAAACGGCTCTTCGCAACAAAAGATCTGCTGATTACCTCTCTCGTATCAGCTGCTTATTTGTTATTGAGCTATTGGTTGATTGGTTATAAACAAGACCAGTTAACATTAGTGATACTGTTCAATGTCTGCTATTATCTTTCCTTTATCACGAGGAAGTTCATACTTGGTTTTGCCATCTTTATTGTTTTCTGGATCATTTTTGATTTCATGAAAGCATTTCCCAATTATCATTATCAGGAAGTGCATATTCAAAGCTTATATGAAACAGAAAAAAAATGGTTTGGTATTGCTGATGCAGGAAAGATCATTACGCCCAATGAATACTGGGCCAATCATTCCACACAATTTTTAGATATTCTTACAGGCTTGTTTTATCTCAGTTGGGTTCCTGTACCACTTGGGTTTGCAGCATTTCTTTTCTTTAAGAATCGAAGATGGTTTTTAGAATTTTCGCTTACGTTTTTGTTTGTGAATATTCTGGGATTCATCATTTATTATGTTTATCCCGCTGCGCCACCATGGTATGTTCAGCAGTATGGGTTTGATTTTTTAGCAGGAACGCCGGGAAATACAGCAGGGCTTCATCGTTTTGATACTTATTTTGATGTTAGCATCTTTAAATCACTGTATGAAAAAAGTTCCAATGTATTCGCAGCCATGCCTTCTTTGCATTCTGCTTACCCATTGATTGTTCTATATTTTGGATGGAGATTTCAATTAAAGTGGATCAACATTTTCTTTGCCACTGTTATGTTGGGTATTTGGTTTGCAGCAGTATATACCAGCCACCATTATGTATTGGATGTATTAGCCGGAATCACATGTGCGATCATTGGTATCATTGTTTTTTCAAGACTTTCTCGTCAAAAAGCTATTTCAAAGCAAATCGAAGCATACGCTCGACATATTGCTTAGTAAAGGACTTTTCATAACGTTTCTTTTATAATTAATTACAGATATTTGCGCAATGGCAATTATTAAACCCTTCAAGGCATTACGCCCACAACCACAACTGGCAAAGCAAGTGGCCAGCAGACCTTATGATGTATTGAATAGTGCAGAGGCCAAAGTAGAAGCACAAGGTAATCCAAGCTCGTTTTTACATGTTACAAAAAGTGAGATCGATTTACCGGATGGTTCTGATATTCATTCACAAGCAGTATACGAGCAAGCAAAAGAGAACCTGGAAGCTTTTATCAAGCGTGAAGTATTATTTCAAGAATCTAAGGAATGCTATTACATCTATCAATTGATCATGAATGATAGAAAACAAACAGGCTTGGTATGTGTAAGTAGTATTGATGATTATGAGAATGATGTCATAAAAAAGCATGAATTTACCCGACCTGAAAAAGAGTTAGATCGAATCAATCATATTCGGATTTCAGGAGCACAAACCGGAAATGTATTTCTGGCTTATAGAAGTAATGCGAATATTGATGAGATCATAGAAAAGTGGAAAGAAAGTAAATCACCTGTGTATGATTTTGCTGCAGATGATGACATTCAACATACCATATGGATCGTGAATGATTCTGATGTATGCGATCAGATCACCTCCATTTTTGATAATGAAATTCCTTGTACTTATATTGCTGACGGGCATCATCGTGCGGCGTCTGCAGCCAAAGTGCGTCAGGCGTTAGGCGAGAAGGCGGGTCCAGGGGCAGACTATTTTCTTACAACGCTTTTCCCATCTGATCAACTGGCAATTTTAGATTATAATCGTGTTGTTAAAGACCTTAATGGTTTAACAGCGGAGGGTTTTATCAAAACATTGGAAGCTGACTTTACAGTAAAGCAAGTAGGCTCAACTGCATTTAAGCCGGCAACACTTCACCATTTTGGATTGTTCATAGATGGTTCATGGTATCAACTCATTGCCAAACCGGGTAGCTATACGGAAGACCCTATAGGCGTATTGGATGTGACGATACTACAGAATAGAGTATTGGATGCAATATTGGGTATTAAAGATCCACGTACAGATGTACGCGTTGAATTTGTAGGGGGTATTAGAGGTTTAGGTGAACTAGAGAAAAAAGTTAACAGTGGAGATTTTGCTGCTGCTTTTAGTTTATATCCTGTCACCATTGATCAATTATTTAATATCTCTGATAGTGGTAATGTAATGCCGCCAAAGAGCACTTGGTTTGAACCTAAATTAAGAGATGGCTTATTGACTCATTTGATTTATTGATCAAATGACTTATTCGGTAAAATCAAAAATTAATTGCATGCGTTTTCTGTTAGGTATTTTTTTAGCATTCTGTTTTCTTTCTACCCAAGCACAACCGGGTAAAAAGTTACAGGAAACAGCAAAGACCATGCTGATGCAGGGTGACTTTGAAAATGCAGTGGCCATTTTGGAGTCTGCATACAAACAAGCCCCCGGAGATATAAGTATCTTAAAAGACCTTTGTTATGCCTATTATCTCAAGCGTGATTTTGGGAAAGCAATAGAAACAGGTAAATCATTAACTGAAAGACCGGATGTAGATGAAGAAAGCTTTCAAATTTTGGGACTTTCCTATAAAGCAACTGCAGCCTTTAAAGATGGTATCAAATTATATAAAATGGCTTTAAAAAAGTTCCCTAATAGTACTGTTATATATAATGAGTTTGGTGAGTTATTGGCTATGGATAAATCTCCCGAACAAGCTATAGAACAATGGGAAAAAGGCATTCAGGCTGACCCTAACTATAGTGGTAATTATTACAATGCCTGTATCTATTATACAAAAACAGGTAATTGGATTCGCATGGCATTGTACGGAGAGATATTCATTAACCTAGAAAGTTTTACTGATCGCACAAAAGAGGTAAAAAAAGCGTTGTTGAATGCATGGCAAAAACTGTTTTTACCAACTGTGATTGCGCAACAATTAAAATCAGGAGTATCATCATTTGAAAAAGCTGTTTTGCAGACTTTAGATAAAGAAGTAACCGCATCAAAAACTGGTTTTCAGACTGAGAATAGCACTTCTTTACGCTCAAAATTTATACTCGAATGGTTCAAGACAAATGCAACCAATTTCCCCTTCCGTTTATTTGAACAGCAACAATATTTTATTCGTGAAGGATTATTTGAAGCATATAACCAATGGATCTTTTCAGAAGCTGTAAATGAAGATGCATATAAAGTATGGAAAGAAACCCATCCCAAAGAAACACAGGCTTACAGCGAATATCAGAAAACAAGATTGTTTAAGTTGCCTGCCGGACAATACTACTTCTCTAAATAAAAAATAACATCATTTTGTAGCTCACAATACTATTGTGGGCTTTTTTATTTCTGTTCTTTTGCCTAAATTGACAGACCTAAACTGCTTACTATGGAACCTGTCAAAGACGATAAACTCTGGCGTATAGCCAAAAAACGTGCTTCATTTAAAAGAAGCTTGTACAGCTACATCATTATTATTGCTTTTTTGTGGGCTATCTGGTGGATCAACTCCGGTCGTTATACTGGATTTAGTGGAACACCTTGGCCTGTCTGGGCAATGTTAGGATGGGGTATCGCACTTGGTTTTCAGTATTTTAATGCCTACAATGGAAACGGTAAAGACTTGGCCGAAGAAGAATATGAGAAATTAAAGCGTCAACAATAACAAATAGGTTTCCTAGTGTGTTATAGTTTAGTTTTGATCAATTTTGAATGCTTGCCCTATGAAGATTAAGAGACTATTTGATTGCCTTGAGCACCAGTTGCAGCGTTTCCCTAAAGCAGATATGCTTGCTGCGAAAGAGAATGGCCAATGGACTACCTACAGTACCGAAAGAGTAGTAGAAACGGTCAATAAATTCAGCGCCGGTTTGATAGCATTAGACGTGAGTGCGCATGATGTAACGCCAGAGTCTAGTGATAAAATCGCCATCATCAGTAATAATAGACCTGAATGGATTTTTACAGATCTGGCAGTGCAACAAATTGGGGCTATTCTGGTTCCTGTATATCCTACTACAAGTCCTTTGGAGTTGGAGTTTATTCTTAATGATGCAGCCGTAAAATATCTTTTTGTAAGTAATGCAGAATTGTTCGAGAAAGCGAAAGCAGTTGCTGCAAAAGTTCCTTCCATAAAAGCCATATTTACTTTTGATAAAATTGAAGGTGCTAGACATTGGTCTGAAGTGATCTCGCTTGCAAATGATTCTTTACTACAAAAAGTAGATCAAATAAAAGCAACGATTCCTGTATCTCATCTTGCCACTATCATTTATACTTCAGGTACTACCGGAACGCCAAAAGGAGTAATGCTAAGTCACAGCAATATTTATTCGAACGTTCAGTTTTCTAAAGAAAGCTTCCCTTTCAATGATGCGCCGGAATCTAAAGTATTGAGCTTTCTACCACTGAATCACATTTTTGAAAAAACAGTTACTTATATCTATCTCTATAGTGGTATCAGTATTTATTATGCCGAAAGCCTTGAAACGATTGGTGATAACCTGCGTGAAGTAAAACCCGATGGTTTTACGACAGTGCCACGTTTATTAGAAAAAGTGTTTGAGAAGATCATGACGAAAGGGAATGAGCTAACAGGTATTAAGCGAAAGTTATTTTTCTGGGCAGTGGATCTTGCAGAAAGATATGATAATCTGAAAAGTGGTGGACTTTGGTACAATATTCAGTTGGCCATAGCCAATAAACTCATTTTCAGTAAATGGAGAGAAGCATTAGGAGGTAATGTATCTTTTATAGTTACAGGCGGTGCTGCTTGTCAGGTTAAATTGCTACGCATTTTCAATGCGGCTCAAATACCTGTTTTTGAAGGATATGGTCCAACAGAAAACAGCCCTGTGATCAGTGTGAATAGACAGGCAAAAGGATTGACAAAATTCGGGACAGTAGGTCCTGTCATCAATGGAGTTCAACTGAAGTTAGAAGAAGATGGAGAGATTTGTGTAGCCGGGCCAAGTGTAATGGAGGGATATTATAAAAGACCTGACCTCACAGCAGAAGCAGTGATAGACGGATGGCTTCATACCGGGGATATTGGTATCATTGAAGATGGTAAATTCTTAAAGATCACCGATCGGAAAAAGGAGTTGTTTAAAACCAGTGGTGGTAAATATGTTGCACCTCAGCCTATTGAAAATAAATTAAAAGAGAGTCCATTTATTGAACAGATCATGGTAGTGGGTTCTGAAAGAAAATTTGTGGGAGCACTTATTGTTCCTTCTTTTATTACATTGAAAGAATGGATGAGAGAAAAGGGTATCAATTATACAACCAATGAAGATGCGATTCATAACCCAAGGGTGCTTGA
>OGVO01000158.1_pt1 | contig 12540 bp, 13 predicted proteins | sample 1575771 | NCBI WGS metagenome assembly OGVO01 (sample SAMN07581527, study PRJEB24739) | freshwater metagenome | place: Singapore | collected 2015-01 | reverse complement strand
GGTTGGGACGCGGTTTGGGCGTGAGTTCATCGGTGGATTGGCCGAGAACAAGCCGATCAAGCTGGAGGACTACAAGGGCGCAAGCGTGATGATTATGCCTTGGGACTCTACCAGCAGGAATTTCCGAATTAAGAGTGTTTCTGATGTCCCTCTGGCGAACCAGCCGATAACCCACGGTGGACATGACTATGCGCGAGACTTGGCGCATATCGATCAGGGCATCATTGGCGCGTCAAACCTAGATATTGCGAAGCGGATCAAAACGCGGGATGACATTGCCAGAATAGAGAACATTAAGGCTGGTGGTACGGGCGAAATATTGCACCTGCCGGTCACGATGGGGCGCTTTGCAGAGGACTTTTCCGTCCAACCGATGGATGTATTCCTTGGTTTAGTTGACCGTGCCAGCCCGACCAAAGCAGAAATCAAGCAATTCGATGAATCGGTGCGTAACTATGTCTTGAAGGGCAAACGGCCGTTCAAGAACTTCAAGGGGCTACTGACCGAGGAAGGCCGCATTCAATTGGAGAGCGGCGATGGCATCCAAGCAACTGCTGGTGATCTTCGGAAAGCCGTCATGGATCGGGCGCGCCTAGTGCAGAACCAAAAGATTTTTGGTTTTAACACGGAGGATTTGGAAAACGCCATCAAAGATGAAGCGTTGGTAAATCTACCGAAAGGGTATGTGGGAAATACGGTGATGCTGAGTTCGCCGGATGGCCTGCACTTAAAGCCGTCGATGAACCGCTCTTACAACACCAACTTTGTGGGTGGCACGTATGAGGGGACGTTAGGCACAAGCATTCCGGCAGAAGTCTTGCTGTACAAGCCCTATGCACAGCTCGCGCAGGAGTTTGCGGCTAAGAAGGCCGATTTGCGGAACATGGCACTCGGCGCACTAGAAAAGCGCAACGATGGGGTGTCGCAGATTATCGATGACGAGATGATTGATCGTTATTATCAGTTCATTAACAGCCAGCGGATGAAGGGGTTAATCGATTAAGTTCTCGACGTTATGTAGTTCCGACTGAACCATGTTCATGATCTCGTACAGAAATATTGCTTTATCTTCGTCGGATAGCTTTTGAGCTTCCTTATCGTAAACAAGGTCAACTACACCGTCGCGCTTCACAAATTCGATTTTCATGGGAGCCTCCTAGACTTACATCGTAATACAGGTGGCTCCTCGCTAGTTTGATTTTGGCTATGGTGGAGAACTACCAATAGCTTGATCTACGGAAAGTAACAATTTATTAACGCGATGACCCTATCGGAGTCGCATATGGAAGACGTACAACAACCGAAAAATACGGGACAGTTCGGGAAAGGCAATCCCGGCAAGCCCAAGGGCGCAGTGAACAAGACAACGCTTGCTGCGAAGGAAGCGATTGCCTTGGCTGCTGAGCGTCTGGGCGGCGTCGAGCGTCTGGTCGAGTGGGTGCAGGAAGACCCGTCGAACGAGCGTGTGTTTTGGGGAACGGTTTACCCGAAGCTGCTGCCGCTGCAAGTCAATGGCGCAGGGGATAACGGCGAGCATTTGCACGCAGCAAAGATCGTGGTGGAACTGGTTAGACCGAATGCACCTGAAACTGCCTGAGAAGCTAGGCTTCCTGTTTGAGCCGTACCAGTACAAGATTGCCTATGGTGGGCGGGGATCAGGCAAGTCTTGGTCATTTGCGCGTGCCTTGCTGGTGCAGGGGTATGCCGAGCCGCTGAGAATCCTGTGTACCCGCGAAATCCAATAGTAAATTTTGTGATTATAAGAACACAATGTGCAAGTAATGGATCCAAATATATAAATATAAAGTTAACAAGTTGTGTTTCTGGTAATAAAATGCCTCTTTCAGTTTCTCCCATATATGGCAATAAGTAATTATTTTTTGAAAACCAAGCATGGTTATCAGATAATAACTTATACCAACCGAAATGTTGGTCTAAATTATCATGTATCTCAATAAATAAACTGGAGTAATTTATGCTAAAGAAGAGTATTAAAAAAAATACACTAACGATATAAAAATACAATTCTAACTTATACTTCATTATTTAAATCTCTTTTTAAAATATATCTTGGTCGTTTCTTAGTTTCCATATAGATCCTACCAATATATTCCCCTAAAACGCCTATTCCTATAAGTTGTACACCACCTAAAAATAGGATTGAAACTAATAATGACGGATATCCTTTTACATCATTTCCCCAAATAATAGTTTCTAAAATCAACCAAGAACCATATAAAAAAGATAAGGTTGCAATTAAAAGTCCAACATATGTCCAAATTCTCAAAGGTATCGTTGAAAAACTTGTAACCCCTTCTAATGCAAGATTCCAAAGCTTCCACCCATTAAACTTGGTTTGACCAGCACTTCTTGTAGGACGAACATATTCAACAACATCGATCTTTCCACCAACCCAAGAAAGTACTCCTTTCATAAAAAGGTTTATTTCAGGTAGTCTCTTAATATTTTCTACAATCTCTCTAGACATTAATCGAAAATCACCAACATTTTCTTCAATTTTAGGTGAGCTAATCTTGTTATGTAATCGATAAAATGCCAAAGCCGTTGATCTTTTTAAATAGCTATCAGTACTTCTGTCACTTCGTTTAGCTAAAACCATATCAGCTCCAGCCTGCCACTTTGCAATCAGTAGCGGAATAACCTCAATGGGGTCCTGAAGGTCAACATCAATTGGAATAACAGCATCACCAGTTGCATGCTCTATCCCTGCAAATAAAGCAGGCTCTTTACCAAAGTTTCTAGTAAAACTTAATGCTCTAACAAACTTATCTGTAAGTGATAGTTCGTTAATAATTAATTCTGTTTTGTCTTTACTACCATCATTAATGAAAATGATCTCCACATCATATTTCTTAAGGGGAGCATAATTTCTAACAGCGTCATAAAAAATTGGGATAGCTTCTTCTTCATTAAAAACAGGAACAATTAGAGATATTTTCATACTACTTCCTAAACACTAAATATTTTGAATATAAAAAACCCAAGATTAAACTTATGATTGAAAAACCTATCAATGTTATAGCTATATTTAAGTGATACAGATCTGATAAATATCCAACTAAAAATGACAAAAGCCCCATAAAGCAAATAAAAGCGATGTATCTATAAAAGTTAACATGAGAATCGAATGTCCATTTTGCATTTGCAAAGAAACTAAAAGTTACAGCTACACAAAAAGCGACTAGATTAGATATAGCTTGTGATTGAGAAAAAAAAATATAGAGTACAAAAAATACACAGTAATGTATTATTGTGTTCAACACTCCAACTGAGACGTATTTAAAAAAAAGTTTTTGCATTTATTTTGAAATGTGAATTGATGGCCGACATTATTACAATAATAAAATACTATTACAAATAGCTTATTAATTTCCCTAAAATTAACATAATACACCTTATGCGAAGTCAAAAATGGGAGCCTAAGCTCCCATTTTTATTGATGATTTTTTAATTCTTTTAGCATGGCATCCCGCAAGATTTCATTCATACGTGTCTGATAACCTTTGCCTTGAGCTTTAAACCATGCAAGTACATCAGCATCTAACCGAATTGAAGTCTGTTGCTTCACTGGGCGATAGAATTGATTATGGCGTACAGCATTGCTCCATTCTGTAATTTCAGGCATATCTGATAGATCTAGCTGATCATCAGGAACCGTGCCTTTAGCAAGCAAGCGTTGAATTTCAGCATCTTGTTTGTCGCTGAATTTTTCATTCAGTTCTTTGCGTGAGTGTCTAACCATGCTCATATTTATCTCGCTCCGCTTTTGTTACCTGTCTTGCACTAATAATTCTTATGATTTCACAGTCATCTTCATCAAAGATGGTATGAGCTACTAAGAGCATTAGTACGCCTTTCACTTTTCCAATGGTCTGCCAACGTTCTTCGCCATCGGTATGTCTGTCCTGGATTGAGATCCTTAGAGGATCTTCAAAAACAAGGCTTGCCGTTTCGAAAGAGACATCGTGTTTTTTCTGATTCTTTCGATTCTTTGCCTCATCCCATTCGAAATACTGTTCCATAAAAAACATTCAAATTTGTATATACAATAATGTATCACAAAATTGTATCACTCAAGTTGAGAAGCGTAATTTTTAGTCAGATTTATTGGCAAAATATATCAAAACCGCTCAATAAAAAGCCGACTTGTTTCAAAGTCGGCTTTTTTTGCATTTTGGGATTTTTCTGGTTTTATTAAGTGTCTGATATTTATATTAATATACAAGTGTATTGCGTATAATCGCCATTATGTTAAATGGATGGTGAATTGGTGGAAAATTCTAGTTTTTAAAATTGCGAATAAGAGATTTTATGTTAAATAGGTTCGATTAAGCAGATCGTCTTCTAATTTTGAACATTGCTCATCATCAATGACTCCGGTAATACTTTGTAGCCACAACCCATCTGCTGCTAAACGAAGTAACTCTAAATCAGGATGACTATCCGTTTCTGCATGTTGAGATAATCTATTTTTTAGCCATTCCATCCAAATTTTATTAAAGGTAGGCTCTGTGATCATAGTCATTGATAACGCTGACCAAGCAGAAACCACCCCATCTATTTGATGGATAAAAGAACTATGAATATAAGCTCGTGTGAATTTACCATATTCTGTTGGATCGCGTTTAATCAAGTATTCAACTGTTTGATCTAAATCAAGAATTATTTGATTGAACATTTCTTCTATCAAATTTTTTTTATTCGGGAAATGGTGAAATACCCCCCCTTTTGTTATACCTACTGCTGTAGCAATATTTTGAATAGAAACACCAGAAATACCCTTTTGAGAAACAAGAATAGTTGCCTGTTCAAGGATGCGCTTTCGAATAACCTCTGGTTGCTTCTTTTGTTGCCGAATTTCTTTCACTTAATGACCTGCTGATTGCGAAAATAAATTAATAATTATTACGCCAGATACGATAAAACCAATTCCAATTAAAGCAGGATTATCTAGTGTCTGTTTAAAAACAAAGTAGCCAACTACAGCAGTTAGAACAATCCCAACACCAGCCCATATAGCGTATGCGATACCTAAAGGGATTGTTTTAATAACTTGTGATAATAAATAAAATGCCGTGCTAAAAAAAATAAAGACCATCACGCTTGGAAAAAGTTTTGTAAACCCTTCCGATTTAACTAAAAAACTACTTCCAATCACTTCGGAAACTATTGCAAATCCAAGTAATACATAAGCGAGTAACACACTGTTCATAAGTAATCATACCTAAAATATCAATCGGAAGGTATGTTAAATTTTCAAAAAAAAAATTATCAATAATTATTTTAGATTTTCTAAAATTAACATAATACACCTTATACGAAATGCGTTATAATTATCTTTAGAAATCAAAGCTGTAGTTCCTAGTTGATAGCCCATCTTCCCCAAGGTGGGCTTTTTTTGTGATTTTTCACGTTCCACGATCAATAACTGAGCAATGTTCCACAACTTTGTTCATCTCAGTTAAACAATCGTGGTTAATCATAGGGTCTAAAAAAACGGCTCCAAAAGCCTCTTTTTTCAGGCTCTGGTTCAATGTGTTTAGGCACTGGAATCCGCTTATTTTCCGTTTTTTCCGGAGTAGTCAATCCGTCATGTTTCGGCTCAGGTTCTGACCGAGGATCCGTTGCTATATCTTGGCTAGATTTCGGATCGGTAAACGTAGTCATATTGGCTTGAGGGGGCTTCATCTCAATGAGTGTAAGAAGCGTATCGATACGAGCATTCGCCTTGGCTTCCCGATCTTCGGCTTTCTCTAATTGTTTTTTCAAGAAATCGATCTGATTCTTCAGTTCTACAACTGTTTTATCTATGTATTCGGGTGTATTTTGATTTTGTATTGAAGACGTATCGATATGTTTTACTTGTTTTGCTCCAAATGGTTCCCCATAAACCCTAAGTAATTCTGAAAAGTCTATAAAGCCATCATGATCACGACTTAATACCCCGTTTTTTATGTCTTTATAGAGTGTAGCTCTAGATTTTTTATACAGAGTTGCAGCATCACTAACACTGTATTTTGTAGCTGTATTCATAGTGTATTGCTGTGTATTCTAAAAACGTATTGGAGAATACAATATGTGTATTCTCCAATACACTCAAGGTTTAAAGCCCAAGTTCTTTAAGTGTGGAATGAATTGTTTTTGTTGTGTTGGATCTCTTAGCATCTCTTTGATTTTTGAAGCTAGTGCTTCATAACTTTCATTTCCAACAGCCAAATAAGATAGTTCTGGTAAGCGAGAAAGTTGATTGCCAAACATGTTGATTTGAGCATCTGTCAGCTTATAAAAATCTTTTGCTATATCTGTATCCTGGTGGCTAATGCTTTTGGTCTTTTCTTTAAAAGAAAACAGAATATGAGTAACTTTACGTCCAGTCTTCTTCTGCTCATATGTTACGTTTAAAGGGCTGTACTCATTTATTTGGTCTACTGCGGTATCAATAACCCATCTTTTTAAATCAGCGAATAGAGGGTATCTTTTGCCGAGTTCCAGCATCTTCCGTAAACTCTCAACAGAGATTTCACGTTTTCCTATGGATCGATATTGGCTTAATAACTCATAGATGCGTATTGCATATGCACTACTCATACCAGCTATATCTGATAAAGAATACTTCGTAAATTCACGGCTTAAATTAGAAATGAACGGTAAAATCTCTTTAGAAAATCTAAGTCCGACAACGCTTTTACTTTCCAAAAATCGTATAGATTGAACCCATCTCATTTTTATAGATTCATCATCAATAGCTAGGTTTATCGACCTATCATATAAACGATTAACACCATCTTTTAGATCTCTATAAGCTGTTTTTTCATGGACACCTAAATTTTTTAAATCATCAACTGTAACTCGATAAATTTCATCATCTGTAATTTCTTCATATCTACTAATTTTACTGATAGCTGCTAAAACTATACGTTGCTCTGTTGAGCTTAGCTGGTATGACGCTTCAATGACTTGGTTTGATTTAACGATTAACTCTTTTTTAGATAAGCCCATTATTTATACTTTTTAACAAATTATGAGAACTATAATATTCTCATAGTTAGTAGTCAATCCCTCATGATTAAGTAGTCAATCCCTCATAGTTAGTAGTCAATCCCTCATAGTTAGTAGTCAATCCCTCATAGTTAATCTCTAAAACCCTTGCTATATATGGGTTACAGAGGACTTAAAAGATTTAAAAGATTTAAAAATAATTAAAAAAGAACATTTGAAAAATTGCCCTTGGTTTTCGCTTCGTTTCACTCGCTCAAACTCTATTGAATCTCGCTTTCGCTCGATTCGTCGGGGCAATTTTTTGGCTCATCTCGTTGTGACTTTAATAAAAAGCAAAAGCACGATGAATTCGCTTCGCTCATAGAGCTTTTTTACTCGCTGCGCTCGATCTAGACTCAATTTTCTGCATGTAATTTACGCTTATTTAGGCTTCACAGCCTAAAAAGCTGTTTTTCAGAGGGTATAGGCGCAAATTTTGTAAGTTCGCTCGTAGACACTCGCTCTGGATCTACCGGAAGCATTCAAATTGCACAGATACAGATAAAAGTGAGCCTTATCTCTTTCAACGCTTCGTATAAAAATCTAAGAAACATACCAGTTCACTCGCTATTTTCTGTCCTTGAACACGCCTGAAAAGTTTATTCATTTATTAGCATCAGAAAAAAAATTCAAAAACACTACTAACGGAGATCCGTTTTTTTTATTTCTGGTAACGTCAGGTGAATCAGTATTGGAACGCAAGGATACATAGAGACCCCTTTTTTCGCTTCGCTCAAAAATTGGTTCTATGACCTTGTTCAGGGAGACCCCGAAACCCCCCGACCGCCAAGACAAGCTTGGCGGTAAAAAGCAAAAGCAGCATGAGTCGAAAATGAAAACGAGAAACAAAGTTTACAAGGTGAGAATGTCAGATACCGAGCTTCAAAAACTAAGAGATGGGAATGTTGAAAATGTCGCTAGATTCTTGCGTGAGTCAGCTATGGCAGCAGTAGGCGGGAGAGAACAAAAGCATGTTTATACAAAACTTGATCGAGAGTTTTTACTCGAACTTTCAAGAATTGGTAACAACATTAATCAGGTCGCAAAAGCTTTAAATACTGATATTGCTAAAGGTGAGCCGTTTGATGCTGTGAGACTGTTTCACCTGTTGATTGCTATCAATGAAAACCTTGAAGCACTGAGACGAGACTTAAAATGATTGTCGAATTTTTCAGATATGGCGCTGGACTTTCAAAAGGGCCGCTTGATTACTTTCTTGGGAAAAAGCGCGACCGTGAGCATGCAAAAATTTTAAGTGGTAATGAGCAAGAAGTTGCAGGACTTATAGACAGTTCGCCTTTTGCAAAAAAATATACGTCCGGATGCCTGAGTTTTTACGAGAGCGATTTATCAGATGAAGCCAAGCGCAAAATCATGGCCGATTTTGAGCACTGTCTTTTTCCAGGTATGAGTTCAGATCAGTATCGAGTGCTTTGGATTGAGCATCGGGACAAGATAAACGAGGAAACAGGGGAGCGCAGGCTTGAGTTAAATTTCTTGATTCCAAACACTGAAATCCTGACAGGAAACCGGCTACAGCCCTTCTATCATGAGGCCGATATGCCGAGAGTTGATCTGTTTAAGAAGATTATTAACTTTGAGCATCAGTTACATGACCCAGACGATCCGATGTTTCGCCAAGACATCAAAACTAAGAAAAGCCTGCCTAAAAATACCGCAGACATCAAAAGAGTTTTAGATGTAGCAGCAAAAAAACAAATTGAAGAAGGCTTTATTACTGACCGTGAGAGCATGAAACAGTGGCTTATTGATCTTGGGTTAGATGTCACTAAAGAAACAGCAAAAGCCATTTCCATTAGAAATCCTTATGGCGATGAAAACTCACGCCCTATTCGCTTAGAAGGTGCTATTTATGAGCAGAATTTCAGATTTGGAGCAGAGGGCGATAGCCTTACAGCAGAAGCGTCAGAACGATACAGAAGAGAAGCTCGAAAGCGTTATAGAGAAAATCTTCAGCGATACGCAGAACAAATTGACGGCAAGATCCGAGAATTTCAGCAGAAGTATCAGCAAAGAGACGCTGAGCTTGAGAAAGCAGGACATGCAAGCCACGAAAGAGCTAAAGACCCAAATCTTGACCAACAAGGAGGCGTTGAAAAATCAGCAGAGCGAAGCCACGAGCGAGATTATCGAGCAGATTACAACAGACAAGAAGACGTTGCAGAAAGCACATACAGAAGCAATCACCGAAATTCAGGCAGCCTGCCAGAAGCAAGTCGAGAGCTTAGAGGAGATCTTGCAAGAGTCGAACCGCTTACAAGAAGATATAGTGCGCCAAGCGACTTTGAAAAAAGCCCTTATTACGTCAGTTTGGCCGTTGATTATTCTAGTTGGCGTTTTAGTTATGAGCAGTATAGCAACAGGACTTTATCTAAATTACCAAAAAAATCAGTTAAGCCGAATGAACCAGCAAATCGAGGATTTACGAGTGAGGGGAGCAACCTTGAATCTTTTGACTTGCGACAAACAATTGTGCGTACAGATAGACCCGAAAGCTCCGCATTACGAGGGCAATTATCGGGTAATAGTGGAGAAATAGAAGTAAATGAGCAGTCTAGAAGCCCAGCTATTGGGGATTATCGAAGAACAACAACAGCAATTGAAGCAGCAACAGCAGCAGCAAGAGAAGGCCTTGAAGCAGCTGGAAGAGCAGCAGAAAGCACTAGGATTGCACGAGAAAGCCTTGCAGCAACTAGAAGATTACACAGCGATCTTACTCAAAAAGAGCGAGGAAGAAGTGCAGATCGTCAAACGCTATCAGGAAATAGTGAAAAAACTCTCAGAGCAGACAGTCTCAGAGCATTTTTCAGAGGCTTTACAGAACGAATTGGCGACCGTTTTAAAGACGCATGTGACGAAATTGGTGAGTTCTTTAGACGTACAAGAAGAATTGAGAAGCTTGTTAAGGGAGATTTTGCCGAGCCTGGTGCAAGCAGAAATAGAGAAGCAAACGAAGCCACTGGCGAACCAAATCAGCGAGAGAATGAACTCAGTCGAGCAGTATCAACAAAAGTTAGCGGATTTAATCCAGGATATATCTTCAAGGCTCTAGATGAGTTAGATAAGCGCAAAGAGCTACAAGCAAAGCAACGGGCTGCTGAGCGCAGTTCAGGACTGGATTGTGAAATGTAAAGAGGGATTAATGAAATGAAAGATTTGAATATAAATTTGATGAAAGCCAATATCAGGAAACACATTTTGAAAGGCAGAGGTATTGAGTTCTTTAATATGCAGTTCAACGACTGTAATCAGGTTCTCAAATCCCTCAGTTTCCCCGGTATTCATCCGAGCCAACTCTGTCGAGTAGCTCGGATTATGATGCCTACTTTTAAAGAGGAACCCCCCACGATCAGTAAGTAGTTCTAGGGAGCTTATGACGATGTGGGGTGGACTGAGTCCGTTTTACCCAATCTTCCGGATATTCTTGACTGTAAGAATCATAGTAATGACCTGACCAATATTCCTGATTGTCTTCTTGGTATTCGTGATCTTGAGAAAAGTTGTGGGTGCTTTGTTGCGCTACAGCATGTTGCTGAAGTGTCTTTTCAGCTGTTTTTTCCGCCTGATCTAAAGTCATGAAAATATCGAGCAAGGCTTGGCGTTGTTGATGATTCAGAAGTTTAGCGCTTTCGACAATCAGTTGTTTAGCGAGGTTTTTTGGGATGCATGGGTTTGCATCATTGAATTTAATATGCATAGCAGTTTCCTAGATAAGAGTTTAATTATCTCCATCACTTCTCACGGCAATGGAGGCAACTTAACAGGGGTGAGAATACTGAATCTAGGATCAGCCAGCACGAAGCTGCCCTGCTAAGCTACCATAGGGACTGCTTAACAGTAGGCAAAAAAATAGCCGCAAGTGCGACATTTAATTGCACCTAGATTTTATCAGGTTCTCACGCCTGGACACAGATTTTGCTGCGTTAAAATAAGATTATCCAGTAAAAAGCAGGGCGTCAAGGTCCTAATCAGTAGTTCTTATAAAAACTGAAAAAATCTAACTAAAAGGTGTCTATAAAATCGTTGGCTATTCAGTGGCTTACATCTGAATTTCGTATAAGAGATTTTATGTTAAATAAAACCGGCTTTGTTATATAAATATTTTGTCACACACTGATTTTTAATGGGTTTGTTAAAGCTTTAATAAAAATAAATATAATAAAATCATAGTTTTAGGTGTTTATGTAACAAAGCCGGTTTTAACTAAAAATGGAAGCAATCGCTTCCATTTTTATCATAATAGGTTATCGATCTAATGAATTAACTCATACACTCTTAAGGTATAAGGAGAATTTGAATCTGAGAATAATCCAATAAATTTTAATTTGCTATTTAAAACAATCGGATCATTCGAAATAACATATTTAATATTCATTTTTTTAGCGGACTCAAAATCAATTGGTAAGTAAACAGATTTTGTATTAATTGATCTATGTGGTTGATAATTTGAATCCTTTGAAAAAATGTAAGCTCGACCACCCCAATTATCAAAATATGCTTTGTATTTTTCAGATTGGTCTAGTCCAGGCTTAATTAAGTTTCTAAAGTCATTTTTATACTTTTGGTAATATGCATTGTGATATCCATCCATTGTATGAAAACCATTATAAGTAAGAACACTTGGATGAAATCCAAAAGCTATAACTTTTTCATCCTTACTATATTTTATAGAATCTTTTATTTTATTAAATAAATTAACACTATAAAATTCGTTGTAAGAGAATTGATTCTCACACTTTGATAGGTAGTTACACTTAATTGTTCTATAAAAGTCATTTCCATATGTAGGATATACAATGGTAATTATTAATTGGGAAACTAGAAAAAATAATATTACAAATTTATTGGAGTTTTTATGCAGATAGGAAATTAATGCTAATGTTGCCAAGCACCAAAAGAATGAATTAAACCATATAAATCTCGAAAAATTCCATCCTGCTAAAGGAGAAAAATATTCCCATAACAGATACTTAACATCACTTGTTGTATATATGGAATATATGAAACAGTTAATAATTATTAGTCCGAAAAGCATATAAATTGTTATTGGTAATTTTACACCTTGTTTTATTTTTATAAAAATAAGATACGTTACGAATGGTATAAAAACAAAAGTTATATTCGAAAAATGATATTGTCCAGAAAGTATAGATTTAAAAAAAACTTTAAATAGATTCCCTTCTTTTTGTAATATCATTGTTTTTCTTATTGTATCTTCACTAGATAGAACCATGCTAAATATTAGTCGGTATTCGACAAAAAGATATCCTAAAGACAAGAAAATTAAAGATAAAAAGCTATATTTATACCTTGGATCTTTTTTACATACTAAGTATATAAAATGGAATCCCATATAAATTAATATAAACATTCCAAATCTTGTTAGTTCTGATAGTACGGGGTATGCAAATATTAAAATTAAAAAAACTATATTGTGTGTATTAATATATTTTAAATAAA
>OGVO01000157.1_pt1 | contig 12566 bp, 14 predicted proteins | sample 1575771 | NCBI WGS metagenome assembly OGVO01 (sample SAMN07581527, study PRJEB24739) | freshwater metagenome | place: Singapore | collected 2015-01 | reverse complement strand
GTTTCCCAGTCACGATACGGATATTCAGAAAGAAATCAGAAGGTACAAATGCTTTTTCTTGCATCCTTATTCGGTTGTACTCCCGTTTGGCAGCATCAACAAACACCTCCTGATAGAATCTAATGTAAGCCTCCTGCATTGGCATAGCAGAAGGATTAGGCACAGCTTGTGCTTTCAATGCTTCTGTGAATACACGAATGCCAAACCGCTCATATTGCCTTAATATGGCATTGTTCGACCGTCTTAATCTATCAAGGTTCAAAGGCATGAATCACAGATATTAGCTACTCTAATCGTTTCCTTCTTGGTGTTTGTAGTCACCTCCACATTCATTCCATTCACTTGGCTAAAGATAGGTTCTTCGCAAATAAAGCATACTTCCAAATTAGTGGCTGTTCTTTGCCATTTGATTTCAGGTGAAAGGGTTAAGGTTATCATTGCTGAAAGTCCACAAAATCAGCCTGACCGCCTCCCATAGCTTCTTCACTTGGTAGCACATTAGAAGGTATCCAATGAATATCCATAGCAGGGTCAAGGCTTGCATCCCAGTTCAGCATAGATCGCACCTCATTACCTGTAAAATATGGAGACTTTCCGTAAGTATCCATGATGATCTTCACATCAGGCTGAAGTTCGGAATAAGATGAAATGTCAAAATCAATCACATAATCTTGACCGTATCCGATCTTAATCCACTCGCTGAACTTCTCTTCGATCATTTGAAGTTGTGGCATCAATACATCCGTTACCAATGACTTCTGAGCGTGTTCAAGATTGGCATGGGTAGCGTTTGGCGAGAACAAAACAGGATTCAAACCCCATAGACCGCAAAGTGTCTGCAAGTCCATATTTTGGGAATTGATAATATCCATAGCTACCGGAGACAATCCAATAGCATCGTATCTCAAAGGAATAGAAGAAGCTACTATCTTATTGATGTTCTTATTGCCATTGATTCTTTCATCTATTCTTTCATCCATCAAAGCCCTTTGCTCTGGATTAGGCCAAAACTCTGGATTCGGAACGTTAGGAGAAATAATACCTTTAGCCCCTCCGTTCTGGAAAGTCTTTTGCTTCGCCTCGGTTGTATCGTTGTTAGCTTGCAAGGTCCTCAACCCTGCCAATAGTGGAGGCATACCTCTAAGCTGCGCCCCGTTCAAATCCCATGTCAGATTGGTATTTTTTAGGTGCAAGATCTGATTAGCGGGTATCTCAATGTTCTGATCACCAATAATTAATTTATATCCTTTAACAGGTTGAAATAGATTGCCAGCTACCAATTCCACATGGTTAGAAGGCATTACATAGAGTTCCTGAATCTTACCCTTATTCAGTCCTTCCGATGGCATAAAGCCGTAAATAAATGCCTCTCCTGAAGTATTGTACCAAGTAAGTACGTTATCCATCAACTCCGACCAAGTTTGATATGGATTAGGCTTTTTAACCAACCTTGCTACATCATCATTGTAGCCTACCTCGTTTAGCTCCTTTGTTCTGATTGCGTATGTTGTATCCCTAGAAAGGTCTTTAGCTGAATACTTGCCTGCTCTGTATTTCTTGCCGTTTCCCGTCTCTTTGTAAACAATAACAGGGCACTGCTTGCCCTTTTCTGCAATCTTTCGAATGATCGAATAGACCAAAGCATTTCCTTTGTATCCCTGATCAATGAAGGTCTGCTGATTGGAATCATACCAAACCACCATCGTATTGGCCGTAAATTGGCCGTAAAGAATCTGGTTTAATAGGTTCGCATCAACTCCCTTGGGTGCTTCAACTATTCGAGAATTGAGGTATGCTTGCAGGGCTGAAAGTAAAGGCATCGCTTGTTTATTTTACCAAATATACATATTATTTATTTTCAGAATAAACAATACCCCAAAGCCACAAAAAGAGCATTGAGAGACGGGCAAACCAATGCCATGTAAACAGGTTTAGATTCATGGTCACGAATGCAATCATTGAATAGCAGATTAGCATCCAAATCAGATAAGCAATAATTTGATTTTTCATATTGAGAATTGAAATGTTGATCCTAGCATTAGTTCGGTCATACCCCAAACCAAGGCATCAACCCTATCCGGTGATTTGCCCTTGTCAGGGTCAAAGGTAATCATTTGAGATTCAAGAAGTGGAAAATGACCAACGTGGTAAATCTTGTGCTGTTCATAAAGCGAATAGATCGGCTCTGCTCTAACATACTTGCCCTTGGTAGCCGTTACCAATTTAATCCTTGTAGGTGTACCTGTTGACTTGATAACAGATCCAACCATCTCACCTCCCTGGTTCTTTTCAGCCACAATACAATCAGCATTCCAATTCTTGGCAGCCTGTTGGGCTATCTTGGCCCACTCATTAGGTGAATACTTGCCAGATAAGTCCTCTAATACATACCCTTTGCCGTCTAAGTCCTTACCTGCTACAATTATCCCTGTCTCATCTGATTCCATGTTAGCGGTTACGGCAGGGTCAATGGCTACTACAATGCGTTTAAGGTCTGGTTTAGTTGTAATCCTTGCCCGATCCAAGATAGGTCTATTCCAAAGTAATCCTTCTGCATCGTCTAACCATTTTCCTAGGAATAGGTGTTCGTATCGGTGTAGGTTCTCTTCCTTTACCCTATTAGCCTGATCAATGAAGGATTGAGATAGGTTCTGAACGTTGTCTAAATAGGTGGTGTGAATATTAGTGCAATACTCATTCCTTGGATTGGCAACAAATCGCTTATAAACCCAATGAGACTTGAATGATGGGTTCATTACTAGGATTACCCTGTTTGGCTTATTTACAGCCCTAATAGATAGGTCTATTCGATCAAATACATCTTCGTCTACTAATTCCTCAGCCTCGTCTAAAATGAATGTAGTAACGCCTGAAATAGACTTTAGATTAGCCGTTGCTGTTCCTTGACTTGTCTTTATACCACGGAACAATATCCTTGATCCTGTCAGTTTGTTTACTATCTCATTTTGAGTAATTTCAAAGTCTGCTTCTTTTTCAAGTAGTTCAATCTTTTCAATGAACTCAGGAATGATCGAAATAAAAGCCGATGTCAAAGTCCAACGAGTGAAAAGTATTACATGGCCTTCTTCATAGGTTAGGTTTAGAAGAAACATGGATAATACCCATGACTTTCCTGAACCTCTCCCACCAGTCACAAGGTAATACCGGTTTAGTGGTGGATCGTAGAATAAAGGCTCGTACTTGTCTATTATTTGGATTTTATCCATTCGATAGGCTTAGTGATTTTGTCTCCCTGAGTAGTTACATCAATTTGCTGTTTAGGCATACCAAAACGGTAATTTAACCAGATCTTGATAGCTTGTGTATCTCCATCTTTACACCTTGCCCAAAGTGCTTTCCATGCCTCTTCAGGTACTGCTACAGCATCCATAGACTCAATGATCTTTATCTCGTCTGCTTTAGGCTTTCGGCCTGCTACCCCTTTTGTTGAATGTCCTCCGTTATTGGCTCTTCCGTCCATAATTAACTTAAATCAATTAATTAAATCAAAGGTAACGAAAAAAACCTTGAACAAAATATCCAAGGCTTTTTCAACATAACCCAAAATAAACTATGATTTGTACTCAGGACAGGATTATTTTTTTAACCCGTCCCTAATTCCGCCATACATTTTACTGTGGAAACGGTTGGGATCGAACCAACATCTAAGGATTTTCAGTCCTTCGCATAGACCATCTTTGCTACGTTTCCAAAATTAAAGTGGAGCGTGTGAGGATCGAACTCACCACCTTCTGCTTGCAAAACATACGCTCTAGCCAAATGAGCTAACACCCCGTTTTTTTGATATGAATTCATAAAACTGTTTAGCCTCATTAATCTCAATATCAGTGTAATTTTTATCAATTCTTTTACCAGCCAAATAAGAGAAAATGATTAATTCTTTTTCAAATTTAATAAATGATTCACAAATAGAAATATACTTAAAATGATCATTCACTGATTTTTTATCTGATAAAGATTTTTTATCAAACTTTATGTTTCTCAAATAATTAACTAATTCTTGAATAGCCGTCATTTTATTTTACCTAAAGCTTGATCCAGTTGTTTTTTAAACCATTTGGCTCTTTGTTCAGAAGTCATTATAGAATCTCCTAAATATTCTTTCATTTCAAATGACTGATTCCCAATTTCTATGACAATTGTATGTCCTTTTAGAGTAGGAATAATTCTTGTAATTGCTTTCATTTTGTGTGTTTGTTTTTACAAATATAACAAATTTATTAAATAAAACAAACTACCTATTCGGCAACTCAATGACCTTTCCAGATTCTAGCCCGTTAAAGTCACAAAGTTTACCATCTCTTTCAAACCTTACTTCCTTATCCCTACCCTGATAAGCAGAAGCAAGTATCCTAATCTGTCTCTGAACTATCTCAATGCTTTCAAACTTACCATAGCCCCTATCCTTCCATTCTGACCATTCACCGTTTCTTAAACGGTATCTGATCGAAATATTATAGTCTGGTTTAGTGACTGGTAGTTTAGGCATTTTTAGGAGGTTTAGGGAGTGGCATCCAGTGGGTCGGAGCATCATAACTATATCCAGAATCGGTTAAAGTTATCCAAAACTTAGAATCAGAACTTTTTACCATTTTTCCAATTTTAACATCTTGGTCAAATGTTAATACTGGCTGTTCGATGTCAGGTAAATCATGATTAACACTTACCCACCTATCATTTATAGTAACCTCCAAATCTAATTCATTAGCAATCAACCTGAGATTCTTCAAGCTGATAGACTCACCTCCTGATTCAAGTTGATGGATAGGAGCGTGAGATAGTCCTACACGCTCTGCAAGATCAAGCTGAGTCAAGCCTTTACGCTTGCGAGCCGTCTTGATTAAATGTCCTTCTAATACGCTCATGCTATTACTCCGTGGTCTAAATTGTTTCCTTGTGGATATGTCGAAGTCTTAGGCTGAGAGTAACTCATCAGACTAATTGCGATTGCTATAATAATTGTCATCTTGATCTGGTTTATCGGTTTTACATACATGATACGCATATTGCAAGCCCACATTGATTGCGAATAGCCACATCGCATAGGCAAAGCCTGCATTTACTTTAAACGCTCCCAATAAGAGAACGCTAAAGAAGAATGCAAGTATCGAGAATAAGTGTCTCTTTTCCATGATCATCCTTTAATGATTATTTCTTGACCCGTTGATAAAACAACCTTAATTGTTTCACCTTTTGATAATCTACACTCATAATTTCCTTTAGGCACAAAGTGTGATATTTTAAATTCATTTTCCATGACTAAAATGGAAGATCATCCGATGAATTACTAACACTTACAGTAGGCGCTTCAACCTTTGCCTCTGGCTTCCAAGTGTCTACCTGCACGCTTAAGTCCTTCCCGTATTGATCAGGTGCTTGCTTCTTGTTTACCGCAAGATTGATATACTTCTTGCCATTCTTAGCCTTGGTGATATGCTCGGCGGGTAGGTCTGACAGGCAGATACTAACCTTGTAAAATTCTCCAAACTTACCCGATTGAGTCTTTCCTGACCCTACATAGATTTTCTGATCGCTCATAGTGTTATTGTTTTTATTTGTTCAAATCTAACAAATTTATTTCACAAAATCCAAGTACCATTGGTAGAATGATTAACCTGTATTGCGAAGCCCTGCGGCAATACCTGCAATACTCACCATTAAGGCATGATCAACAGGTGTGTGTTCTGTTTGATGCTCAGCTAAATATAAACGACGACGTTTCATCAACTCAGCTTGCAACAAATGAAGTGGCAATAGATAAGGTTTTCTAACCTGCATCGACTGATCTAAGACTTCATTATTGCTCAGAAGTTTGGACTCGCCTTTCAGATTCAAAAGTGTATCAACCGCATTTTGTAATCGTTCTCTTAACTCTATCCCGAGAGCTTTGAGGTCCTGATCATCAGTCAAATGAGATTCGTAATACAACGCAATGTCTGCATCTGATTTAGACAGTACCATTTCCAACATATCAATTAAGGTTTGGAAATACGGCCACTGATCTAGCATGTCATTGAGCGTATTTTTATGTTGTTCATGCACTTGATTAATTGCGGTGCCAGTTCCCAGCCAAGCGGGCAACATCAAACGAATTTGTGTCCACGCAAATACCCATGGAATTGCACGTAAAGATTCGATGCCGCCACTGACTTTTCGTTTTGCTGGGCGTGATCCCAATGGCAGCATTTGCAGCTCTAATTCTGGTGTAACCGTACGCAAATAACTCACAAAATTTGGATTCTCACGAACCGTTTGGCGATATACCTTAACGGAGAGATCCGTCATCTGATTCATCAAATCACGCCATTCTTTCTTAGGTTCTGGCGGTGGTAATAAAGTCGCTTCTAAGGTCGCAGCGGTATAGATTTCCAAGTTCTGTAAGGCAATCCCTTCTAAACCAAATTTAAAGCGGATCATTTCACCTTGCTCAGTGACACGAATAGCACCTGAGATTGAGCCTGGTGGTTGAGAAAAGAGTGCTTGTTGGGTTGGAGCACCGCCACGACTGATTGAACCACCACGACCATGGAATAGGGTTAATTGCACATCATGTTTTTTTGCAACCGCGGTGAGTTCTTCTTGTGCACGATATTGAGCCCAATTTGCTGACATAAAGCCTGCATCTTTGGCAGAGTCAGAATAACCAATCATCACTTCATGTTTGCCATGGATATGCTGCTTGTACCAATGCATATTAAACAAGGTATCCATGGTTTTGGCAGCGCCGTCCAAATCTTTCAAGGTTTCGAACAATGGCACGACACGCAGAGGATGTTGAATGCCCGCTTCTTTTTGCAAGAGCAATACAGCCAGCACATCACTTGGATATTCAGCCATTGAAATGATATAAGCCCCTAAACTCTCTGCTGGTTGCTCAGCTAAAGTACGCATAGTGGCAAACACTTCGAGCACATCTGGATGTTGAATGAGACTACCTTCTGGCTCATTCAAATACTTAGGTAATAATGGACGTTTACTTTGTAATTCCTGAATCAAGAAGTTTTGACGCGCTTGTTCTGTCCACGATTCGAAATTACCCAAACCTAAATATTCAGTAATTGCAGAAATGGCTTGACGATGACGACCCGATTCTTGGCGAATATCGAGTTTGAGTAGTTCAATTCCAAAACAATTCACACGATAGATAAAATCGAGCAGTTGTCCATTGGCGATTTCCGCAAGGTTACTGTCCACAAGGGAGCGATAGCAAAGCAGAAGAGGGGCCAATAATTCATCTTTATTCCGAATGATATTGCTATCGTCGGCATCCAAACCTTGTAAACGTTGACCTAAACAATAACGTGTTGCTTTAAGTCGTTCACGGGTAATGCGTAGATATTCACGGTATGGCTCAGGATGTTTATAACCTAAAGCTTCACTAAGCTCTTTAGAACAATTTTGGATAGAAAGTTCCCAACGTAGATTTTCAATATCTCGGAGGTATAAATCTGCAGCCTGCCAACGCGATAACCACAGAACTTCCTGTGTCACTTGATGAGTGACATTCGGATTACCATCGCGGTCGCCACCCATCCATGAAGCAAAACGGATCGGCGCTATGCTGAGAGGCAAAGCTTGCAGGCAATGCTGTTGTGTTAATTCATTTAATTCACGAATAAATTTAGGTACAGCATTCCATAACGTTTGTTCAATCGTTGCAAACCCCCATTTTGCTTCATCTACAGGCGTGGGGCGATGTTGACGGATTTCATCGGTTTGCCATGCAGAGGTGACTAGCTGTTTGAGTGTGGCGATGGTCTGTTGACGTTCGCGAGGCGTTAATTTCTTTTGATCAAGCTGAGACAGACAATCCGTAATATCATCATATTTTTGGATCAGGGTACGACGACTCACTTCTGTTGGATGCGCTGTCAGTACTAGCTCAATTTTTAGATCGCAAATTTGTTGAAATAATTGTTGTTCAGAAATTTGCTGATTTTTAAATTTCTCAAAAAGGTGAGTGAGTGGATTTGGGCTAGGCGCATGCTCGTCAAACTCCGCATGACGTCGGCTACGTACCACGTGATATTGTTCAGCGATATTAGCGAAGTTAAGAAAATGTGAGAATGCTCGTGTTAAGGGCAAAATCTCCTCATCTTTTAGCCCAAGGAAAAGCTGTTCTAACTGCTTCTCTGCTTCTATTTGACCATCACGTGCGCCTTTAGCTAAAGCGCGAATTTGCTCAATTTGATTAAACAAATCTTGCCCAGCATGTAGTTTTAATGTTTCGCCAAGTAAGTTGCCCAGTAATCGGACGTCTTCCCGTAATGGAGCTGTGATTTGTTGAATCATTCTATTTCTCCTGATGTTCTCATTCGACTATAACGTGATTGAGAGGCAATCCAAGAGCAGAACGTAAAAAAATGTGAATTTTATTTAATTTTTGGGTTGATATTTAAGCAAAAAAAGCTCAATCGCTTGTTGAATCATCTGATCGATTTCATTCGCGGTCGGCACTTCATCCAATCCGAGTAGAACTCGGTAATGACGTAAGCCCAACATTAAAGACACGATTAATTCAGTTTGTTTTAAAGGATCGTCAGCACGAATAAATTTAAGTGCGATTGCCTGCTCAAAAAAATTACACCAAACATTGCTCATACGTGTATGTGAAGCATCGAAAAACTGCTGTGTTAAAGGGCTTTGTTCTGCTGCGAGTTCGAACAATAAGTGATCAAGTTTTAATGCCTCAGGAAGATAAATAATAGTTAAAGCACGATGGCACATCAGATAGAGTGCTTGTGTAAAATTGGTTTCTGCCGTGAGAATGATTTCTTTAGCACAAATAGATTCTTCACAGGTTTCTTCAATTGCACAGATAAATAAATTGGCTTTGTCTTGAAAGTGGTTATACACGGTCAGTTTCGTGACGCCTGCTTCTTTGGCAATTTGATTCATGTTGGCAGCGTGATAACCCATTTTTAGGAAAAGAGATTTCGCAGCCTGTAAAATTTTAGCTCTTTTTTCCAAATCTTTAGGGCGACCACTACTGTTTTGCACGTTATCGTTCTCTTTTAATTAAATTAAAAATCAAATAAATAACTTTAATTTTTAATTAGTGTACTCATGGGTATATTAATTAAAAAATAAACAATTTATCATGATATTCATATTGTGCCTTAAAAAATCAATTTGAATAAGAGCGAAAAAGAGATGAATCTGCTAAATCATGTAATTGTGGGATTGCTCGTACTCAGCAGTGTCACTTTAACAGCATGTCAAAAAGAGGTTCCAAAGACGGAAGAAATTCCTTATGTCATGGTCGCGCAACCGAGTAGTAATCATATTGATCAAAAAAGCTATGCAGGTGATGTACAGGCGAGACAGCAAACGGCATCGGCATTTCGTGTCGGAGGACAAATTACCGAACGCTTTGTTGATGTTGGTGATCGAGTCAGAGTTGGGCAAGTATTAGCGAAGTTAGATGTTAAAGATGCTCAGTTACAACTTAATGCAGCTAAAGCACAGCTAGACAGTGCACAAGCAGCAGCAAAAATTGCAGCGCAAGAATATCAGCGTTATCAACAATTATTGCCAGTAAATGCAGTCAGTCGCTCACAATTTGATGCGATCAAAAATCAATACGAAGCGGCACAAGCAAGTTTGCAACAAGCACGCTCAAACTATGAAGTTTCTTCGAATCAAACGGGATATAACCAGCTGATCTCCAATAAAAATGGCGTGATTACCGAACGTCAAATTGAAGTGGGTCAGGTGGTTGCAGCAGGAAAGGCTGCCTATCTGCTCGCGATTGATGGAGAGCGTGAAGTTGTATTTGGAGTCCCTGAACAAGCAGTCGCAACGATTAAAGTGGGGCAGCTTGCTTGGGTCACACTGTGGTCTCAGCCAGACCTTCGCTTTGCAGCTAAAGTACGAGAGGTTTCTCCTGCTGCTGATCAATCTCGAACATTTACGGTCAAGGTTTCCTTATTGGAAGGTCAATCTAGCATTCAGTTGGGACAAAGTGCGCGTGTATTCTTTGTTGCAAATCAAACGAATGTCCTCAGCGTTCCACTCTCTAGTGTGACGGCTAATGATCAGCAAGCATTTGTATGGGTCGTGACGACAAATAAGACCTTACGTAAAGTTCCAGTTCGCTTAGGCGCCTATGGTCGAGATAGTGTTCCTGTCCTGTCTGGTTTAAAAGCAACAGACTGGGTTGTGGTTGGCGGTGTGCATTTGTTACGTGAGCAACAAAAGATTCATCCTGTAGACCGAGAGAATCGTGAAGTCACGATCAAAACTGGAGGTTAATGATGAAATTTAACCTCTCAGAATGGGCACTGAAAAATAAAGGCATTGTGCTTTATTTTATGCTGCTACTCGGCATCGTCGGGATTATGTCTTATTCAAAGCTGTCGCAAAGTGAGGATCCACCTTTTACCTTTAAAGTGATGGTGGTACAGACTTACTGGCCTGGTGCAACGGCTAAAGAAGTCTCGACACTCGTGACCGATCGAATTGAAAAAGAATTGATGACCACAGGTCAGTATGACCGCATCATGGCTTATTCACGTCCTGGAGAATCTTTGGTGACTTTTGTTGCTAAAGACAGTTTACCTTCGAGTGCAATACCTGATGTTTGGTACAACGTCAGAAAAAAGGTCAATGATATCCGCCATCAGTTACCCAGTGGTGTACAAGGACCATTTTTCAATGATGAGTTTGGCGATACTTTTGGCAACATCTATGTCCTTACAGGGAACGATTTTGACTATGCGGTAATGAAAGAATATGCCGATCGTTTGCAACTGCAATTGCAACGAGTCAAAGATGTGAGCAAAGTCAATTTAGTCGGATTACAAGATCAAAAAATATGGATTGAATTATCCAATACCAAAGCAGTGCAGCTCGGTGTACCTGTGACAGCGATTCAAGAAGCGATACAAAAGCAAAATGATATGGCAAGTGCAGGATTTTTTGAGACTGGCACAGATCGTATTCAACTTCGCGTCAGTGGACATTTGCACAGTGTAGATGATCTGAAAAAAATGCCGCTATTGGTCGGTGATAAAACCATTCAATTGGGGGATGTTGCTGATGTTTATCGGGGCTTCAGTGAACCTGCTCAACCTCGTATGCGTTTTATGGGGGAAAATGGAATTGGCATCGCGGTTTCGATGCGCAAAGGTGGTGATATCATCGCTTTGGGCAAAAACTTAGAAACCGAATTTAATCATTTGCAGAAATCATTGCCTGTGGGCATGAAACTTCAAAAAGTTTCAGATCAACCAGTCGCAGTACAACGCAGTATTCAGGAATTTTTAAAGGTATTGGCTGAAGCGGTCATTATCGTTTTATTGGTCAGCTTCTTTTCATTGGGTTTTCGCACAGGACTGGTGGTGGCTTTGTCTATTCCACTCGTTTTGGCAATGACCTTTGCAGGGATGAATCTATTTGATGTCGGTCTGCATAAGATTTCCCTCGGTGCCTTGATTCTTGCACTCGGTTTGTTGGTCGATGATGCCATTATTGCTGTTGAAATGATGGCAATTAAAATGGAGCAGGGCTACAGCAGACTCAAAGCAGCAGGATTTGCGTGGCAAACCACGGCATTTCCAATGCTGACAGGAACATTGATTACCGCAGCAGGTTTCTTACCGATTGCAACGGCACAATCAGGCACTGGCGAATATACACGTTCTATTTTCCAAGTCGTAACCATTGCGTTAATTGTGTCATGGATAGCAGCCGTGCTCTTTGTTCCATATTTGGGTGAAAAATTACTCCCTGACTTCACCAAGCAACAACAGAAAGCAGCATGGTATTTGAGGCTTTGGGCGAGATTGCGGAAACAGCCTGAACCTGTTGTACAGGCACATGGACAGCACCATGATCCCTATCAAACCAAGTTTTATCAGTCTTTCCGTCGTATGGTAGAGCTCTGTATTACGTACCGTAAAACAGTAATCGGAGTCACGGTGGCAATCTTTGTTTTATCAGTTGCGATGTTTAAATTCGTTCCTCAACAATTCTTTCCACCATCTAACCGTGCAGAAATCTTAGTGGATTTAAAACTTGAAGAAGGTGCGTCACTGACAGCGACTGAACAGGCTGTTAAAAAGGTGGAGTCATTCTTATCTAAACAAAAAGGGATCGATAATTATGTTGCCTACGTTGGAACAGGTTCTCCTCGCTTTTACTTACCTTTAGACCAACAACTACCGCAAGCCAGTTTTGCGCAGTTTGTCGTACTCGCATCGTCTTTAGATGATCGTGATGAAATTCGCCGTTCTTTAGAAACGCAAATCAAGCAATTATTGCCTCAAGTGCGTACGCGTGTTTCGTTGCTCGAAAATGGTCCACCAGTGGGATACCCATTGCAATATCGTGTTTCAGGAGAAGATCTAAGCACCGTGCGTCAATGGGCACAAAAAGTGGCAAAAGTGATGAGTGAAGATCCGAATACCACCAATGTGCATTTAGATTGGGGCGAGCCAAGTAAGATTATTGCTATCGAAATCGATCAAGACCGTGCGCGTCAAATGGGTGTTACGAGTTTTGATTTAGCCAATTTCTTGAATGCCATATCGTGACTGGGAAAC
>OGVO01000156.1_pt1 | contig 12599 bp, 24 predicted proteins | sample 1575771 | NCBI WGS metagenome assembly OGVO01 (sample SAMN07581527, study PRJEB24739) | freshwater metagenome | place: Singapore | collected 2015-01 | reverse complement strand
GTTTCCCAGTCACGATAAAATGCTAAGGATAACCAAGGTCGGCAAGTAACTGATAAGGTAATTGCCCCATTACGCTCGATATAGCTGTCACAAAAACAACTCCATTGAATTTTTTTGTAAGGACAAATTTCAGTTGGTCATACGGAATACCATTTCGCTGATTTTCATAATTCAAATTTACAACAATTTCTTATTCGCTCGGTTTTTTGCGATTTTAAGCAAAAAAAAGTTGTTTTTTTTTAGTGTTTTTGCACATATTTAAAAAATAGTTATATGTTTTTCGTGTAACTGTTTGTTATTCAGCATATAAGCACACAAAAGAAATTTAAAAATAATTTCATAAATACTTAACTTTTGTATTTGGTTTGTATTATATTTGTATAACATTTTAAACTTATTACACTATGAAAACACACTTTGATTCCCCATTTTTCCTTCTCCGAGTGGAGAAGGCTATATTGCAAGGCTTAATGTATGCCTGCTTTATAGGATTTTTGGTAAGTTTAACGGCTGCCGCAATAGGCTATTATCACCAATTCATTATGGCAGGTATGGCCTTAGTAATGTACTATGTTTTGCGGAACGAGCTACAAGAAACATACGGCGAAAATAACACCTATCAGATTTATAGGGAAGACCTTGTTAACGGTATAGTACCTGCAAAAACTCTCAAATATTTGCGCCGTGAAAAAGAAGCCACAGAAACGCTACTTTGCGATGCAGGGGAGTGCTGTATATGTGATAATTTTCGGTTAAACCTTAATACAAACAGTAATGACAACTAAAAAACAAAAACAGACAAAAGTTTTATTGGTGCAAGATGTGCCAGTAGAGTTAATTGAAAAAATTAAAAGCCTTGCGAATGAGCAGGGCAGGATAAGAAAAAGAGTGTATCTCGATGCCTTAGAGACAGGCTTTAAGGTTTTAGAGGCACGCCACAATGAAAACAAATAACCATAACCTAAAAAAACAAAACACATGGAAAAATCTGACAGTATTATAAAGTTATCAGCCGCATTGGTTAAATACCACAGTACAGCGATTAGGGTAGGCAAAGATGCCACAAACCCGCATTTTAAAAACCGTTATGCCAGCCTAAGCCAAATAATAGAAGGCACGGAGCAACAGCTTGCAGAATGTGGTCTGGCTGTTATACAACTGCCAGAAGGCGAAAACCATTTGCGAACTATCCTGCTGCATGAAAGCGGCGAATATATCGCTGCAACATACAAAATGAATCCGGTACGCAACGACCCGCAAGCACTTGGCAGTGCAATTACATATCAAAGGCGTTATGCTTTAGGAGCTATTCTATCGCTCAATATAGATGACGACGACGATGGACAGGAAGCAAGCAAGGCACCAGCTAAGCCAGCACCTATGCCACAACAAAAGCCCGCACCTATGCCACAACGAAAGGTTGGCGAAATCATGGCAGATGTAGCAAAAGCAACCACAGTGCAAGAGCTCACTAAGCTATACAAGGAACTGCCAGCAATTGCGCAACAAGAGTTAAAAGACATATTCACCGCCCGCCGGAGTGAATTGGAAAATAACAGCGAACAATTATGACGCATGAGAAAATGGAAAAGGAAATCCTAAAAAACGGATTAAAGATTTGCACCATGTTTCCGGGCATGTTGGTAGCCATAGGCAACGGCTACTTTGTGGACGGTGAAAACATAGCGGAATTGTACCGAAAACTCAAAAAACTACTAAAAAACGAATAATATGAATGCATTATCAGTAATTAAACTAATGCCAACCACAAAGCGTGAGCAGGCTCTATTTGTGGAGAAAACTAAAAGCATAATCCTATCAGGCGAAGTGGATATTACCGAAATAGCCTGCATAGCGGATACAATAGTAAAAACCTTTGACTTAATCCTGAAGGATAGCGAAGTAAGAGCGGCTATCGAAGGCGAACTATCTAAGTATCCCGAAAAAACGGTCATGTATGGCAGCCACAGCATAACCAAAGGCGTTCGCACATCATACAGCTACGACCACGACGATGTTTGGCGCAACACAAAAGAAGCACTCAAACAGCGTGAAGAAGTTATGCAGTTGGCAGCCAAAGCCAAAGGCACAATCTACGACAATGAAGGCGTGGAGATACCACCGGCTGCCAGCAAGCAAAGCGAATACCTAACATTCAAACTTCTTTAACCAAAACAGCACCGGTTGGTTATGTGTAATTAGCCGGTGCTTAATCCTTAAAGCTATGGAAGCAATCAAAACAGAATTGGAAGCCATGCAGGCATATTTGGAGATAACCATAAGCGAAAACCCGGCAGAGGTGGTGGAGCGAGGTGCAACGCTCCAAGTGTATATGGCACGGAGCGGCAAAATGCTGGCAGATGCCAAGCAGGAGCTTAATAAAGCCATGCAAAGCGAAGTAATGGAAATAATCCGCAAGGGAGCACAAGATGCCGGAGCTTCGCACACTGCCGTGAATGCATTGGTAAAATCTGCCTGCCGTGAGCAGCAGTATATAGTGGATTGGGTGGAGCGGATTAATCGGAGTTGCACCCATCAACTTGACTACTGCCGCACACTATTAAGCAAATACAAAGAAGAGATGCGTACTTCAAATTTTCACTTTCAGAATATCCCTAATAAATAAAAAACTTAAAAACAATGGAAACACACGAAAACGCAACAAAGGCAATCCTGCAAGCACTACAAGCAGGCGAACGATTAACCAAATGGGAGATGTTTCACAGGTTCAACACAGTACACGGAGGCAGCATGATTTTTGAGCTCCGCAAAAAAGGATACGGCATTAAAACCACAATGGTAAAATTTCCATCCGGAAAGCGTGGAGCCGTCTATCACATGGAGCCGCAAAGCATAGAGCCTATTAAGGCAGCCGATACCTTGCAATTAGAGTTATCAGGTAGCGTTAAGGTTGTTAACGATTTTTTCTGCTATTTAGATAGCTTTTTTAACAAAAAATAATTTTGCAAAACGCTTGCAATTAAGTTTTTTTTAGTATATTTGTAATGCCAAAATTTACCATCACGATGTTTAGATATTACATATTCATAATATACCCTTCGGGGGAAAACTGCACGGCGGAGTGTGATGGCTCCATGGCACCGTGCTTTTTTCTTTCCGGGGGGTTCTTTTTTTAGGAGCTAAAACTATGCCATACCGTTTTACATACACGCAAAAATGGGCTGACCCATGGTTTTCGGAACTTGGGGCACTTGAAAAACTGTTATTCTTATACTTGTGCGACAACTGCGATATTGCGGGATTTATTGAAATTAATTATCGCCGTTGGGCATTCGATTTGAATACAACTAAAAAGGGAATAGAAGGGGCTACAAAGGGGCTACAAAGGGGCTTAGTAGTATCTCCAAATGAGCGAGTGGTATTCTTAAAAAACTTTCTCAAACACCAAAAAAACCTGCCATTGAATGAAAACAATGCAGCGCATAGGGGTATTTTAAAATGTATTGAAAATCATTTAGTTGAGTTTGGTTTCCCTGATATAAATGAATTTCTGGAAGGGGCTACAAAGGGGCTTAGTAGCTCCTTAGGTAATGGTAATGGTAATAATATAGGTACAGGTACAAATACAGAAAATGGTAGTACTTTAATAGAGGGATGGCGAACAAATTTTGATATTTACCTTGCCGAACTCCGCCAAGCAAGAAACGAAGCATTACAAGACCCCGAATGGATAAAAAAACAACAGCTGTACAATCCAAGAGTAAACATACCGCTAAGCATAGACAAAGCCTGTGTAAACTTCTGGGCGACCGAGGCCGGCTGGAAGCACAAAAAAGGCAAGAAAACAGTAAAAATAGACTGGCGAAGCACTTTTGCCAACGCTATTGCACTCAAGAGTAACAAGGTTTATGATGAATTACCACAATCACAACCACAAAAACAATATCAAGAGTTATGAACATAACACAAGCATATGAACTGCAACTTATTGCACGGCTATTAAGCGACGGCAATACCTACTTTGAGAATAGCGATACAATAACCGAAAGTTTGTTTACCTACTATCCTGATGTGTTTGCCGCCTACAAAAAAGCCTTTGTAGAAGGCAGGCAATTAACCATGCAAAGGATAGTTGCGGAGCTTCCGCAGCACTCAGCGGCTATAATCAAAGCCATTAAGGAAATAGATTACGGCATATACATTCAGGAGCTTGTTGCCGAGTTATCCGAAACAAGCAGACAAACCACAATAGACAACGCTTTGGCATTGGCAAGCTCCAAGACCACAAGTGAAGAGAAAATGCAGGTTATCGCTTCGCTCCTTACCGGAGTGGCGCAAATGGATAGCATTACATTTTACACAGGCTTTGATGTAGCGATAGAGATACTCAAAAACATTGAAGCGAAAAAGCATATCGGCATATTAACAGGCTTTGAGCCGTTTGATAGGCTAACCGGTGGACTACAAAAGAGCGACCTTGTGATAATAGCTGCCGAAACAAGTCAAGGCAAAACAGCACTTGCGATGAATATTGCTCAGAATGTAGTGGATAACGGTTGCGGAGTGTTTTTTATGAGTTTCGAAATGAGCAAGGAGCAGGTTGTTATGCGAATGATTTGCAGCAAGGTAGAGATAGCCAAAAACGATTTATTACGCAATATGGCACTTTATCAAGAATCGGCAGGCACATTGCACCGGTTGCCATTTTTCATTAGCGATATTGGCAGAAACAGCATCGAGAAAGTGGCTTCGGCTATAAGGACTGCCAAATTGCGCTACAATATTGAACTTGCTTGCATTGATTATCTGCAGCTACTTGAAGACAAGAGCCGCCAGAGCCGTGAGCAGGAAATCGGACAGATTGCACGGATGCTGAAAAACCTTGCTAAAGAATTGGATATATGCATCATTGCACTTAGCCAGCTCAAACGCCCCACAGTAGGCAATAACCACCGCCCGACAATGGCACGGCTAAGAGATAGCGGACAAATAGAAGAAGCCGCCGATGTTATTTGGTTTATATACCGCCCGGAGGTGTACGGCATAGATACCTACGAAGGCGAAAACACTGAAGGATTAGCGGAAATGATAATTGCAAAAGGTAGAAACTATGGAACAGGAAAGTGGAAAACTCAATTTATCGGCGCATATACAAAATTTATTGGAAGTAAGCTTACAGCAGGAAATGGGAATGCTAAGGCTTTGGCAGCACCTTCGTATGAAGATTATACGCCGTTCTGATAGGTATCCACCGCACCATATCGCTTACATGGCTGCGTTTTGCGCCGAAAATATCGAACTATCTAAACAACAAATAGACTTCTACATTAACGAACTAAACAAACAAAGAGTATGAAAACACCAAAACGCATTTTAAGGCACTCAGGCGCATTATTTTTTCTTGGGAAGGTATTTCACTATTTAGGCATATATCGTGCAACACGAGCCACCATTTAAAGCCGTATCGCTATTTTTTAACCTGAATTAGAAAACCTAAAACACAATGAAACCTACACCTGAAATTTTAGCCTACCTATTCGACTTGGCTTTTATGAGCATTAGCGACGATAGGCATTATTACCATGTTCCGCATAAAGATTATGCTTTATCCTTCACAGCCACAGCCGAAACACTCTATACAGAAGAATGGCACTCGGAAGTAAGCGCATACCGAGCCGTTGTTACAGGCGAACGAATAAACATATCTGAAGCTATGTTAATAGACCCAAACGGCGATGAAACAAGCGTATTATATGAGTTTCAAGAGTACTGCGACAAGCGAATTAAAGAAACAGATTACTAAAATGGCAAAGTATCAAACCATAAAGCAAGCCGCTCCGAGCTACTATGTAGGCTTGGATATAGGCACACAAACAGGAGTTGCAGTCTATCACTTGCAAACAAAGCAATTAACCTACATCAAAACGATGGGAATATATCAGGCTATAAAGCACATTGAACGGCTATCAGAAGAATACGCTATCCATGTACGAATAGAAGACCCGACCACTTGGGTGGATTTTAAGAAGCTACCGGCAAAGGAATCCAACAGCCGCCTGCAAGGTGCGGGTAGCGTTAAGCGAGACTTTGCTATTTGGCTGGAAGTGTTTGCAGCCTTAGAGATACCATATACTAAAGTGCGCCTGCAAGGTACATTGAAGAAGCTAAAACGCGATGCCTTCGCAAAGATTACAGGCTACACAGAGCCAACAAGCGTACACGGCAGAGATGCTGCGATGTTGGTTTACGGAATCAATAATTAAACAGCCATGAAAACACTACCTAATGAAGTTATACAAGTGCTGCAAGGCTATTATGCCACACTCCAAGACTTAGAGCAACCTAAGCAAATAGAAGCACTGTACTCTATTCTTAAAAAGTACAAGATTGCTTTACCACAAAAAGCACCTGCCGAGCCGTTAATACTTGAAAATGTTTCATTGGAAAAAATCGAGCAGGTAGTATGCAACCTGTTTGGTGTAACACCACAGGAGCTCAAAAGCAAAAGCCGCAAAAACAATTTAGTAATAGCACGGCAAACAGTTTGGTATTACAGTCGTCGGTGTTTGTCTTTTATCCCTTTTAGGATACTATCAGAACAATACGAACGAGACCACTCCACAGCACATTACGGCTGTAAGCAAATAAGCATGCTAATTGAAACCAAAAACAGACAATGGCTACCTTTGATTAACCAAGTTTATGAATCTTTAAAACAAGTACAATGAAATTTCATGAAACAAAAAATGGCAAAAAAATTAAGCCATTTTGCCAAACCCGTGTTATGTGCCGTTATTCTTTATACGAAAGAAAGGATTTGAGCAGCAGAATAATATGGAGTGGCACAAATAAAGCTGAAATGAAAAAACTTAGAACTGGATGGAAGTATCAAATCCTTTTAACAAGCGTAACTGCTGAAATTTACGATAATGTTAAAAAGGAATGGGTCGCATAATGGCACATAACGGTGAGTGTATCATTCAGTAAGGGATTGCGGAAAACAACCCTGTCGAATTACACTAAACTAAATGCGGGCTACAACGCTTCAAAATTGCACTGAAACCCTTATTGATGATACACATTGTTAGCGTTTCGTGCTTTATTTCAAAACTTTAAAAATTAATTATATGTCAGAATTTAACGAAAACCCTTTTAAAAAAGATACTCCGGTAGTTCCATTTTCAAATAGTTCGGAGTTTGAAAATTGGCAGGATAATAACTGCTCAGAATGTATTAATTACGAAAACGAAAGTGATAATGAAGAAAAAGCAAAATGTAAACTTGCTTTTCATCTCGATTACGGAACTATTTTAGGAACTATTCCTTTGTGGGTTGCAAAAGGTATCGGATGCGATTATAATCCGCTTTATCAAACTTGTAAATTGCGGTCACGCTGCATTGAAAAACGCAAAGGTGATGAGCCGTTTTAGCATGAACGCTAACTTACATATATGCACAGCCATCTAAACTATTAAACGGATGAGTATAACCGTCAGTTGGCGATTTAATAGTAATAACATTCAAAATACAGATAAATATGGAAAATGACGCAAAAGCAACAAGCACAGATAACACCGCCAATTGCGGTTATACTGTGTTACCAGTAGTGCGGTTATCAATGGAAGAAATCTTGAGAGATGCAGTAAGAAGGCAAGCAACTTATCAAGTCCAATTTGCGGATTACGATTTAGACACTTGGACAGCACCTTGTCAGCTTACAGAAAACAGAATGGAAAAGTTGCTTGACGATGGTTCAATTCGTAAAGTTCGTTTGGAACTCGAAATGTAGCATTGCTGGTAACGGCTGCAAATATGAAACGGGCGGGATGCAACTGGCAGTAGTATCCAACGGCGCAACACCGTAAAAACTAATGGGATAAGTCTCGGAGTTACTACTGCCCGCCTGTTTTATATTTGTTGTTAGCTGCTGCCATTTTTTTTAAAAATAATTCAAAAATATATTGAAAAATGTTTGCATAATTCAATTGCAAGTGTTATCTTTACAGTATCAAAATAACAAATAAAACATACGACAATGAAAACTTTTAAAAACATCAACTTCACAAAAAGAAATTACGAATGCACAAACGTAGTATTCTGCCAAGCAGAAAACGCACCCGATGCAAACTGGGTTGAGTGTGAAGAAATAGAAATTGAATTAAAAAAATGCGACCAATTATACAAACAAGGCAATGTTAGATACTTCGGTTATATGTAAAAAAGGCGGTAAACGCAAAGGTGCTGGCAGAAAACCAGCCTCATATAAATCAACGACTATTGCCATAAGGGTAAAAGTTGAATGGGTTGAAGAAATAAAAGAAACTTTAAAAACCAAAATAAATGAGCTTAGAACAAGAAAATAAACCTGAATTAGTGGCTTACATAGCTATGATTTACGATGAAGAAGAAGAAATAATCGTATTAGCTGAAAATATTGCACAGGCTTTTGATAAATTAGAAGAAGCTGTATGAATCTAAAAATCGAAATTAACGGCACGACCGTAAACTTTGAAGGAGCGACAAAGCACGATGTGGCTAAAGCCGCAATAAACTACCTGAGCGCATACATCAACAAAGATACAATCCATGTATCCAAAGAGATGTTTTGCTCTACTCTTGAAGCCATAAAAAACCAAAAAGAACACGACCGCAAATGCATGAAAGCATTGCAAATAGTGTTTGCAGATGCATTTTTGTGTGCGTACAATAATCAAGAGATTGAAAATAAACTTGTGGAAATCCTACAAGTAGCCACCAACGACAAGCATAAAAATTCATGGATTGAATATTGGATTTATGAGTTGGAGTGCGGTAAAAGGTACAAACATGGCAGCGTTACCAATGCCGACAAGTCTATTATAGACCTTAGCACAAGCGAGAAACTTTACGAATTTTTAATCACTCAATAAACCAACTACAATGATTCGAGAATATCAATGGTTCGTTGACCAAATAGGTCGAAAAGTGTACAGGCAGAACTTTGAAGCTATGCGCTCGTTTTAATGGCGCATAGGTGCTGTTAGCTGCTGTTTTTTGTATTGTTTTTCAACACTTTAGAAAATAATTGAAAAATATTTTTGAAAAAGTTTACAAAATCAAAATAAGGTTGTATATTTGCTATATGAAAATTCAATTAGAACAAATAAAAGGCAAATTAAGAGATAGGGTAAATGCTGCTATTTCCGAGTTAGAGCAAAATAATTGCAAGGTAATTGCTTTCTTTTTCTTTAGAGATATTGACCACGAATATGGATGGAGAAGCAAAGGCAAATTTATTGCAATTAGATATGTTGCACCTTATCATGGATTTCAACAATATGATGACAAAAGAGTGTATTTTGAAAAAAGCAAAAAATAAGCGTGGCGGCATTCGCAAAAATGCGGGTGCTAAATCTAAATACAACGAGGAAACTAAAACGGTTGTTTTTCGCTGCCCGTTGTCAAAAGTTGATGAACTAAAATTGATTGTCAAGTCTAAACTTTCGGAGTGGTCGGTAAAATAGCAGCTAACGGTTGGCGGGTTAATGAAGTTTTTTGCCCCCGCAGAAACTTTCAATTTACTACCAACCTCAAAGGGCAAAAAATTTTATTTGACCCGCTATTATGCGTCTGTAATTTTTTTAAAGTTTTTTTTGTGAGGGGCGCGTTAGGAATTTTTATTTAACTAATACAAAACAAAATGGAAAATCAAAAAGTAGATTTATTTGGAGAACCAATTATTGAAGATGTTTTATTGAGAGATAAATTTCTTGAACCGCCTTTTAGTGTTTTAGATACAAAAGGTAGGGCTTGGCAAAACAGGAAAAGGGCTTGGAAAAATTTAGGAATGGAAAGTCACTTGGGTAGACTTGTGCCGAATTTTGTAAGTTTGATCTGATTATGCCAATTCGTCAATTTCAAGCCCAGCGTATGCATGCCCCTCGTGATTTTCAAGCCATTGCCAATGAATCGGTTAGTGTTGAAATTGGTGCGGGAAAAGGCAAGCATGCTTTATTATTTAGTGGACAATATCCCGATAAAAAATTAATTGCGATTGAGCGTACCCGTGAAAAATTTGTGGCGATGCAAAAACAGCATCAACTTGAAGGTCAGCGTAACTTGCAAATAGTACATGCCGATGCCATTCCATGGATTGTACATGCTTTATTTCCTGCTCAAGTCGAGCAATTCTTTATTTTATATCCGAACCCAGAGCCGCATAATGCCACCCAGCGTTGGTTGAATATGCCGTTTTTTGAGTTTTTGGTGTCACGTTTAAAAGCAGGCGGCAGCATTACTTTGGTGAGTAATATTCCTGAATATATTGCAGAAGCACAGCAACAGCTGATAGAAGTGTGGAAATTGCCATTTATTCAGCAGGATGTTCCAGTAGATTCAGCACGCACTCACTTTGAAATCAAATATTTAGCACGTGGGGAGCGTTGTCAGGAATTGCAGATCAGCAAACCAGCCGCTTATACAACCCGTTTTGATGATTTTCAGCCTTTGCAAGGACAGCAGCCAACTTCAACACCTCCTGCAGTTGAGACGAAAGTGCCTGAAGACTCACTTGAAACTGAGTAAACAGGAATGAAACAGCGCATTGCAATTATAGGAGCAGGGCCAGCAGGGTTAATGGCTGCCGAAGTGCTGAGCCAGTTTGACTATGATGTGCATGTTTATGAGCAGAAACCTTCGGCGGCGCGCAAGTTTTTGATGGCAGGTAAAACGGGTCTGAATATTTCACATGCCGAACCAATTGCACAATTTATTCAGCGTTATGATCAGGCGGAATGGTTGGCGCCGTGGATTCGACAATGGGATGCCGCGTGGATTCAAAACTGGATGCAGGGTTTAGGTATTCAGTCTTATGTAGGTTCATCAGGGCGGATTTTTCCACAAGAAATGAAAGCCGCACCTTTGCTGCGCGCATGGTTAAAACGCTTAGTGGATGCAGGTGTGCAGTTTCATTATCGGCATCAGGTATGCGATTTAAATAACAATCAACTCAGTATTCAAAATCTGAGTACAGGGCAAGTGGAACAACAGCAGTTTGTCGCCATTGTGATGGCATGTGGGGCAGTGTCGTGGTCGAAATTAGGCAGTGATGGTGCATGGCAGCATTGGTTATCTGCCAATGAAATTCAGCCTTTTCAAGCCAGTAATGCAGGGGTGGAGTGTGATTGGTCTAACTATATGCTGCCAGTTTTTGGGCAACCGCTAAAACGTGTGCAAGCATGGGTGAAAGGTACTGAACCAAGCATGGGCGATATTGTGATTAGCCATTATGGTTTGGAAAGTGGCTTAATTTATAAGCAAGGGCGAGCGTTGCGACAGTTGCAGCTTGCACATCAACCGATGCAGCTACACCTAGATTTATTGCCCGATTTAAGCATTGAGCAACTTTGTCAAAAGTTACAACCTTCTAAAAAACAGTCTTTAAGTAATATTTGGCGCAAGGCGGGTTTGGATGCCGTGAAGTCTGCAGTCGTACGTGAGTTGGTGGATAAAGCTCTTTGGCAGCAGCCTATGCAATTGGCGCAGCAGATTAAAAACTTAACGCTGCCTTTGAAGGGGTTTCGTCCTATTGAAGAAGCTATTAGCTGTGCGGGTGGGGTCAAGCGCGAGGTGTTGTCTGCACAATTGCAATTAAATTCTAATCCTCACGTTTTTCTTTGTGGTGAGATGCTGGATTGGGATGCACCAACGGGCGGCTATTTGCTGACAGCCTGTTTTGCGACAGGTCGCGCTGCCGCGGAAGGGGTGCATCAATATTTACAGCAGCATCCCTAAAAATACGTTATTGATCCAGTTGTGGATATTGCCCGCGCCAATGTTCCAGTTGTTGCTGCGCCTGTAACAAGTCTGCTAAACCTTGTTGACGTTGTGCTTTACTGACAGGATAAGGTGCAGAAGTAGTGTTTTGAGCTGCCAGATATTGCGCTTGCTGTTCCCAATAATGACTCATTAAGCCTTGAATATAACGCCCTTGTGGTGTCTTTAAATCTAGTTCCTTGAGCATGCTTAAGGCAGATTGAATGTTGTCTTGTAGGCGATTTTTAGCAAATGCAGCATCGAGTTGTTTGTTTTCATGCAAGCGTTCTAACTCATCTTCCAAATCATTGCTCATTTGGTCATGGCGTTGTTCATAATCCATCAGCAATTGAATGTCATGTGGGTCATCCGCAGTCATCTCAAAGGGCTGAAGCGCGGCTTGCTCGACCTGAGTTTGCATGATTTGATCTTCAGGACTGAGTTTTTCTGCATTTTCTATCTTGCTGCGCTCACAGGCGCTGAGGGCGAACGCCAAACAAATTGTTAAGGGAGCAAGCATGTGTTTAAAGGTTATGTGCATTTATTCGCTCCAGTCATATTCAACTTTTTTGATAGACATACACATGCGTGCAATAGGGAAATTCAATTTCATCTTGCGCATACTTATTCGTATATTCTAATACTAATTGCTCAAATTGTGTTTTGAGTTGTAGTTGCTGTTCGGTTGGCATCGCAGCAATGAAACTGGTCGAAAGCAAACGCTTGGATACTACTTGTTCGACTGTACCGACATGCGTGTGATGAAATTGCTGCTCGTGGGTGAGTTGGAATAAATCTGTATCTTCAAATACTTGACGCCAGTCTTGGTTGTGAAAACGCGGGGT
>OGVO01000155.1_pt1 | contig 12724 bp, 24 predicted proteins | sample 1575771 | NCBI WGS metagenome assembly OGVO01 (sample SAMN07581527, study PRJEB24739) | freshwater metagenome | place: Singapore | collected 2015-01 | reverse complement strand
GTGAACGTCAATGCGCTGTGACTTTTCAACCTCGTCTCGTACTTTGCGTATAAAGTTTCTAAACGCTAGCGTGTCGTCGTGAAAGTGCTCAATAGCAACGCTCAGGTTTGCATGGGGTGCAGGTAATGGATTTGATGCCACGCCCATGCATGGCTTCAGCGAACATGTCGTAAGTCAGCTGTCGGCCTTCTTCTCGACCTGCTTTGAAAGAATTGGCGTTGCCAATTACGCACATCAGCATGATGAGAATTCCGAGTGACACATCAATCATGGTTGGGTCGGTGGGCAGCAGTGCAATGACGGCTGCTGTGGTGACGAAGTAGTAGATGAGGTTCATTATTTGAGCGGTGTTACGACCTCCGCTTTGCGTCGGTAGATCTTGTTGGTGGTTCTGCTATCTGCATGCGATAGCAAAGCTCTTGCGTGATCCAAGGACTTGGCATCACTGCCGACTTTGGCACGTAAATCGTGTTCGGTAAATCGCTCCTTAACAGCCGTTTGATTGATTACACGAGCACTGAATCGCTGCCACATGGATTTCCATCCAGGAGCGCGACTTGTTTCTTCGTTGATGTATCCGTTTCCGTCCCGATTGCAGAACAGAAACGGGGACAAGCGCGGACGCGCCAGCTTTGCCATCTTCACGGCATCCCTCAATTCATCAGACCAGACGTAAATGGTTTTCTTGCCGGTGGAATTGACTGTCTTGTGACGTTGGATGTGAATGCCGTCTTCTTTGATGTCGGATTCCGTCAGACGCAGCAGGTCCTGCTGGGACATTCCGGTCAGCAGCTTGATCCGGATATACGCCTGGATCATGAGCACGCTGCCTTTCTTGCGCCGGGAATCCAGCGACAGCATCTCGACGATCTCCCAGTCTTCGATGTATCGGGTTCGAGGCTTTTCGCCTTCAAGGCGAATCTCGCCCTTGAACGGATGACGATCGATCAAGCCCCATTCGACGGCCTTGGTGTAGGCGTGCGAAAGTAGCTCAATCTCCCGGTGAGCCGCGATGCGGCCACCGGTGACTCGCCCGGTTTCAGGGTTGGTCTTCTTGACGCTCCGCTTGGTGACGTACTGGTAGACCAGTTGCGGCTTGAATGGCACCAGCGGGTGGTCACAGAAGACAGCCCTGAGCACCTTCAGTTGGTTCAAGTTGCTGATTCGGCTTGCAGGCTTCTTGGCCGGTATGACTTCCAGTGCATACCGATCCAGCAGCTGACCGATTGTGCGGATCCGATTCTCATCGTCTTCCTTCACGCCGGTCCGATTTGTCCATACTTGATAGGCTTCGTTGAGCTTGTCGCCGAGACGAAATGTCTTCTTTCCGTCCCACAGATGTTCAAGTCCGGGTGGGACTTGGTAGTAATACACGCCGCGAACGATTCGCCAGCGGGAAGGTAATCCCTGATTCGGCTTGCTGCGTTGAGCTTTGCTTGGCATTACAGCCTGTCCCAGTTGGGTTGGTGCTGCTTGGGTTGTTTGGTGGGGGAAGAGCCATCGAACACGCGATCGATGTGGGCACGCAGAATTGCGACGCTCCCATCGGGTCGAACGCGATGCTCGATGCCCATCGCTTTGAGTGCCCTGACTTGAGAAGGACGAACCTTCCGGTTGGTCAGGGCGCGGATTTCCTCGTCAGAGAGGAATGTCGTACTCATCGTTGTATTGATTGAGCTTGGCTTGGTTTTCGTAATACTCGTCTTCGATGGCTTCGTAAGCGACTTTGAGTGGGCCGTAGTTTTCAAGGATGAACAGATGCTCGTCGCGTGTCAGTCCGAGTTCGGTCGCCACTTCGGGATGCATCATGTTGTACTTGCGATCCAAACGCAGCAATTCAAAGGATCTCCAGTCGTTGAGCTGCTTTTCGGTGAACTCATTGTTCAGCATGGTTTTTCTCCAGAAGTTCGATCGCTTTGATCAACAGCCCACGGGCTTCGTCGATCTCGGGTTGTTCCTCGAATACACGTTCGGTGTTGTCGACGAGCCAATCGTTGAGGATGTGTTCGGCTTGCCGGATCAAGGTGATGGGTTCCATGATGGTCAATAAAAAGCCCGCCGAAGCGGGCTTGTTTGAGAAGTGCTGTCAGGCGGCTTTCAGCAACTCTGCCTTGCTTGCATTGCAGACCTTGAGAATGGTCTGCTGATCTGCGTCGTTTGGCAGAGTTGTTGGGTATGCCCAGCTGGGCCAGAAGATGTCCAGCGCTGCACCGAGTTTCACGGTCGGGTGCTGGATCTCAGGCAGTTCCTGCCAGCGCATGGCGTTGATCAGTTCCCGGTTGGCGAACTCCACAACCTCCACGTCGTTGCGCATCATGATGTAGATGGCATCGTGGATCAGTGCCACGGGCTTGATGTCCAAGCGGTACTTGGATGCCCAGACCTTCTGCATGAATGCGACGGCGGCTCGGTTGTTGAGCAGGCCATAGGACTGACCCAGTGCATTGCCTGCGGTACGTCCTTCGGCTGCGGCTTCGTAGGGCATGCCTTTGGTGCCGTATAGCACCTGGTGCAATAACGGCGTACGGACGCGAAGTCCGAATGCCACTTCCACGTAGCCGTCCTTGGCAGCTTGCTTCAGGCGGTCCTGCACGTACTGGTCACTGACCTTGTAGAGATCGTGGTAGCCCTCTTCGATTGCCTTGGCCTGCTCTTCCGAGAGGCCCAGGTTGTTCACGAGCGTGTGCCAAGTGCCTTGGTAGGTAAGTGCAAAGGTAGGCCCTTTGGAGTCCTGCCGTAGGTGTGGATACTTCTTCTTGATCGTGTTGACGCTGGCGGGATCGTCAAGGTCGATCTCGGGACACTGGTCCCGGAAGTAGTAGGCGGCTCGCAAGCAGTGACCGTCGAAGCCTCGCTCGTAGACAGCGAGCTTGTTGGGGTCCTTGGTGGTGAGCGCACTGATGTAGTCCTCCAACGAGTTGAAGTCGGCACCGCCGAAGAGCCAGCCTTCCGGAGCCTGGAAACACTCCTTGATCAACTTGCCGTAGGTCGAGTTGGCCGGAATGTTTTGCAGGTTCGGATCGCTGGACGACAGTCGGCCCGATACCGTGCCGCCGAGGTTGAAGCTGCCGTGCAGGTACGACCAGCCGTCTTCTTTCACGATGGCGTTCTCGAACGCCGGAATGAACGTCGACAGGATCTTGGTGACCTTGCCGTAGCCGATCAGCGCCTTGAGGATGTCCTGATAGGCCGGATCGCTGGTGTGGTGGATCAGCTTCTCAAGAGTCTCTGCGCCCGTGGCAGGCTGACCTGTATCGGTGGTGTCGATGACGGGCAGACCCATCTGCTCGTACAGGAGCCTCTGCATCTGAGGACCGCTGTTCGGATTGAAGGCCAAGTCTTGGAACACGTCTTTGCTCTTGGGAAGAATCTTGTCTGGATTCTTGGCTTTGGCTTTGCGTGACTCATAGTCTTTTTCCCATGCCGTGTCCTGCAGCGCCTGGTTCAACTGCTTGATGGTCGGGCTGTTGACAATGGTACTCAGGTGCTCGGCCTGCAGCGCTTCCAGTGCTGCCTTGGTTTCTTGGACCTTTGCCGCATTGAGCGGCATGCCGGAGAGTTCCAGCTGAATGATCAGCTTCTGGCTGGGCAGCATCAGCTCTTCGTAAATCTTGAGCTGGTTGTCCTTGACCATCCGGGGCCAGAACTTGTCATGCACGTACCACGTCGACAGCACGTCGATCAGGTTGTACTGCAGCAGATCGTGCAAGGGCTGCATGCGGATGTCGGACACATCCTTGGCCCAGTTGCCTGCGAACTCGTGAGCCAAGGCTTTGAGTCCCAGTACGTTGCCTGCAGTGCTGTTGGTGGCAAGGTACGCGATGATCTTGGTGTCGTGGAAACGACAGGTCATCACGTCCAGACCATCGAGCAGTCCTTCGGTATCCAGTAAATTTCGCATCCACAGCGTGGCGACGATGACCTTGATGTCATAGGCGGCGTTGTGGAAGATCAGCTTGCCTTCGTAGGTTTCGAAGAACTTCTTTAGCAGTTCCCGAACTTCGGGATTGGGAAGATAGGTTCCTTTGAGCGGGCCTTGAGGCTCCGACTCGACAGGGCAGTAATCGCAAGCGAAGGCGATGCCGTCATGCTGGTTCCATGCGAATGCGATGGTGCCAATGCCTGCTTCGTTGAAGCGAAGCGAGAACGCCTCGATGTCACAGGTGAGTGCAGGGTACTGGTGCAGGCTGTCGAGCACGCACGCAATCTGCTCCAGGGTCTGTGGGTAGAGCCAGTTGCGGATCACGCTGGAGCCAATGGCCTGATACGTGCCGTTGATGTGATCGACGAGCGTCTTGAGCGACAGGTCGAGCTTGGCTTCCAGCTGCGGGTTGTAGATCAGCTGCTGGTGGTTCAGAGAGAGCACCACGGTCATGTGCTCGTAGCCCTTGATCTTGCAGGGCAGGGCATAGCCGAAATGGGGATCGGCTGTGGCCACGCCTGCAAGCACTTTGAAGTAGCTGGCGTCGGCCACCAGCAGATGCCTGGTGCCGAGACTGTCGAGTGCAGGAAGCAGATGGCTCAAGTACTCCTTGATCAGCGAAGCGGTTGCTTTGTTGTCGTCGGAATACTTGAGCGTGAAAGCGATCACCTTCTCTTCGGGAACGCCCATCGATTCCAGGATGCTGACGTAGTGATTACGCAGGTCGTATTCCCGGAATGCAGCGGCTTTGATGAGCAGTGCGATGCTGTACTGCTCGGCTTTTTTGAAGATCAGGTGTCGCATGGTTACTCTATGTCAATGGGGGAATCAATGTGGCGGTAAACGCCGATCTCGAAGTTCCACGGGCTTCCCCACGTCTGAACGTCTTCGTAGTCTTCGCCGAGGCGAATGGCTCCGAATTCTTCAGAATCGAGAACGGACACGAACCAGTGTTCGATCTCTTGGATTTCGGGGTAGGACGTGTACCACTTCCAGTCTTTAATCTTCCAGTACACCGCATCTTCGGTGTCGAAGCGCGGAAGCTTCTTGAAGACCGGAGGGATTTCGTTGGAGAGGAGATCTCTGGCGAGTACTGTCTTCTTGACTCCTATGACGAGGTCTGATCGATATCCCATATCAGATAATCAGGTTGGTGAGCATTCTCTGCTTGATCATGTTGATTGGGACCCTGTTCTTGTCGATGATCTTTTCTACTTTGTCATCGGACAGTGCAGCCGTGCTGCACGGACAGGTTGCAATCAGCTTCTGAAGCGGAGGATGCAGACAATCAGGGAACAATCTCAGGTAGTCCCCGAAATTGTTGGAGGCATTGAGTGCCTGGTTGATGTAGCCGATGACGAACGGAAGCTCGTATCGGTTGATCTGTTCCATGTCACGCAGGTAGTCTTCCATCTGTTCCTTCAGCTGCGGAAGCAGCTTGTTCCACCGCTTTGGAGGCGGAGCATCGTCACAGGAATAGCAGACACCCTTGTAGTAGAACGACTTGTGGGTATACCCCGCCAACTGCATGTTGCGGATGATCAGGGTATTAAGCCGTTCCTGGAGGCGGTTGCCGCTAGGCGTGTACAGGAACTCGTAAAGAGCGTCCTTGACCTGTTGTTTGGTCAGAGAATCATGCTGCAGCGTATCCACGGGTTTTCCTTGAGAGATTGGTTTATACCAAATCCCCCGTCAGGAAGACTTGGTGTCTGGCTCGGCTGACGCCGACATAGAGCATGCGAGCAATTTGATCTCCGCTATTACAACGGCGGATGTCATCGAGATCCACGAACACTCGGTCGAAGGTCGATCCTTGGGCCTTGTTGATCGTGCAGGCATACGCTGCCCGCAGGTCGATCCATTCGGACTCCATCTCGGCCACGTCATTGATGCGGTCTTCTTCCCGAGCCAGCTTGATGGCGGCTTTCCATTGGTCGAGCGATTTCGGATGGAACACATCCAGCATGCCGTCAATGGTGACGAGGTTTCCGGGAACGCCCAATCGATCGATGTCGTGACCGATGCGGGTGATCCGCACAAGCTGATCGGTCTTGATCATGCTTGAGCCGACCTGAATGAACGAGTTGCAGACCGCATAGTCATTGGGCTGAAAGTGCGGGTCGCCTTTCATGCGCTCGTTGATGTAGTGGTTGTAGCCGATCACGCACTTGTTGGTCCAAGCCAGGATCTTGGAGTCCGAGTAACGCCAGTCGCTGCGGCAGAACTCCGCACGGATGGCGTCCATGAACTCGTTTCGGGGCAGGTACTTCACATGGTGCCCGTCGGGCGTGAAGCTGAAGAATTCCCCAGTGTTGACGGTGTTCCTGAACTTGGTGGACAAGTCCACGATCGGATTGTTTTCCGCTTGGCGTACAACCTTGGACAGCTGGGCTCCGGGAAACTTGGCGTCAAAGACGGGTGTCCCTGACGCTTTGACCGGAGTCAACTGGGCCGGATCACCGATGAAGACGATCTTGCAGTTGCGGGTCAACTGAAAGATGTACTTCAGCAGCTGCTTGTCGACGTAGCTGGCTTCGTCGATGAATAGCAGATAGCCTTCCCGTGGGATGCTGGATCGGGGAATCAGTGTGGTGACGTTGGCTTTGTAGTCGGTCTGCACCCTCAGGCTGAGGAACGAATGGATCGTCGTGGCGTGCTGACCGGTGATGTGGCCCAGGTTCTCTGCGGCCTTGTTGGTGGTGGCCGTCAGTTCAACGTCGTAGTCTTCCTGCTTCGGATTGATCAGTTTCGCCATCTTGATGAAACCGGGCAATCGATCGAGCAGGATGCGTACGAGAGTGGATTTGCCGCATCCTGAATAGCCTCGCAGTACGAAGGCCGATTCAGCCGGGTTGATCAGGAACTGAAAGAAGGCGTCGAGCGCCTGTTGTTGGTCTTCGGTGAGCGTGATGTCTTCAGGATTGGCAAGCATGATGGTGTAGGGTTATGCAATCTCCAGGTTGTGTTCCTTGATGTCGTCAAAGGACACGCCCAGCAGATTGGCGATTTTGATTTGTTCGTACTCGGTGCGGGACAGCACCACGGCTTCGATGCTGTCTCGAAGCATGTGTTTGATGACCTTGTTCTTGCCGTATTCCTCTTCGAGGATTTCGGCGTTCTCCAGCGCAGCCATGAACGCCAGACCCTGCGAATAAGGCAGGATTAGGCGTTGGCTGTAAGTCAGCCGGATCAGCATCAGGTTTTCCTTGGGCTTGGTGGCCCGGACTTTCTTTGCGGCTTCCTTGATGTCCATGGTTAGATCTCGTAGTGAATCACCTTGCCGAAAGGGGCCTGGAAATTCGGGTTGTTGTAGATGAGCCAGACGGTGGGGACCTTGACTTTCAGATAAGTGGGAATATGAAAGTCACCGTCGCTGAAAATCAGCAGCAGCTGAGGCTTGTGCTGATTGGCCCATTCGAGGACAGGCGTGATGTTGGTGCCGCCTCGACCGGTGAACTTCAGGTTCATCATGTCCCGCAGGTTGCGGATCTGATCGATCGATTTGATGTTCGTATCGAACTGGCCGAAGGTGATCTTCGAAGGTTTCATCATTTTCATGATGTTGGCCGTCTCGGATACCTGCACGTTGAACTCGGTGTCGCTGACGGACGCCGAGATGTCGACGAATGCGGCAAGGTCGACGAGGTTGTGGCTCAGCAAGCTGGGCAAGTAATTCTTTGGAAAGAACCTGCGATTGGGACGTTTGAACGTGAAGTCGTTGCGAGCGAACGAGTGCAGGTATTTCTGCAGGATCCGGTGCCAAGGCAGCTTCGGATTGAGCAGCTTGTCCAGATAGACCTCGATTTCGCCCGGAATGGTTCCCGGCTTGTCTTTGGCCAGCTTGGACTGGACCGATGCTTGAACCAGAATGTCCTGGATATCGCGTTGTAGATCCTCGATTGCACCGGCAGGATCTTTGAGGTCCTGGCCGATGCCTTGGGGATCGGAAACGTCATCCGGCAGCAGTCGATAGACCTCTTCGGTCGACAGCCCGCTGTATTGGGGATCTGCCAGACCGCACTGGGGCATCTTGAAGCCCCGTTCGATCAGCATCAGGTTGATGACGTGATCGGCTGCGATGTTGTATTTGGTGGGGTTGAAGTTCTCTGCGCGAATGATGTGTTCAAGTGCAACGTGCATGGCCTCGTGCAGGATCAGGAACACCTGTTCTGCGAGGTCGAGCGACATGAAGAAGTCCGGGTTGTAGTAGATCGTCTTGCCGTTGGTGGCTGCGGTCGGGATCGACGGATCAAAGACGTGGTGGAGCCTGAATGCCAAGGTCGTAAAAAAAGCCGAATCAGGTCGGCTCATCAGGAAGATCTTGGCTTTGGTCAGGGCAAATTCATGCGGTTCTTCTGTCATGGCTCTCATCGGGAGCCTGCAGCTCCCGGAAATTTGATGGGTTTCTTTTCGACGCCTACGTAGGTCTTGAGGCGTTCGATCTTGTCTTCGTAGTACTGCGCCAGTTTGGCGTGGTACTCGGCTGCAGAGCGTTGCAGCAGCAGTTGTCGCTTGGCTTCTTCAAGCTCGACGACGGCTAGCGTCATTGCAGGCGGCTTGGTGTATAGCTGCTTGATGTACTGAATTAGATTGGTCATGGTTGAAGTTAAAAAGGGTAAGCCACCCGGAGGGTGGCTTTGGTTTAGAAGATCTTGACGGCAGAGTCGTTGAGCCACTTCTGGATTGCCGGATGGGCCAGCATGTCCTTGTTGCGCCGTACGGTTTCCCGCATGGTGACCACTTGGAATTCCATCGGCAAACGAACGACAAACTTCGCCAATTTGTCGAAGTTGTCGATGCTTGCGTTATGGCTCACCGTGCCGCTCAAGGCGTAGAGGATCGAGGGTTCCTTGGGCACCGGAATGGTTTCTGGGCTGTTGAGCAGTTGCTCCCGTTTGGGCAGGCTCTCGTAGACCTTGCAGTAGGTCAGGAACTCTCGGGCAACGCCTTCGCTGAGAACGCCCGACAGCAGTTCGAGCAGATTCTCGTCGCCTTCGTTGTTGTGCATCAGGCGACTGGCGAATTCCCAGGTACGCGGACACGCGTAGGTCTTGTCGGTGTGGTCAGGCTGGAAGGTATAGATCACACCTGGCTTGAACTTCAGGTAGTCCGTGATGTAGTGGTGAATGCCGTTTAGCTCGGCCCATTCTCCCCATTCCAATGCATCAACGACGAGCTCCATGTGGGCCAAGCGAGACTGCAACGCGGTGCTCATGGGGTGCACGATGGCGTTGTCGGTTTCGCGGTTGCCAGCACATACGATGGCTACGTTTCGATGCAAACGATGCACGCCGACCATGCGGTCCAGCACAAGCTTGTAGGCGGCTGCTTGTACTGCGGGCGGTGCGGAACTGAACTCATCCAGAAAGATGAGCCAGCCGTTGTAACCTTCCGGAATGGGGTCGTCTTCGATGGGGAAGGTTTCCATCGGAACGTATCCTGCTTTCTTTCCCAGAATGTTGGGAAAGCCCAGCAGATCGGTGGGATCGCATTGGCTCAGGCGCAAGTCGATGACCTTGAGGCCATACCGCTTGGCGACCTGCTTGACGATCTCGGACTTGCCGATACCCGGCGGTCCTTCGATCATCGGGACCAGCCGCGATTTGATGTACTGGGCGATCATTTCGATCGCCTTTTTGATCTTGACTTGCACCTTTTTTCCTTGAGTGGTGTTGTCTTATTCGCAGCTGGTTACCACCAGCTGTCGTAGAGCACGGCACGTCCGTTGGCGATCTCTGCGTTGGCTCGCCTGACGAACTCCAGGACAGAGTCCCGGTCGTCGTCATTGAAGTCTTTGTAGCTGCCGAAGAAGAATCCTACTGTGGGAGGCAAGGCTTTCATCGTGGCCAGACTGGTCAGGATGTGCAGGTCTTCGGGCATCAACCGCACGGTCGTGCGGTTGAAGTTTTTGGTGCCGCCTTTGCGGCGGTACAGCTGCTCCATCCAGCCGTGCAGATGGTTGAACTTTCGCCAGTAGGCAAAGGATTGATCCACCAGTCCTTCGGCTTTGATCCGGGCTTGGATTTGTTCCCGATAGTCGTAGAACTTCTGGATATGTTCTCCGGTGTAAGACCGGAATTCCTCTTCTGTCGGTGCGACGTAGCCGACGGCTTGTGCCGCACGATCGAATACCGGGATATCCACTTGATCGTCACCAACCAGTTCCGCCTTGACGGAATAGGCGAACATGTCGAGTCCCATCAGGGTTTTTCCTTGATCTGGTAGAGAAGGGTGTTGTGATAAGCCATCAGGAGTGCGAACAGTTCATTCTTGTTGCTGATGGGTAATCGGGATTCAGCGAAGTCAACGACTTCTTGGATGCTTCCGAATGTCGGAAACACCCTCATTTCAACCGCCCGGAGGAGCGGTTGTGGTTCTTGTTGAGACATTCAATGGGAAATCCGGAATGCGGATTTGATGGCCAGCAGGCATTTCTCGAAGAAAGAAGGCTGCTTGGTAGGGATGGGTTGAGGAACCTGCTTGATAGCAGGGCGGATGGTTTTGACGCCGCGTTCGATTAGTACGCGATCGATTGTGCGTCGAGAGACGTTGAAACGCCGGGCAAGCTGGCTGATGCGGTCTTTGTGGATAAGGTAAGCATCAGCAATTACTGACTTCTCTATTTCGTTGAGTTTTCGAACTGTCATTTCTTTTGGCTTTCTTGGGTTTGTCCTCGTTGCGGGCTTCCAGAGCGGCAACGCACTGCATGACAGTGCGAGCCGCATTTCCGAGATGGCTGAGAGACACCTGTTCAAGGGTGTCGATGCACGCCTGTCGTTCGATGGCGATGAACCGTTTGGCAAGGGCTTCGAGACGAAGTCCGATGACACCTTTCCATTGGGTGTCGGTGCCGTAGATTTCTTTTGCTACGGCAATGATCTGGTCGCGGGTCATTATTTGTTTTTGGTGTTTGATCTAGCGGGCAAGCTGTCCATCAGCTTTAGCACTGTGACCTGCCCGATGATGTCTGCAATCTCATTGGAGTGAAGCAAAAGCTTACCGCCATTCCCACTCATGATCTTGTTGTAGAACCAGTCAATCGACTCTGGATCGTTTCCATGCATGATTTCAGGGTCGTAATCGACCTCGACTAAGAACCTCTTTTTCATAGTGATTACCTAGAGGATCAGTCTGATGTACGGGCGCGAATGGCGGCGGCGCAGTCCAGCGGGCCGAAGCCTTCAAGGGAACCGCGCTCCATGATGATTGCCCACTTGCGGCGCTCTTTGTCTTCACAAACCTTCGCACACGCCTCCCGCTCGGCTAATACCGCCTGTTTGGCGAACTCGTACATCTGAGCTACGGAAAATTGGCGATACGCTTCGGGGCTGGCAGGTTCAGGCAGCATCAGATCGTCCATCTGAGTCATGCTCGGCCCTCCGCACGGGCGATGGCGGCGCGGGCCTTGTCTCTGAGCGGCAGGTACTTGAACGGGTGCAGCGGGTTGTAGGCCCACTCCGTACCGCCCCATATGCGCGCACTTTCAAGACCGTGCGTGATGTCACTCAGCTCTTGCCGCAGTTCCGCGTTCAGCGCCTCCAGTGCGGCGATGCGCTCGGCACGAATCTCAGCGATCCGTTCCCAGCCGCTGATGTTTTCGTGCAGCCTGCGCAGTTCTGCTGCGACTTCATGGCCCAGATCGTGGCTCCAATTGCCTTCAATTAATTTAGCCAGCCGCAGGGCGGTGGGTTGTTGTGTGTCAGTCATGTCAGTAGCCCCATGAAAGCGTGAAGCACACAAGCCAGAGGTGCAGGATGAACTCCTTGCCACTGCTGAAGAACCCGACGGCGAAGCACGGATACTTACGCGGGAAGAATTCGGTTTTGAGGTGCAGGCTTTTTCTCATGTCTTTTTCTCCACTGGCCGGTACTTTGTCGGCGGCAGCTTGCCGTTGATGACGGCGCAGGTTCCGCAGCGAGGGAAATATGCGGGCCATTCTTTAGGGGCGTTGCACTTGGCACAGTAATCTGCTGCGGTCATGTCGCGTCTCCTGTTGCTTTGGAGATGGCGGCGCGGGCCTTGAACACCAAACGGTGGATTTGCGTGTTGCTGTAGACGACTGCGCCATCCGTGCTGTTCTGCTCGTTCCGCACGTAGTCGGAAAAGTCCTTCAACGCCTCCACCAGTTCCGCGTTCAGCTTGGTGAGGCGTTCGAAATCCCCTGCCTTGTACCCGTAACTCGCCGGAATGCCCTCCTCCAGCCGGCGCATCAAGTTTGCGGGGCCATATCCTTCTTCATTGCAGTGCGCATCCCAATGCGCATGAATTTCTTCTGCGGCGGCGATCATCACTGAGCGCAAGTGCTCGTTCTCAGCGTGCAGCCTGCGCAGTTCGGCGGCTTCTTCGTATAAGCCTCGGCTGTCGAGATGCGTTGCCATTGACAGGGCTTCGGGTTGTTGTGTGTTGCTCATTTCGTGCTCCTTCCGACTTCAGCAGCCGCACGCACGATGGCTCGGCGGGTGGCGGCGTCTTTAAGCGTTGTGAAGTGTTCGCTGATGACGCCTTTGCCGTGTACCTCTGCATCAACGTCAACGTGCTTGCGATAGAACCGGATATGCAAGTCCAGCTTCACCGCCAGCCGCAACGCATCGCCGTCGTCGTCAAGCGGGTTCCAAGAATCGTCACCATCAATCACCCATTGATCCCAAGGCAACCCAGCAGCCTTCGCAGCGGCTTCCAGCAGTTCAAGATCAGTCATGCGTTCTTCTCCTTCAGCGCGGCTTCGATGTCGCGTGCGAAGTTCCACCCACATCCCGCAGGGATGCGATAGTCAACGATGTAGCTGTCTTCGATTTCCGCGAT
>OGVO01000154.1_pt1 | contig 12744 bp, 13 predicted proteins | sample 1575771 | NCBI WGS metagenome assembly OGVO01 (sample SAMN07581527, study PRJEB24739) | freshwater metagenome | place: Singapore | collected 2015-01 | reverse complement strand
TTTCTATAAACTCATAAGTATTTACAGATACCGTTCTCTTTTGCCTGTCGTAATCTAATATGTTAGCCGAGCGTTTTCCTGTAGCCGAATGCTCAAACATATTAGCAGCTACAACATAAGCTCTCGGCTTCACTTCAAATGGGGTAAGCAAAGCATGATACCAATTCACTTGCTTATTCTTTCTCACCTGCTCCCCAAAGAATGTTTTGAGGAAGATATGATTCAACTCTTCTTTATCCAAGTCTTTAAACATCTTTCCCTTATTCCCATCTCTTGCTCCATTAAAGAGTATAGGAGTGTTTACTTCTAATGTCCCATTTAATAATGGATTGTTGCTTTGCAGAAGCTTAACTTCCGTTTCTTCTCCATTTCGAATAACTGTTTTATCTATCGCAGAAGCAATAGGATTATCTGTTTCTATAGGCAAGCTGTTTTTCAAATCTAACAAAGCCCTGACATGTTGGTCGGGAGTATCAAAGTCGTGCATCGGATTCCTGACAGTCCTTGTATAGATAGGTTGATTGAGCACATCTCTTGTGTGCTTAGGCTCATCTAACTTTCTGTTAAGATTATGTCTTGCTATGACCTCAAACTCTGAATAAAGGTCTAATGGTCCAGGAATAGCAAAAGGAGTAGAATCATCCCATATATTAGCTATATACGATTCTTTTCTGAATTTTCCTGTAGCATAAAATTTGTTATGAAGCTCATCATACAGTTTCTTATCACCTACGCTTAAGTTTTTTACAGCTTCTTCAACAATATCAAATTGGTCAATCTTTTTCATTCCGCCATAACCGTCGTCCACTTGTTGCTCTGTCCAGCTCACAAGGTGCTGAATCATAACGCGCACTACTGCGCGGTCTGGTTGTGTGAGAGATATATAAGGTCGGAGAGCCATCACAAATCCCCCAGAGAGATCTTCTTCTTGCTTGCAGCCCCACCACTCTTGCTGGTAGCTGTGGCCTTGACGATTTCCGTCTTGGTGTGCAGTTCTGCTGCATCAATGAGACGTGCAATTTCTGCATCTTCCAGCAAGTGGACAGTCTCAGGGTACTGAATCAGAATCTGGTGGCTGCTGCGCAAATGATTGGGCATCAGCGGGTCTTGCGTGAGCAGGGATTGTTCCAGACTTGCCAGACTCATGGACAGGCGATCATATACGTCAGCTGGAATTTTGTCGGATGGTTTCATTTTCACCTCATTGATTACGTTGAGAAAAAACTTAGGGCCAGTGTAGGCTTTGTTGTAGAAAGGAACATCAAGCAGTGCTTGTCTCTGCTCAGTGGGAACCAGATTCTTCAGCGTGAACCACAGAGTTCCTGTGTTGAGTTCCCAGATTCCGCCAGTCCAGAAACGCAAAACATTTGGTGCATCCAGATCAATTGCGGTTGAGATGGCCGAAAGCCCCACCGGATTATCGAAATATCCCGATGAGGCATTAAACCTAGAAACTGTGTGGTGAAGTGCAAGGGGATGATTCTTTTCACGCCCTTGACTAAGCCAGAAGTTGATGCCGCGTGTGATAAGTGCAACACGAATGCGGGACTTCTTGCTTTCTGGAATGATGAATCTCATGCTGCTCCTTGTTACAGGAGACAAACTCCTGCTCATAGTTTTAATGAATAGAGAAGTTCAAACCTCACCTTCACCATAGTGTCGGAAAGTTCCGTGACTGTGATGACTAGCTTAGGATACGGCGTGAGTCCTGCCATCTTCCTTACAGCGTTCTCTTTCTTTTTGCAGTCAATCACACCAGTTTTTGCTGAACGGCAGTTGGCCTTGCTGACTGTAATTTCTGCGTAGTCAGCGGCTTTTATTGCGTTCCAAACTGGTCGATAGTTTGCCATCTGTTCTTGCTTCTCTTTCGTATCAACACTGCCAAGAAAGGAAATGCTGAGACAAAAAAGAAGGAGCCGAAGCTCCTCCTGAAAAACACCGGTTGGCAACTGCGAATTGCACCGGCATTTTTACACCACCGAAAGATTAGAGGATCGACAGATCGACAACCTTCTCGGGTTCTGCATGCCACTTGGCAAACTTGGTGCGCAGGCGGCTGGCAGCTTCGCCGGTTTCTTCCAGGTTCTGGGAACTGGCCATGTAAATGTCCAGCTGATCCACCAGCACAGCCAGAATGTCCTTGTGAGCCTTGGCTTTGAGTGGCTTCTTGAACAAGTTGATGTGGTTGTTGATGCGAGCAGCTTCCTTGCCAGTAGCAGCCACCATGACTTGCAGGTAGTCGCCAAAGAAAGCAGCCCAATCTTCTTCCGACAGAGCAGAACCACCACGCTGAGAAGGCGGCAGATTTGCCAGGAATTCCAGATCCAGCTTGTCATAGTCCAGCATGCTGGCGTTGACTTCTTGCGTGTCGTCATCACCAAAACCGTCGATGATTTCGTCGAACTGTTCACGAGCAGCGCCGTAGATCACAGCAGAAACTGCGCTCATCACCAGCTTGGCAATGGCAGATTCCGGCACCGTCAGCTGAGCAATCAGTTCCTCGTGCGTGGGAACCGGCAGACTGGCGACCAGAGAAGGTTGCTTCTTGGTGCGGCCGATTTCCTTGCCAGCTTCATCGGTGATTTTGCGGGACTTGAAATTGAACTTGAACTCTTGTGCTTGAGGCATTTGGATTTCTCCGTTGGGTTGTTGCCAGGATTGGCGGGTGAAAAGAAAAAGAAAGTTTGGGGACTTGGGAAACTTTGGGCTGGTGTTTCCCTGACCAGAGCCGACACTTTACCCTTGATGTGCGGCAGTGTCAACCCCCTGCACATGATTATGTTTTGTATCTTCTGAGATTGTTCCAGTATTCCAGATCAATTCTTCGATGTGCCCATCAAGATGCTTCTGCATGTCAATGAAGTAGATGACATTGGACAGCTTCTGCTTGACTGCAACTCTCGCAAAAGTTTCATGTCCTTGGCGCAGTAGTTGACGTGCAGTATCACAGATTTGTGACAGTGGCAGACTGTTGAGTTCGAACTGAATGGAAATCATGATTGCTCCTGTTGGGTTTGTGCCTGCTTACGCTGGCGAAGTTCCTGTTTGTATTGCACACGCTGACTGTTGTAGGCAATGCGGCCAGTGTCTATTTCTTTAACAATGCGATGCCAGTATTCAAATCCTTGCGGACTGCTGTCAAAGTTGAAGGCTGCCATCAAATCTGTCTCTGTTTCCAGAACAAAGAACTCATCTTTCACGAGACTGGACATTTCCAGAACCCAGCGCAGGTTTCCAAGAACTGCATGTTGCTCTGGGCCAAGGTGTCTGGTGTAGGTTCGCACAGATCTGTAGAGTGGTACAGCTTTGATGCTTGGATAGAATTTGCCATTGATGACTAGGCCAGTAGATTGTGTGGTCATTTCACAGTTCCTTGTCAGAGTTGTCAATCTTGTTTACGTTTTCTAGAAGATCTTCTTGTGCGTGGAAGAACGAGAATCCCACCTTCTCAGCGCAGATAGGGCCAATGGCGAAACGTACTGATTCTTTGGCCACAAGCGGACGCCCGCAAATTGAACAGCTACCAGTTTCCTGGCCAAAGCGGAGTGCAGCTTCTTGTGGATTCTCTGCAATCTCACGGATCTGATTGTAGCTGATGTGAGTGTTGTAGAGTGGAACAAGATTGATGTATCCATTCTTGATCTTGCCAAGGTAGGTGCGTTCCGCATTATTCTTTGTGACATAGACAGAGCCAGGATTGCTGCCAGTTAGAGGGGCAGCTTTGAAGATGTAGTCCTTAGTTCGCAGTTGCACTTTTGCAAACCCATTGTTGACTGCTGTTGCAATCATATCTTCCAGTGGGAAGCGAGGGGTTTTGTTTGTAGACGTGCTCATGATACAAATGCTCCTTCGTTAATGTCACCCATTTTCAAATCACTAGGCAGAGAAAAGCTGAGAATGACAATGGGCTTTTCAAGCACAGGACTGGTACGAAATTCACAGCGCACCAGATACTTGTCACTCTTTCCTTCCCACTCTGCTTGGCTTGGGATATTGTTATATGCCCAGACAACTTTGTATTCGTGGCTGTTGTAAAAGAGTGTGTTCATATCCTCGTCCAGAGAATCACTGATTGTACGCTTGCGCAGATAGACAATGCGATTGAACATGATGAGATCTTTTGCACCTGCGCCCAACTGTCCAAATGGCCAGTAGTTCACACGGTAGTTCAACTGTGCCCGAGTGTTGGTGTTGTTGCGATTAAAGAGATTCATGACGCGCTCCAGATTCAAAGATTCAGAGATTAGAAGTGTTGACGTTGTTGCTGGTGTTGCTGCTAGTTTTGTCAGCCTGCTGTTTGAGAGAATCAAAGCGGCGCTTGAGGATTCTCCACTGTGCCTGCGCTTGCATGTATTTGGCCAGACTAGCAAAGGATTCCCGCTTAGGCTCTGGTGGGAGTTCTTCCAGATTTGCTGCCCTGGAATCATAGTCACTGAAGAACTGTGCAGTCTTTGCTTTTTCCTCGGCTGTTTCTACACCGTTGGCATCACCACTCACGCGAGTAATGAGTGTGAAGCTGCCGAAGAAATCACTGATATTTGCCTTGATCCCATTCAGTCGCTTGTTGATGAAGAACATGATTTCGTTACCAATGTCGCAGCATTCAGTCAGTGCAAACTGAAGATCTTCAACATCATCTGTTGTCCAATCTTCTGGTGACATATCACCTTTCATGAACAGTTCTTTGAATGTGGCACGGCGACCAACGGGATAGCGAGAATCTGCTGCCAGTTGAATCTCTATCCAGTTCCACACTTTCAAGAAATCAATGCGCTTATAAACATCTTCACCACGCACGGTCAGCAATGCTTCTTCACGCTTCTTAAGCAAAGCAACACGCTCAGATTCACTGCGCCCTTTCTCCCATTCATCACGAATTTCCCATGCAGTATCTAGCCAGTCTTTGAAATTCTGCCAGCCGCTGTTTCCGTTCTTTTTGCTGGGGCGGTAGATTGGAAAACTCAGGCGCTTAGAAGTAGCGAAGTGATACCAGCCAGCCAAACTAGCCAGACGCTGCGCACTTCCAACCACGACAGGTGGCAGCGGCAGAGTTGGTTCAATTTTGTGGAAAGATTCTGCTGATGGCGGCATCCACATTGCATCAAGACGATACATGATTGCAGACATGCACACAGCAATGTCATTCATGTAGCCATCATCAATCATCCAGCCAGCTTCTTGTGCTTTGGTGCTGCGTTCTTTCAAGCGCCCAATGAGAACAGCCAGTTCCAGTTCATAGACTGGATGAATCATTTGACCACTGACATTGTTAAGAAAGGGCCAGCCTTGACTGCAAAGTGCAGTGACTTTGGCAAGCGGCAAGCCAGAACGTGCGCAGTAGATTACTTTTTCTGGGAGCATGTCGATACTCTTTCAATGTTGAAGTTTAACGGGTTGTCTCAATCTTCGCCAGATTCAGCAGTTGCGGCGGCAAGAATGTCCCGCATCTGTGCTTCTTTACCTTTGAACCACTCAGCTTTTTCTTTGAGAGTAGTTCCAGTGATGACAGGACGATCAGCAGCACGGAGAATGCTGTTTGTGTATTTGCCACCATCACCTTCACAGATCACATACAGTTCATGCTTTGCACGAGTGATGCCAGTATAGAGAAGTTCACGACTAAGCATGGTTCCTTTGGCATGACTGTTGTGCAGAAAGAGAAACACACGCTGCCATTCAGAACCTTGACTCTTATGAACTGTGAGTGCCCAACCAAACGTCATGTTGTTGATTTCACCAGCACTGCGCAGAGTTTTAGATTCTCCAGTGTCTGGAATGAACACAGTGATTGTGTGGCTTGCAAGGTTCTTGCTTTCTTCATCACGCTCAACTGCAAGTTTATCCAGAATGTTGTGGATTTCTTCCGCAGTCATCTTGCGAGCTTCTGGTTGTTCATCATTCTCTGGATCTTTACCCCAGCGATCCATTGTCATGGATGCTTTGCGTGTCATCTTTCCAGCATAGCCAGGAGTTTCGTAAATGTCAGTAATCAGTGCTTCGTGACGATCTACCATGACACGATCACCGACAGCCCAATAACTTACATCGTAGCGGGCACGAACTTCGTAAACAATGGCACTGCGCTTCTTACCCAGGTAGTCTGCAATGATGCGGTTGATTTCCAAAGTTCCAAATTGTTTGTTGAATGGAATCAGAATCATGTCGTCATCTGGATTGTATTTGCCAGTCTCAATCAGAGTGGGAATGAATTTCTTCATCATGGCATTGGCATTTTCCCAATCCACACGCTTCTTCCAAGGATGCAGGGTTACGATGCCATGTTCGCCATTGTCAACCTTCACTGTTTCTGTGAGATTGCTAGGCAGATATTGTTGGCCATCTTCCAGTTTTCCAGGGCGACCGAATTTTGTGAGATTCAAGCGCACACTGGTAGCGAGAGAGATAATAGGCGAAGCCAAGGCTTGACGATAAACGTGCGTGAGTTCTACGGTGAGAAGCTCATTCAGTTTGAAGCCAAGAATGCTTGGGCCAAAGATAGGAGGAAGCTGATTCAGATCACCAAGGAAGATGAACTGAGTGCGCTGCGGATAAGGAAGTGCAGCAATGAACTGTGCAAACAGATCAGTTCCGATCATCGAAGATTCTTCAAAGATCACAGTGCTGATGTGTGGCAGCTTCACAGCTTGGCAATACTTCGGTTCAAACTGCATAGATTTGCGAGTCTGGCCAGTTTCTTCATCTTCCACATCATAGTAGACTGGCTGAAATTCCAGAACTTTGTGGATTGTGAGGCAGTGCCGGGCAATGTGTTCAGGCAGCTTCTTCTTGATATTATTTACTGCCTTGTTTGTGTAGCCGAGAACTACGATGCTCGGTGCTTCTTTGACAAGATGCTTGGTGCCTTCAGACAGTGGAAGGACATGCGGAGATTGTTGCAGCTGCTGGATGATTTCTTGCGTGACTGTGGTTTTGCCAGTACCAGCAGCACCGATCAGGCAGAAACTTTTTGCTTGCAGAGCAGCTTCGATTGCTTGGCGCTGTTCACGGTTAAATTCCAAGCGACTGGTTTGTTTGACAGAATCAAGCAGCGGCGTGTGTGCTGGTTGCACAGTTTGCACGGCAGCAGTTTCAATAGGTGCAGTTTCAATAGGTGCAGTTTCAATAGATTCAGCAGGCAGGGATTCATGCTGGGGAGAACCTGAGGCCACTGAGCCGACATTGTTTGCAGATTCTTGTGCCAGCTTTGCAGCTTGCGCAGCAGCATGTTTTGCTCGTGCTGCATCAATAAGTTTTTGAACGTGTGGACTAGGCATTTTGATTTTCCTTGTTTATAGGAATTGACGATGTGTTGATGCTGACGATGTGTTGACTGTGCTTACTTGCCAGTCTTGAGAATCTCAGCCAGGATCAGGCAAGCATTGATGTGACGATCTACCATGTTGCGCTGTGCGGCAGCATTGCAAGCAGTTCCTTGACGAACTTGTTCTTCAACATCTTTCAGTTCATTGATCGCAAGTATTGCAGCATTTGCACTGTAGGCCAACTTTGCCAGAACTTCTTGAGTGTGTGTCATGATGATTAAATCCTTTGATCGGTTAGATTAAACAAGTGAGATTGTCAACCTTTTACGGCTGACCTCTATAGTATCTCATGAAGTAGGAATCTAGTCAAGCCCTTTTTTGATAATCTTTTGCTTGTCAGATTCAGGTTACTGTTGAGGAAGATCATCACCGCTTGGTGCAAACTTGATTCTCATGAGTTCAGCTTCCAGAGTGTCAAGATAGCGAGTCACAAGATGGCCAGGAATCTTAGTAACTTCCCCAGAGTCTTCATCAACATATTCTGTCTGCTTTCCTCGCACCAGTGTGTGCGGTGCAATGTATTGAATCAGATCATACAGTTTCTGTTGTTCTTCTTGCACAGCTTGTGCCAGTTCAGATGTTTCTTTGCTGCCAAACATGCGCTGCATTGCTAATGCTTTCACATCCTGAACTGGTGCTTGTTGTGTGAGTGCTTCTATGGCTTGTTCAATAATTTCTCTCCAGTTTTCTGGCTGTGCTGCATAAACTTCTTTGACACGTTCTGCTGCAAGTTTGCTGAGTGCTTCTTGATAGCTGCTGAATGTTCCCACATTCTTTCGTGTGCCATCATACATATAACGAACACGAAAATGCAGAACTGGCTCATTGCCTTGATAGGTCACATCAAGAGAAATTCCTTTTGGGAGAATCGCTTCGATTGCAAGTTTTGCAAATGCTTTGTTGTCTAGTGTGTTTGCTGCCATGATTGTCCTCGTTTGTTGAAAAGGATGTAGAAAGGAAAGGGGAAAGATGAAGGGGAAACGATATGATACCGCACACTGCCCCGATGTCAAGTGGTTGTTTTCTTTGCAGATTTGGCCCGAGAATAAGTGGCATGATTTACGAATGGCCCGACCACGCCCTACAAGCCCGGCGGCCGGCCCATGCAAACCGATCAACCATACAAACACCATCATTCACCTACAGACCTTCTAGACTGGAGCGATAGTGTATAGGGGTTTACGAATTATTTGGGGTGTCAAATTTTGAAATGAAAAAACTATAAACTACAATTTCTCTCTCTATAAATTAAACAGGGGGTATAAAAGATCCTGGAAAGGAATGGAATAAGCTGTGAAACTGTGTAGATAAGAGAATGAGCGAGCGAGGGCGGGGGAAGGCTGGAAGCGAATCGGGCCAATCATAAATGTTGCCATTTGTTAATTGGGCAAAAGTGAAAAGGAAACAGAAACACGCGAAGCGAAACTGTTTAGATCTCAAAGACAACAAACAACGATGCAAAAATCTTGATAGCGAAAAGCTGGCCAGAAACAACAAACCAAACAACAAAATCTATCATAGCGAAAACACATCGAGCGAAAAACACGATAGAAACAAACAATTAGACAAGCGAAAATCCCATGATAGAATCGAAGAAAAAAAAACGCGGCGCTGATCGTAGCGCGAAGCGAAACAAGCTCTTTAAAAACTAGCGCGATGCGAACTTGTGCCGACAAGGAAAATACGGAAAACGTCAATCAATCCTGAAACTTTCAAAAGGTGAAACATCATGGAAAACACACACTACATTGTGGAAACGACAAACGGCGCAAACACTGCAAACGTGAACAGCAACGAAGCCAGCGACAAAACCTTGAACGTTTACAGCAAAGCGGAAAGCGCCCGTGCAGTTCTTCGCGACAATGAAAAGACTGTGAAGCAAGGCTTTAAAAACCCTGCACGTGCAGCTTTCGTAAACGTTCCCAGTGAAGCATGGGACAAACTGAAAAACAGCGGAATCCCAGACCAGTACGCTAGCCTTCTTGATGCCGTACTGGTAACAGCCGCGAAAAGCATCATCAAACGTGCAGTGGATAACCTCTCTGGTGCCATTCCCGCAACGATGCCGGCGCAATGGTTTACCGCTGATGCCATCCTAGAAGAGGCCACAGCCACTAACAATGGGATGATGAGCAAGGCAGAATTGGAGGATGCTTGGCAACAGAGCGAAACCCGTAAGCGCATTATGGGCAGCGAACGTTACCGCACTAGCCGGGAATACCGAATCGCTGCGAATGCTTATGCTGACCTGATCCTTGGCCTGACAGCACGCAAGCCTGACTATAAGGACGACGACCTAGACAAAATGATTGCCAAGCTGGATGACGCTGATCTGGATACAGACTTTGGCGCATTCGTTCTTCGTCGGGTTGATGCAATCAAGAACAAACCCGCAAAGCCAGCATTTGACCTTGATCTACTTTGATCTACTTTGATCTAACCACACTACTAACAAGCCCCGCCATTGTGCGGGGTTTTTTCTGCTTGCCCACCTGAACACGAATCATTCTCATGCCCGCTTGCACCATCATTCCCACACCTGAACAGAGACACGAATCATTCTCATTATCGCCAGCAATCAGGGGGTAGGGGTCTTTTTCAGGCGCAGGCGGTCGGGATTTTCCTATGGCATCTCCCCAAAATTTCTAAAATTTTTTCACCACTCCTGCGGTTTCCAGACTACACATTCTCCACTGTTTCCAGACTAGCATCGGCAGCAAACTAGCCGCACCATCACGATGGACTTCTCTGCTGTTTTCATTCTAGACTGCATAATCTCACCAACATCTCCGCACCACTGGAGCACATCTATGCCTTCACCACTCGGTTCCATCTTTTCCCTGCTTGATACAATGAAGCGAAATCTGACTCCGCGCGGAATCGCCGGAACAGCAGAGCGCACTGGTCAGAATCTGGAAGCATTCAGCAAAAAGATGGAGACTGCAGAAAAGGGAGACAAACAAGCGCAGAAAGAAGTCAGCGAGCAGATGCTGGAACAGGTACTCAACATGAGTCCTGCCGGTATTGTTGTTCCTGCCAGAAATCAGATCCCCAAAGCCACCATTGACAAGTTCATGAATGAGCTTCGCAAGGGAAAAGCACCGCAGCGTTTGTATGAGGATTTCGGTGGACTGTACTACGACAGTGTTGATAAGCTGGTAAAAGAAGTGCAGTCTGACGCCGGAGTGAAACTCAACAAAGGAGCAATTCGCAGATCTGGCCCAGTTACAGCAATGCACGAGCCAACTCAGTGGGTTGACCTCATGCAGAACAAGACTAAGTTGGACGATCTTTTAGATCACCCAGACCTGTTCATGATGTACCCAGAGCTACGAAATGTGAACGTTGTTTCTGATGTGTTCAATCCTCATGGCGGATTCTTTAGCGCAGATAGCAGCACAATTGGCCTGGGAGCAACACGCAGTGAAAAAGCGATGACTTCTACGCTGCTGCATGAAGTTCAGCACGCTATTCAATCTATTGAAGACATGACTCGTGGCGGCAATCCTGGCATGTTCTACCAGAACGCTAGCAGGCTTGATGATGCAAACGTAGCATTGCGAAATCGACAGAATGATATTCGTACTCTCTACGACGCAGCTGGTAAATCACTGAGTGACAGACTAAATGATCCTATGTGGAAAGCACTAAATGAAGCTGATAGACAGCTCAGCGGGGTTGCAACTGCGGCACATCAAAACTATCTGCGACTTGGAGGCGAAGCAGAGTCTAGAGCTGTGCAGAAACAATTTGAAACTGGAAACTATCAACAACTACCGCTGTCAATGCTGGCTGACCTAACTGGTCCGCGTTTGGCGTCTCCAGATATGGTAGCACCAGTGGATTCCGCACCTGGCGTCCAAGCGCTAATTGATTGGTTGCTAACCGCACCAGCTCACCAAGGAGCCAAACCATGACACCCAAAGAACAAGCAATCGAACTTCTCTGCAAAGGCATCAGCACCACACAAGTAGCAGATGCTATCGGTGTTGACCCAAGCTACATCTCTCAGCTCAAAGCAGATCCTGAAATCTCTGCACGCATCAGCCAGAGTCTTGCCGCCACAGCCGTTGCAGACATGGAGTTTGATGATCGGGTGGAAAGAGCAGAAGATTTGGCGCTGCAGCAGATTGAGCGCAGACTGCCAATGGCAAACATCAGCCAGGCAATGCAAGCTTTCAGAATCCTGAACGGTGCAGTTAAGCGCAAACACCACAACCTAGATCCTGGAGTGGGGGCTGGAGTTGTCGTGAACATCCACTTGCCAGCATCTGCCGTGCCTCGCTACACACTCAATGCACAGAACGAAATCGTAGACGTGGAAGGAAAAGCCATGGTTGCCACAACTGCAAAGAGCCTTGATGAAATTCTTGCCGCGCGAGCCGCAGGAAACACCAAAGGTTTGCCAGCCATCACAGATGTGGAAAAGGCAGCAGCTACTCTTGGGGCACTTCGCGCTCCAGTCAAGGTGCCTGCAAAACGACTGCCATCTGTGCTGTCTCCTGACATTCTCTAAACAAGGCGCCCATGAGCTACGACCCAGATAGCGATATTCCGGCGGTACAGGAAGTCGCAGCAGACTCCAGTGAAATCGCCAGGGCAGCAAAAACAGACTTCAACTTTCTGGGGATGCTCGTAGCTCCGGAAGAATTCATTCTGCATTTCCCGCCATTCTACCTGACGATCTTCGCAATTCTCACAGCATTCAAAAACAAGCTGGAGCGTTTCGCTCTCGGTATTCCCCGTGGATTTGCCAAGACTACATTCATCAAACTTCTCTGTGTCTGGTACATTCTTTTCAGCCACAAAAAGTTCATTCTGATCGTCGGGGCGGCGGAAGATCTTGCAGTCAACACACTTGCAGACATTTGCGATTTCCTGTCCAGTCCAAACATCCGCAGACTGTTCGGGAACTGGCAAGCAGACGTGGAAGTAGACACGCAAAAACTGAAGGTGTTCAATTTCCGGGGCCGCAGCATCATTCTCCGTGCCATTGGTGCAGGCACCGCAGTTCGTGGTATCAACCGGAAGAATGCTCGTCCAGACGTCATCATCATGGATGACATTCAGAAACGAGAAGATTCGGAAAACAAAGAACTGAGCGATGCCCTGCTGAAGTGGATTCTCGGCACCCTGATGATGGCTCGGTCAAACAGCGGCTGCACCTACATCTATGTGGGCAACATGTATCCGCAGAATTGCATTCTGGAAAAGCTCAAAAACAACACGCAGTGGACTAGCTTCATTGTTGGCGGACTTCTTGAAGATGGCACCAGTCTGTGGGAAGAGCTGCGGCCGGCAGAAGAACTGCTGTCAGAATATCAAGCGCTGAAAGAACTCGGCGAAGAAGCAATCTTCATCAGTGAAATTCTCAACAGCAGATCGGAAGAGCGTCGTGTAGGGAAAGAGTGTTCAGAGCCGT
>OGVO01000153.1_pt1 | contig 12808 bp, 26 predicted proteins | sample 1575771 | NCBI WGS metagenome assembly OGVO01 (sample SAMN07581527, study PRJEB24739) | freshwater metagenome | place: Singapore | collected 2015-01 | reverse complement strand
CCCATCCATGTCCAATCCATAACCCAAGCCAGCATCATATGCGTGACTGGCCGACACATTGGCGAACGGATAGAAGGATAATGGAGCGTATCTGCCCACATGGGGTGGGCCATCCAGACCCCGATTGTCGGTATGTTATGGAGAGTAGTGTACATGGCTGCGATGGATGCTGTCAGCCACCAGAAAGGAGTTGACTATGTGCTATGGGGGATGTGATTGTCAACGATGTAACCCAGAGGAAGCCATGACCGAACCAATCCAAGAGGCCGTGTTGGTCGAGCGCGGGCTGTATGAGCAGGTGGTGGAGGGGTTGAGAGTGATTGGCATGGAAACCTATTGCGACGGTCCTGGGTGCGGCTGGTGCGAGAGTGACAATCGACACCCTTTTACTGAGAACGCAAAGGAAGCCCAACGCCTCCTCACTCAGCTTGAGGCGCACAAGGAGAAGGGCTAGATGAAGTTATCTGGCAAACCGAAAGGGCGTGAACAGTGGAGGGTGATTCTTGAACTGTTGCGAATGATGAGGACATTCACGCCAGCACAGCGAAAGATGTTGATGATTCACGGACTTTTAATAGAAAAGGAACAAGCTATAAATACGCCAGCGAATATCTGTAAACTAATGGAGTTCTATCAAGTCCGTAACGACTGGGATTTGATAGAAGCAATGGATCGGCACATTGAGAAGTTGCAAGCAAAGCTGTCCGAGGTCACGATTCGTGACGTGGCGCGGCGAGTAGTGAGAGAAGGTTAATAGTGGAGGAGCCATGTGCTGCATTCGTTGCAATGGTCTCGTAATTGATCGGTATGGGCAGAGAAGTTGCTGTAACTGTTCCTGGGACCCTGACTTGGTGCTCATCACCGTGAAGTGTGCGGCGGTGGATTGCCGCCAACTGCCTGAACTCAACGGCTATTGTGCAGCCTGTTGGCATAGTCGCAAGCGGTCAGAACTGACGGATCAGGAGCGCAGCAAGCGGTATCGTGACAAGCAACGGGTTAAACAACGCAACCGACGCGCGAGAAAGAAAGGGGCACTGAATGAGCAGTCCGACACAGCGCAGCAAAGCCCATGCGGAGTCACTGGGGTATCAAGTGGCGATAGTCGAGAAATACAACCAATGGGCGAAGGTGCGCCAGGACTTGTTCGGGTTTATTGATCTGCTCTGCCTGTCTGAAGGCAAGTGTTTGCTGGCGATACAGGCGACGACAACCGGCAATATGAACAGCCGCATTCAGAAGATTAAGAGTCTCCCGGCCTCGTGGAAGTGGATCACCTCAGGGAATCGGCTAGAGGTGTGGGGCTGGTCATTGAAAGGCAAGAAGGGGAAGCGTAAGAAGTACGAAGTGAAACGGCATATTCTCACTGGGATGGACTTGAAGCATCTGTGCAATGACCACGGCTGCGAATAGTACGCAGCCTGCGCTTGGTGGCAAGCAGCAACAATGGATGGCGCAAGAGGCGCTAAAGGGGGCATGATGAAACTCTACGAGCCCGTCTCACTCACCTGGGTGCTCATTTCGGTCCTCACCCTGGCCTTCTCAGGCGAATTGTTCGCGGTGTTTTCGTCAAGCCGGGAGGCGGACTGTCACCAGCGGAATAGCGTGTTACTCATGGAACAGAAACAGGGGCCGTTACAGGAGTGTGAATGATGGCTGGAGGATTTGATCGAATTGGGGATTCCGTTGTTGCTTTGTTTAGGGTTGCTATACCGCTGGCGATTGTTGGGGCGGTGAGTATCATTACAGTCGTGCTCTACGGGCTGTATTGGGCCTATCGTCATCTAACGATCACGGTGCAGCCATGACCCAGGACCCGCGTGCGGTGGCGATTCAACGATACGAATTGGATGCTGAAATAGGATCTGGCATGACGCCACATAACGATGGTGATTGGGTAGCCTATGACGACCATCTCAATGCCCTCACCGACGCACGGCGGCAGGTGTGGGAGGAGGCGGCGAAGATGGCGTGCAGTCGGTGTGCTGTTGGAGTGCCTCGCAATGAGCATTGGTTTCATCTGATATGTGACGCGACGAAGTATTGGCTCAAGGCCCACGCCGGGCAGGAGGGGTGATGATGCAAGAGAACGAAATAAACGAACTGCATAGGCGCATTGCGGAACTTGAACGAGTTGTCAGTCAACTGGGACCGCCACATTTGTTTGACGGTGGATGGTTAAAGCCTCAACCCTGTTTATTTGACGGCATCAATCCAGAGCAAAACCCCGTCATGGGCTTGGCCTGTTCATGCCCTCGATGCAGTCCACGTTAAGCAGGAGGCCTCCCATGACTGAGCAACTCTATCAAGTGTGGGACTGGAAGAAGAACGAACCACAGAGCTTCCATAGCGGCAAGATGTCAGCCGATGAAACAGCGCGACGGTTGAATGCAGAACAGGCGATGGACTGGAATGGACTACCACGGTATCAAGCGATGGAGGCGAATGATTAACCATGACTGAGCGGTGGGTGAAGCAAGCATTGAAAGCGTTTGAGAAGGCTAACATATACACTGGTTCTAATGACCTTGTGATGAGAGTGACCGTCAAGCTCCTGGCCCGCCAGCATCGGGCGATGGTGCGGCTGGTGCAGAATGTCCGAAATACGCCAAACCCGAACTCGTATGCAGATGCCAATACCTATACGGCATGGCACCAAGAGGTATGCGACAAGATCCTCGCCGCGCTGGGGAAGAGGAAGGGGGGGAAGAAGTGAGCATCGATAGCGCCATAAGCCGATTGCTCCCCTGTCCGTTTTGTGGTGGGGGCACTACTGAATTCCGCATGAACGGTCAAACCTGGTTAGGGATGGCATATTCCGAACCGATTAGTGTGTCGGTGCTTCACTGGTGCAATCCACTTCCTGGCCCTTCCAGGATGATTGAAAGAATCGGGCGTGATAAAGAGCAAGCTATTGATAGGTGGAACATGAGAGAGGGAGGCCGCTGATGTGGACGCGGGAGAGGCCGACGGCGGCGGGATGGTATTGGGTGAAGTGGCCGTCCCATCCTCAGTATGGCCCCGAAATCAGGGAAGTGGTACGGCCAAACGGGCCAGATACCGACGAGCTAGAGGTTGACGACATGCCGATTGACGAATACGTGAAGGATTGCAGAGGGGTGGATTGGCAACCGGTCGAGCCAGCGAGGGACTACCACACGGGGCAGGCGGCAAGGTCGCTGCCGAGTGAGACAAAGGAGACAGCCATGATCCAGGTGAAATGGTGTTGGGATTATGAAGCAAAACATCTTGGCAGTTACCCCACAACGCCGCCCTATACAGGCCATAACAAACCTGTCGAGATCGTTGCCCTCTCCGCGCTGACAGAGGTGGTGCGTGGGTTGAAGGTACAAGGAAAGGCTGATGAGGATATTCCAGACGATAAGGAAGAAGCATACCAATACGGTTATTGGGATGCACTCACAGACATTCAACGCCTCCTCGCTCAGCTGGAGGGCCACACGAAGGGAGGGGGAGATGAGTAAACATAAAATCTATTTAGAAGAGCGTCCATCACGTGACTGGATTGGAGATTTATCCGTGACCATTCGATACAAACCGCAAGAACGGCGTCAGGCTGAAATGTTAAGGTCAGAGATCGAACTCTTACTCCAACAGGTGCAGCCATGATCCAGGTGAAATGGGTTCACAAGCATGGGTTTTGGGAAGATGAGATTGCACGCCACGATCATAATAGCGTGCCAGTCGTCCCCCTCTCCGCGCTCGCAGAGGTAGTGGAGGGGCTGAAGGAAATAGCAGGAGAGATCGTGTGTGATGGGCCGAATTGTCATTGGTGCATAGATGGGAATACCCACATGGCCTCGCCTGGGGCTCTCACGGCCCAACGCCTCCTCACCCAGCTTGAGGCGCACAGGAAGGGAGGGGCGTGATGTTGCATCATCCAGCAAGTATTTCTGGGCAATTACAGTCTGAGATTCAGGAAGTCCGCTCGCAAGTACACAGAAAGGCTGAGAGCTATGAGGTACATGCGCTGGCTAGCCGTGTGGATCGTTTGGAACATACCGTGCGAGATCTATGCGCCACGCTTGATGGCCTTCGGACTGAACTGCAAGCGATTCGAGAAAGTATCACCCCACGAGAGGAGGCGGGATCGTGAGTAACATTGAACGATGCCTAAGCTGTGGTGATGTTATCACGGATGATGGGTGCGCGTGTCCATCCATTTCCATGAGTGAGCTATCGAGGGAGCAGGTGGAGCGTGAATGCCAATGGCTCGTAGAGGAGCATTGCGGTTCAGCGGCGAAGAAGTGGTTAGCAACCGACGCCGCCCAACGCCGCACGATTGAGCAGCGCGATGGACAAATCGAGAAACTCGCCGCATTCATTCTCGCGCACGTGCCTGGTGAACCGTCGAAAAGCGAAGGCGCGGTTGATACTGCAATCCGCATAATTGAGCAACAGGCGCAGGAGATTGCGCGGTTGGAGGGGGTTTGTAAGGAGCGGCGTAAGCAAGGGCAGCAGTTACACGATCAACTCACTGCCATGACGACAGAACGAGACTTACTCCAGCATCGTTTTGATGATGCGATAGAGGCAATAGATAGATTGCAAAAAGAGCAACAAGATGTTTATCACGAACGAGGATAAGTATTATGGCTGCTAGCGTGTCTAGCCCGATGGTCTCCGGTAGAGACTACAACAGGAGGTTCCTATGAAAGCAAGTGTACTGGTATTGGTGTGTCTGATGCTGGGTGGGTGTGGACTCAATGTGGTCCACAAACAGACAAGTGAAGCCCCTGCTGGTGGGTATCAGACCCATCATCATGTGGTCGTGATTACCTACGACACTGAACCGGCGTGTAACGGGTCCTGCAAGTAAAAAAAAAGGGGGTAGGGCCAAGCGTATTGCCTGTTACCCTGCCCCCCATAAGGACACATGGACTATGACACTAGACTGGCTGACCCCTGAGCTAGATAAGGATCTTCGTGAGTACTGTGCGTATTTATCACCCGATGATGGCGAGGATGGGTACCATGATGCCATTGTCAATCTGTTGACACAGAAGGCTGTGGTTGAACCCATCCGGCCACAAGCTTACTTACGGGTAGCTGTGAAGTGTGCTGTGTATAAGATCTGGAGGCATCGAAAGGCAGAGGACAGTCAAGTCGAGGCATATGCAAGGGGTGATGCACCAGACCATGTAAAGAACCTCAAGCATGGCCGGCTCCCCCATACCCATTGTCGTCGTGGGCATGAGTTCACAGTGGATAATACGAGAATGGTGGGTACTCAACGAACGTGTCAGACATGTTTCCTAGAGCGGCGTCGAAACTATCAACGGCAGTATCGGGCTAAACAAAAGAAAGGGATATAACTATGGGTACCAAGAAAGTATTCCATCGAGTGGGCAACCACATCATTAACCAGAAGGAGGACCCATGGAATTCCAAGCATTCCCTAAAATACCAAGATTGAATCGTGACTGTGTGATTACTGAGAAAATTGATGGTACCAATGCCCAAGTGTTTATCTTCATGGGCAAACAGTATGGGATGACGGACATCTTTCGTCAGTATGGCATGGAGACTGATGGTGCCTGGCTATTAGCAGGTAGTCGGTCACGATACTTGAACGTAAAAGAAGACAACCATGGATTCTTCAAGTGGGTGTCTGAGCATCGTGAGGAATTGGTCAAGCAGCTTGGGGATGGTCAGCATTTCGGGGAATGGTGGGGAGCGGGTATTGGTAAACGATACCCTGGTGCGCCAAAGGTGTTCAGCTTATTTAATACTGCCCGATGGCAAGTGCTGAAAGATCAGGGATTTCTGACAGTCTGTGATGTTGCCCCGACACTGTACGAGGGCCGGTTTGATACCCATATCTGTGACAAAGTGGTGGCAGATTTAATTATTACAGGCAGTCGAGTATGGCCTGATGCCAAGTCAGAAGGCATTGTGGTGTTCCACAAAGCAGCAGGTAGTTTATTCAAGGTTACTTGTGAAAAGGACGAATCACCGAAAGGGATTGCATGAGTATCATGCGGTGTGAGATTCATCAGGTATTCTGGGACAGCGACAAGCTAGAGAACTGTGTGTTGTGTGATTGGGTCACGCATGTAGACCCTATACAATCACCCAACGACCATCCGGCTGACGGCCAGCTAGCTTGTGACGAAGGGCCGGCACAAAGTTCGACTCTGTGTACAGGTATCCCTGATGAATCAACCAGGTAGCATCAGCTTTACCTGCGATGTAATTGGACCCACGACACGCATCGACATTGCGGGGTACGCCCTTCTCTGGGTCTAGCTTCTTGGTATGGTGAATGACTATTGCTGAGAGCCCATGGCAGAGGTGTGTCAAGGCGTCACCGACACGTTTCATAGCAGTCGATTCATTCTCGTCAGCATTATGGAATTCTCTCAACACGTCAAAGACAACGACATCAGGTTGGGCTTGTTTAATAGCGTGTTCAAAGAATGCCATGTGTGAGGGTTCAAGCAGGTTGACAGAAGTAATCGTATCACTCGGATGGACAATGTAAATGGCGCCACTGAGATCCATGCCATGTTTCTCAAATTGTTGCAAGCGTTCTTGGAAAGCAAATGGGCCAGTCTTGTCAAAGTAAAAATACAGGACTCGTTTCTTGTGGGTAATCGTGCCAGGGATAAGGGACTTACCTTGTGCAATACTGTAGGCTAACTGCAAACCAAGGAAACTCTTGCCAGCCCGTGGCTCACCTAAGATCATTAGCATTCCAGGCTTGGGCAGGTAGCCTGGAATCACCCATTCGCATTCATCTATTTGCAAATGGGCATAGTCCGCCATGGTAAGGATACGGGTCATAGAACCTCCTGGTTAAAATTTGGCTGCGCCTGGAATCCTGGCCAGCGGGGGAAAAATAAAATTAGATTTTTTGGCATTTCGTCAGGATTGCAGGCCAAAGCCTGCGGAAAGGGGGTACATCATGCCGGAGCTGGAAGTAAACTTTGATGTCTACTGTGCATCATGTGGGGCAGGGTTATGTGGGAATACCACTGTGAGCCAAGGGAGGTACCGAGCCAAACTAGAGATTGAGCCATGCGATGAATGTATTACCAAGGCCAACCAGGATGGCTTTCAGGATGGTAAGGCTGAAGGCCAAGAGGAGAATGAAGAATGACAGTTTATATTGTTATCGAAACAGACTATGAGCATTGGCAGATCAAGGGTGTCTTTGCCATGAAGGACAAGGCTGTGGAGTATATGCGGATTGGCGAGGGCTTTGACAAAAACAACTATAGTTATTACATCACTGAGGAACCAGTGGAGGGGACGTCATGACAGTCTTTGTTGTCTATCAACCTTACGTTGACAAATGGGAGGTAGTTGAATGATCTTTAGCCCGTCACGTACAGAAGCTTATGATTTTTGTACCATGCGAGGAGTCATTGCCTATAAGGAAGGCTGGACTCCACGAGAAGCAGACAATAGTCTCATTGGTCGAATCGTAGGAGGAGCCTTTGCCAAAGGAACAGAATCAATTCATAAAGGAATTAGCATTGAGGAATCGACTATCACAGGACTCCAATACTGGGACCGGTCAGTGTCTCATTACGTTACCCATGGAGTGTCCTTCCCAGACCTTACCAAGACCCGTGCCCAATTGGGTACGGCATTTGGCAAATATGCTGAACAAACCCCATTTAAACAGTGGCAATGTAAAGGAGTGGAATTTCCACTTGTAGACTACGGGAATTGCCGGTTAGACTATTTGGGTATAGACCCTGAAAGCTATTGGGCGATTGCTGACCTGAAGTACAAGCGACAACTAAAGCTGGAGTACTTGAACAAGACGATCAATGACTATCGGGATAGCTGGCAGTTTCAACATTACCCGTGGGCATACAATGATTGGGTAAGTAAGACCAAGCCAGAAGGGCTACAGCCCATCCAGCGTATCTATTTGGTATTAGTAATTGCTGATCCCTTTAAGATACTCACATACCCGTTCTTTATCAAGGATAAACTTCAAGTCCGTTGGCTTCAATCTGCTCAACAGAAATGGGCAGATATTGACGCACTACAGAAAGGAGATCGTCAGCCAACGTTGGCCGCAAGCCATCGAGATGCCTTTGGAGACTGTCCGTTCAAGCAGGCATGTCTTGAAATGGATCTCGATCCAGCACTCATGCAGTTCAATTATGTACAAGTACCCAAGATGGAGGATTAATGGCTATCCAAAAGTTAGACTTAGACAACCTGGCATTTGAAGACATTCGTATCTTGCTGCATAGTATCCGTGCAGGTGGCAAGACATACCTGGCTGGGGATTTCTTGAGACATGAGTCCCAGTATGGGCCAGTTGCGTATGTCAATACCGATGGCGAAGGGCTCATGACCATTAAGGGTATGGGCTTAGGCAAGGTGGGCTACAAGGTTGAAACCCTGAAGGACTTCAAAGATGTCATTGCCGAATTTTCTAAGACCCGTTTGCATGCGTTGGCGGTGGACAGTTTACAGATCCTTGAACGCATTGTCAAGATTGGTGTCATGGGAACGGCAGATCGTTCACCGGTTAGCACCAAGGACAAGAATGAATGGGTAGACATTGGACGAGAGTTTGAGAATGCTGTGTTGTCCTTAAACAAGGCAGCTAAGTTAGTATTCTGTACGTGTCCGTCAGCGATCAATGCCGATCAGATTACGGGTAACCCCCGTATGATCTCACCAGACTTGTCTGGACAGCGAGCCTTGGGTGTCGCTGGGTACTTTGAATATGTCGGCTATATCAAGGTCATGCCGACAGGAAAGGGTAAGGTGAAACGTTCGGTACAGTTTGCCCCCGATGGTGTGACATTGGTCAGGCAGCAAACGCCCAATTCTATCTGTGATGATATTGCAATTCCAGATGGACCTGGGGGGTGGCAAGTGATTAAGGAAACAATCATGAAAACCATGGAGGCAAAGCAATCATGACAGAAGATCAAGTCGAACAGGAAGAGATTGAGGCAGTATTCTATGAGATCTCAGAGAACGATACCTATAGTGAAGTCGGAGATCTTCGAGTGGAGACCCATACAAATGATGTCCACTATCCGTTGTCCGTTGTTGGTGAAACTGAGGATGGCCGAGAGATTGGTCTGACCTTGGATCACTCGTTGATTCGTCGCATTGTTGCAGAAGCCTGGGTAGCAGGGATCATTTAATCATTTACTAACTGGAGGGTTGACACATGGAAGAGAAGAAGCTTGTTTCAATGGAATCATTGTTTGAGAAGAAAGCCTCAAACGCTATGATCTCTGAGGGCAATCAGTTCAAGACGGTTGCCAAGGGTGTGTATACACTGCGAGCGACCAAGTTTGAGGCCACTGAGGACCCCAAGCAGGTGAATGCTACGGGTGAACCACGCACCAACATTAACTTTAACGTGGATATCTGTGACGATCAAGGTAACAGGAAGGCTAAGGCTTTTTTGCGTGTCAGCCCTGATGAAGGACGTACGACTAACGGTTATCTGGATGGGAAGTCCAAACTCTACAGCCAGTTGTCAAAGGCCTTGGGCTATGGCAACGAAGAACAACCGTCGGCCGGCGAACTCATTCAGGCATTCATGCAGAATGCGGTGAAGGGGTTTGTGGGACTACAATTCAAGTCCCTCACCCCTGATCCGGTGACAGGCAAGGCCATCTATGTCACCCCGAAGACTGACGATGAAGAAGCTGATTGCCGGAAGAAAGGTTATACGCCGAGCAACAGTATCTTGAGCGTTCAGAAGGCATAAGGTAACTGGCTACGGGAATTCGTCCAAGTGGAGGACATCAGGCTAGGGGCTTGAAAATAGGGGAGCCGTGTATGATAGGCGCTATGCGGAACAAGGCAGTCAGCCATGGAGATTGCGTGAAATCCAGCAGCCGTACCCTATTCCCGACCATAAAGGCAGGTTCGATTCCTGCTCGTTAACCGAGGACTGGTGTGAAGGGAGCAAGGTTCGATTCCTTGTGATATGTGGGTGATGGATGGTTACCCTAACTCTAGTGAGACATATGGTTCGGGCTGCTCGTCCGTTAGCAACAAGGGTGGAAGCCTTTGCCAGAGCTTTATTAACTGGGGGGTGTAATGAAAACTACAGAACAGGAGCTAGCAGACGCATGGGAACGTATCTTGAGGTTGGACCAACAGGTGCTGTCATTGCGACAGAAAAACCAGCAGTTAATCCAGGAGCTGGTGGATTACAAGGCTCTGGTCAACAGTCAACTGACCAAGCTCAAGGTGGCGCTTGGATAGTGGTAGTGCCTATGGATGATTGGTATCAACGGGCATTTTATGCAACCTTTGACACGTGGGGGGATGCATACAATTATTGGTATGACCGCCCAGGAAGTTTGATATGCAAAAACCACACGCCTGCCTAAGGTGTCCTAGTTATGGAACAGGTCATGGATTTTTACAACAGATTGTCAGCCATAAGGAAAAAGCAATTGGAAAAGATTCACAGCCACTTGTCCATGTGATTGGACCTAGGCCCTCCAAAGTTGACGTCGATTGTGGAGGACTCAGCTACAGCTATGACTACCAATACATCAGGGACACCCTCGTCCCCCTTACAGGACTGCAAACCCATGAGTTCACCTACAGTACACTTATCCAGTGCGCTCCAAGCGACATACGCAAAGGTCACAGCTTTGAACCAATCTCTCGACAAGCAGTTCAACAATGTCAAAGCATACGACCCCTATTTGATAGACACGAAAACCTATCTGTCAGGCTCGTGGTTGCCATGGGGAAAGACGTATTCAACGCCATCACTAAAGGGCAACTCAGCTTTAGCGACTGGCGCGGGTACCAATTACCACAAAGTATCACCCAAGACATATTCGGGAGCGTCCGTGTCTATATCACCCATTACCCAATGGAGTTCCACGGAGAACCAGCTGCTGAAAGACTTACTGAATGGGACTGGATCAAAATAAGGAGTATCCTTGATGGCACATATCCAAGCAGTCTCCCAGACAATCTTATTGGAACGGCGGAAAACCTTGATGAAGTTGTGGCCTGGTTTAACGATTCAAGAACTGCCCAGTGGATTACATGCGACACTGAGTTTATTCCCAACAGTAAATACCTTACCATCCTTGGATTGCTTGCCCGTCATGCTGACGGACGCTTATCTGGATTACAAGTTGACTGGCGTAAAGTTGACGGTGGAATTAAACAAGAAGTAGCCTATAGATATCGAGAGCTGATTAAGCATGTGCCAGTGGTATTCCATAACTGTCGGGCTGATATTCCAATGCTCGCACATAACTTGGGTGCCAACTGGGATGACTACAAACAATACCATGATACCATGCTGGCTCATGCGGTGTTGTGGTGTGAGCTTCCGCATACGTTAGAATTTATCGCGTCTATTTGGGGACGCCATGATAAACTGAAACATCTCAAGAGTGAAGACGAGTTACTGTATAACTTTGGAGATGTACTGGAAACGGATGCGATCTGGGATACCATTGTTCATAGTTCATTCAAACATGATCCCTTAGCTGAACAGATATACAAGACTCAACACTTGAAGCTGTGCCCAATACTGGATGCCACTGTTGAACGGGGCCTGCGTGTGAACAAGCCTCGTGTCAACGAAGCGAGATTAGAGTATGAGACCAAGGTCAAGCAGGCTGAGGCATTAGCCATTGCCACAGCTGGCTGGCCAATCAATATTAATAGCTCTCAACAATTAGCCTGGTACCTGTATGTCATGCGTGGCCTACCGGTACAGATGAATAAAAAGACCAAGACCATTACCATTGATGATGCGGCCGTGGCTACATTACGGATGGCATTAGGTCCATCATTTGATCCTGAAGAGGAACTGACATATGACATTGCACTTAGTCGAATCAGCAAAGGTGCCGACCCCATCCTTGAGGCACGGGTACTATATGCTGGAGCACAAACCAGACTTATCAAGTACATTTACCCGTTATATCAATCTGTCGCATCGGCCACATCGGACAAAGCCCGTGATGAAGCCATTCTCGCCATACGGGAGGGACGAGATACTGGGGTATTACTGGACCGTATTCACCCCGATATGCTTATCCACACACAAAAGACGGGTCGCTGGTCTACGGTGGATCCTCCCATTGCCCAACTCCCTGCCGACTTACGGGACTTGGTATGCCCTGACGTTGGCGAGGTGTGGGTCCATTGGGATTGGTCGTCTATTGAACCGAGGGTACTGGAGGGCCTCTGCGGTTCACGAATACTCAAGAGGTCTTTCGATGAAGGGATTGATTTGCATACGTGGACAGTGTGCAAGTTATTCAACTACGAGTTCCCCCCTGATCTCGTAGACCCACATAAGGGGATGGCCAGTGAGGCCTGGAGGATAAAATATGCTTGGAAAGGAAGCGACGATCCTAGACGAGTCTTTGCCAAAACTGGTCGATATGAGATGTATTATGGAGGCACAGGTGCTAATGCTGCTAATGCAGCTGCTCTCTTTGGGCTTGATCCTCGCATACTTAAACGTGCCCTGGATAGTCTACTCTCTGCCGATCCTGAGTATTATGTGTGGCGTCTACAGCTTGAGGAGAGCCTCAAGCGTACAAGAATGGTGCGGACGTTTATGGGTCGTCCACGCCGTTTCCTCAAAGGCGGAGATAAAATGATCCGTGAGGGGCTGGATCAACCCATGCAAGGAGCCGTCAGTGACATTGCCAATACAACTGTCATTCAGCTTCATGAAAAGTTTGGATCCATGGGATTCCAGTTTGCCTGGAGTATTCATGATGCCCAATATTGGCATTGTCCAAAACATCTATGTACACCTGGATTTTTAGAAAAAATTACAGCCATTGCGTCCCGTTCA
>OGVO01000152.1_pt1 | contig 12828 bp, 7 predicted proteins | sample 1575771 | NCBI WGS metagenome assembly OGVO01 (sample SAMN07581527, study PRJEB24739) | freshwater metagenome | place: Singapore | collected 2015-01 | reverse complement strand
GCGCATTAGTGACTGGAGTTCAGACGTGTGCTCTTCCGATCTGTTTCCCAGTCACGATAAAGTTTAAATGGTTTCAATACCATTGATGGCTTGAAGAGATTGAATAGAGCTATAGCTGCACGTTGTGCAGTATATCGTAAAGACTGGCAAGGTGCGTTAACCGCATTGAATCTTTCTTTTATGAGTCTGACAGGTGCTTTGAGCGCTGGTCCTGCACATACATTTGGTGCACCACCTGATGCTTTCAATCCATTGTTTTATGTATTGGATGCAAACATCAACACTATCATAGTAGTGCATCCATCAGTATTGGCAGATGCTACTCCGGGTGATGCTCGTGTGGCTGCTAAATTTCATCAGCGTGCAACTCCTGTAACTGTTACTACAGATGCTACGCCATTGGTGGGAACACATCAGGATAAAAGATGGGCTAGTAATACTTCGCCAATTCCATTCATCAAAAATGAAGAGTTAATCCTTATCAAAGCAGAAGCGCATGCACAACTGAACCAAACTACTGATGCTGTAGCAGCGATCAATATCATTCGCAATGCTGCCAATATTGGTAACTATGGTGGTGCAACTACACAAGCTGCATTGATCGATGAGATTCTATATCAGCGTCGTTATTCTTTGTGGGCAGAACCTTGGGGTCACCGCTGGATTGATGCACGCAGATACGACAGACTTAATACTATTCCTACTTCATTTGATAGAGGAACTATTTTCAAACAATTCCCTCGTCCACAATCTGAGATCAACTGGGATCTTTATGCGGGTGGATAGGGTTTAGCTTATGGACTATAGACCATGGTCCATGGTAAAAAGAAAGACCGTCTTTTTAAAGACGGTCTTTCTTTTTGCTATCAACTCTTAGCTATGGACCATGGTCTAACGATTAATTCGCATCCCACCATAATCTCGTAGTCAAAGCACCCACATTAGGAGTCTTGTTGTTTCTTGTTTTTTCACTGGATGGATAATCCAGTCTTCTGATAGGTGAAGTGAGAATAGCACCTACCGGTAATTGAAATCCGGTATATGCATAGTTGAATCTTCTTGCATCATCAAAAGTAACCGGAGAAAGGAATAGGGCTTTGTATTTCTCTTCCAGAATTCTGGCTTGTGTGAGTGCACCACTTCCTACACCTACTGTTGCTCTTGCGAGATAGGCATCTCTGTCGGTTGCGCTGACTCCTATCTTATTCATATTCGCTCTGATACCTTCCAGATAAGCAGTATAAGCCCTGGTTGGATTTGCAGCTCTTAATGCAGCCTCAGCTTCAATGAATTTTACTTCTTCATAAGTACTTACAAAAAGTGGAGAAGCATCGCCACTATAAAAACCAGCCAACACCAAATATGATTCATCATTGGTAGTTCCTGTTCCTACACGACCTACGCCATTGCGTGTTCCCCTATAATCGTTGAAACGAGTAAGATTGGTGAGTCTGGGTAAACGAGGATCCTGTGCAGTAGTATTTGCGTTCATAGAATTATTGATGAACTGCGTGCTTAACCAACCATCAAGAACAAGACTGGCCTGATTTCTGGCTACCGTTGCCCATGGATTACGCAAAGTGAAAACAGTAACCCTTGATTCCATATTATTATTAGTGTACGCACTATCAACGGCAGACAACACAGCAGTAGCGCTATATCCGGTAGTTTTTGATAATTGCTGTAAGAGTCTTGCTTTAATAGCATAAGCTGTTCTGATCCACCAGATTCTATTGGTAGTATTCCAGGCAGTAGTACTTGCTGCTGCATTGCCATGCATAAAATCAGCAGCAGGCGTTACATTAACAGTGGGTATTTTGCGCAACTCAGCAATACCTTCATCCAATAATGTGATGCACTGTGTATGCAACTGTTGTGCATCATCAAACTTCGGTGTTAGATTATCTCCTTTGAAAGCTTCAGAAAATGGAACATCACCCCATAAGTTGGTAGTTAAACTCAGGTTGATAGCCATCATCACTTTTGCCATACCCAAATGAGCGGAGCTGTTTAATTTGATAGAGAGCTCTTGTAAATCATAAAGGTCGGTCATGTTATCATACAAGCTTCTCCAAAGTGTGCTATAGTCTACACGATCATAAATATCTGTAGGACTAGATGCATTCGGTGAAGCAAAATATTGTACATAATAATTGGGCCCTGCATTCGCAACACGAAATACATTGAGTCCGGTATTTTGTGTAGTAGCAGCTAACAAACCATTGATCGGTGCTTCAGTAGGTCTATTAGGGTCATTATTGATGTCTAAATATTTTTTACAACTACTGCCAATGATCGTTACTGCCAGTAACAATAAGCAGAGAAATCGATTCGGTATTAAAATATTTTTTTTCATGGTCTTCAGGTTTGGGTGTTAGAAATTAACGTTCAGTGTCAGGAAATAACTGCGTACACCGGGATAAGTAAATCCGGCGAAACCATCAGCATTACTATCTGCACTTGTTGAACTGTTTTCAGGATCAAAACCCGAATACTTGGTCCACAATAAAAGATTGTTTCCTGTTAATGTAACAGAAGCATCTTTGATGAAGTTTTGTTTTTTGAAGAGCTTAGCAGGTAAACCATACGATAAACTCAACGTACGTAAGCGAGTCCATCCGGCATCTTCTACAAAATTTTCAGTAACACCTCTATGAATGTTTCTGTAGAAACCATCACCATAGTTTCTTCCATCAGGTCCTACTTGTTGTCCCAACCAAACGGTTTGTGTATTGGCAGCGCCTCCTGCAACTACACCAGGAAATACTCGTGTGCTGTTGCGGTCTTCTGTGTATTTGGCAATACCAAATGCACTCATGAAATTTCCTAACTGATTGAATCTTTGGAAACCACTTCTGATATCAAACAACACAGAGAGCGTAAGATTCTTATAAGTAAAGCTGTTGTTGATACCCCAGATAGCACGTGGTTGAGAGTTACCCAATAAGCGTTGGTTGGTTACATCACGAATAGGGAAACCTGCACCTGTACCGGTTGTAGCAATCAACATAGGAAGATCTCTGCGAAGAGTGATTCTGTCGTCTGTTGCAGATCCATAAAAACGCTGATAAGCGATACCATACAACCCACCTACCGGCTGACCTACTACCCAACGTTGTGTTGCACCACTGTTGAGATAACCAAACTGACTTCCAATAACAATGTCTGTTAATCCGGGAGCCAGACTGATTACTTTATTTCTATTACTAGTGAAGTTCACACTTGCATCCCAGGTAAAGTTATTGGTCTTAACAGGTGTACCATTCACCACCAATTCAATACCCTTGTTTTCAATTTCACCTGAATTCAGAATAAAAGAATTGAATCCTGTTGAATTGGGAACTAGTACGGGATTCACAACATCTTTACTGTTGATTTTGTAATAGCTAACATCAAAACCTACACGGTTATTGAGGAACTGCATTTCTAAACCTACTTCACGGTTATCCGTAAACTCAGGTCTTAATTCTGTCGCACCTCTTACATCGTCTCTTGTCCAACCAATCACATTGTTCACAGGCTGTCCAAATGCATTGTTGTAATAAGTATTGGTGAGATAAGGAGTTACAGGTGCGATACCGATCTTGGCAAAAGAAGCACGCAGTTTACCATAAGAGATCCAAGATGGTAATTCGAAATGCTGACTAAACACATAACTCAAACTGGCACTTGGATAGAAGAAACTTTGATTACCACTGGCAACAGAGCTGGCCCAGTCATTACGACCTGTTAATGAGAGATACACAAAGTTGCGATAGCTCAAAGTAGCATCACCAAAGATGCCCATGGTTCTCAAGGCTGTTTGACGGCTATTCTGTGTTACAAATTTTGCATTGTTCAGAGAGAGTAGTGTAGGTACATCTAACTCACGTCCTTCTGTTTGCTGAAAGTTATAAGTTTGATCAACAAGATCATGACCGGCTCTTACAGTTAAACCAAATTGATCACTCAAATTGAATTTACCGGTTACCAATAAGTTGCTATTGAGGATCTTGTTGAGGATGCGATATTCACCCACAAAGCCCAACGCATTATCGGCAAAATTGATGACACCTGTACGTGCAACCTGTGCAGGAGCTGTTGCTCTTCTGCTGTCTGATGTGAAATCATAACCTACACGATAGCTGATATCAAGCCAGCTGATGGGGGCATAGTTAATGGCTACATTCGAGATCACACGGTCTACCTTATCCTTAAATAAGTTGTAGTATGCACCAAAGATTGGATTGTTATTGCCATAAGTTTTATGAGTTCCGTCTTCATTTTTATAATCACGTACATCCCATCTTGGGCTCCAGTATGTAAGACTTTCATTAAAGCGATCTGCATTGTAACGAAGACCACCACTACTGATATAATTAACGGAAGGATTCAGTTTTAATTTATCACTCAATTTCAATGTTGCATTCAAACGTGCATTGAAGTTGGAGTAATCAGTATTTGGCAAAACACCTTTGTGTTTGAAATATCCAAAAGAAGAGTTGATCAATGCTTTTTCAGTTCCACCACTGATGTTTACAGTGTTACGATACTGATAACCTCTTTCATAGGCTCTGGCATAGTGATTGAACAGTTGATCCGGATGAGTAGGATCCAGTGTTTTGCCGGCTGCTACGGTTGGACCAAAAGAAGGGAAGAAATCATTTCTGTTGTATGTATTGTTATAACCTTGTGTGTAGGTGGTTTGTACATCAGGAAATTTATTGACTTCTTCGGTACCCACGGTAGAAGTATAACTCACCCTCATTTTACCGGTCTTGGCACTCTTGGTAGTGATCACGATTACACCATTACTACCTCTGAAACCATACAGCGCAGTAGCTGCACCGCCTCTTAGAATGGAGAGACTTTCGATGTCATCAGGATTCAAATCAGAGATCCTGTTACTCATACCTCTTAAGGCAGCATTGCCACCTTCCACGACTGTACTGTTATCAACGATCACACCATCAATAACAAAAAGTGGCTGATTACTACCTAACGAACTTTTGGGGCCGCGAATTACAATTCTTGCACCTTGACCAGGACCACCACCGGTAGAGTTGATCTGAACACCGGCAACACGTCCTTGAATGGCGTTGATAAGATTGGGTTGTTTGCTTTCCAAGAGATCTTTATTGCTGATCTCGGTAGCTGCATAACCCAATGCTTTTTTCTGTTGCTTCACACCAAAAGCAGTAACTACCACTTCACTCATGGCTGTTCCATTGCGCAAAGAGATGGAAAGATTGTTGTCTGAACCAACTTCCACTTCTTTGTCTTCAAAGCCGATGGCTTTGACCTGTAAGGTTACTTTGCCGGAAGGAATTGCAAGTGTAAATGCGCCATCTTCATTGGCATTGGCTCCTGATTTGGTGCCCTTGATGATAATACTTGCATAGGGAACGGGCTGTCCCTTGGCGTCTGCGACTTTACCCGTGATTGTGCGGTTTTGTGCAATACTTAGTGTGCTGCAAAGCAACAAACACCAGCACCACAAGTGTGGTAACATTTTTTTCATAACTGTCAGTTTAGGAATTAGATAGTGGAGAAAAGATACAAAAAAACGGCTCAACTTCTATTTGTAATGTATAAAGAGTAATACATCTGTTGTTGAAGAAAAAAGAAGAGGAAATTCATCAAAAAAATAAATATATCATTATCAATGCATTATTCGTTTTTCTGCGTTTTTGAAGAGTGCTCTAGGGATCTCACAACTATCTGATTTTGGTTATCTTCATAGCAAAATGTTTGTATGATCTATCGTAATCTGTTTCGTTTTGTTTTTATGATCCTCACAGTTTGCTGCTTTGCCGGACTAACAGCATTTACTGAAAAGCGTATGGTTGTGGCCGATAATGATGTTATTGGAAGATGGGATCTCACCGTTAATATGGGTGACCGAATAGCCCCCTCTTGGTTGGAGATCAAGTTATCGGGTATTAAAACATTGGTAGGTCAATTTGTGGCCGATGGGGGTAGTGCCAGACCCATTGCGCAAGTACATGTGAAAGAAGGAAAAATTCATTTTGCTATTCCACCTCAATGGGATCGTACAGATAAAGACATGGTATTGGAAGCCACACTGGAAAACGATCAACTCAAAGGAACCATTCAGGCGAGTAATGGTAAGACCTATACTTTCACGGGAGAACGTGCACCCTTATTGAAAAGAACCAATCCGGTGGTATGGGGAGCGCCCATTCAATTATTGAATAATAAAGATATCAGTGGTTGGCATGGACAAGGAAAAAACAATCAATGGCAAAATATCAACGGGGTATTGACCAGTGCAAAATCAGGAACCAATCTTATTACGGATCAAACGTTTACTGATTTTAAACTTCATATTGAATTCCGCTATCCTGCAGGAAGCAATAGTGGTGTGTATTTGCGCGGACGTTATGAAGTGCAAGTAGAAGATAATGCGGGTAAAGAACCTTCATCCACTTATTTCGGAGGTATCTACGGATTTTTGACACCCAATGAAATGGCTGCAAAAGCTCCGGGTGAGTGGCAGAGTTTTGATATTACGCTCATTGGTCGCAGAGTAACAGTGGTTGCCAATGGGAAAGCCATCATCGTTGATCAAATCATTCCGGGAATTACAGGTGGTGCTTTGGATAGTAAAGAAGGAGAACCGGGACCTATCATGTTACAAGGTGATCATGGTCCTATTGAGTACAGAAACATCGTCATTACGCCGGCGAAATAATAAGGTAATCAATAAATGAAAAACCGACTTCTTTATGTGGTCGGTTTTTTGTTTGGGTGATCGCTGGTCTTCCGCTAAACAGTATTCAATTAATAAGTAACTTAATCGCAAATACAGACAATATGCATAAGAAGCTTGCCCTATGGTCTATCACAGTAGGATTAGGTGGATTGTTATTCGGTTTGGATGTGGCCGTAATATCCGGTGCAGAACAAGCCATTCAATCATTATGGAATCTAAGCGACTGGATGCATGGAACTGCCATTGCGATGGCATTGTATGGAACTGTATTTGGTGCGGCATTGGGTAATATTCCCGCTAATCGTATCGGTAGAAAAAAAACATTGTTCTGGATCGGTATTTTGTTTCTGGTAACTTCTGTAGGCGCAGCATTGTCTCAAGATGTGTATACGTTCATGGTGTTTCGTTTTTTAAGTGGCTTGAGCATTGGTGCTTCTTCAGTTGTAGCACCTGTTTATATTTCGGAAATCGCACCCCCAAAGTATCGCGGAAGAATGGTGATTTCATTTCAGTTGAATGTGGTTGCAGGAATTTTGCTGGCTTATTTTTCTAATTATTTATTACAAGGATTGGGCGGGGAGAATGATTGGAGATGGATGTTGGGAGTTGTTGCCATTCCTTCTCTTCTATTTTCTATCATGATGCTGTTCACACCTGAAACACCACGTTGGTTGGTCTTGTATAAAAATGATGCAGCAGCAGCCAAGAAAGTATTGGCTATTACAGGCGAAGCAACCGATGCAATGATCGACGCTATTCGAAATTCTGTATCGCAGGTAAAAGAATCTTTATTCTCAAAAAAATTCATGTTCCCTTTGATATTGGCATTTCTGATCGCTTTCTTTAATCAAATGTCCGGTATCAATGCCATCATCTATTTTGCTCCCAAGGTTTTTGAAATGGCAGGTATAGAAAGAAGTGGGGCTTTATTATCATCAGTAGGTATCGGTGTTGTGAATTTGATATTTACCATTACAGGTTGGTATTTAATCGATCGGTTTGGAAGAAAATTATTGATGTATGTAGGTTCCGTAGGTTATATCATTTCTCTAACACTTATTGCAGTGTCTTTTAATGCGGCAGATAAATCAATGATCGTTTATTATGTATTTCTGTTCATTGCAGCACATGCTGTTGGACAAGGTGCTGTGATCTGGGTGTTTTTATCAGAACTGTTTCCTAACTCCGTTCGCGCCAGTGGTACTTCCTTTGGGTGTCTGACCCATTGGGTGTTTGCTGCATTGGTAGCACAAGTATTTCCATTCTTCGCCGCCAATGTGCCGGGTACTTATATTTTTGGATTCTTTGCATTCATGATGTTCCTGCAACTATTGTATGTATGGAAAATGATGCCTGAAACAAAAGGAGTGGCATTGGAAGATATGGAACAAAATATTGTATTACACTGAGCCGCTTCAGGAAATCATAGATGACACTTGCTTGACCTGATGTTTCTCTGAATGATACGCATCTAGTCTGTCTAATAAATGGTACAGGGTTTCTTGTTCCTTTGAATTCAATGGCAGAAGGATATCCTCAATATCATCCAATGTTTGCATGCATGCAAACATGATCTGCTGTGCTTTTACACTCAATGAAAGCCTGGTGATTCTTTTATCATTTTTATCGCGTTGCTCCAGTAACCATTTTCTCGCAACATAACGTTTTAGCATTTCACTACCTGTGGTAATCTCCATCAGGTTCTGTTTCAATAATTCTGTTTTGGTCATACCCGGGTGCACTAATAAAGTTGCGAGCAAAGCGAATTCATCAATGGATGCAATATCATGTTTTGCCAACAGGTCTTTGCTGGCCATTCGAATAAAGCGGTAGAGTCTGGAAATGAAAACCCCCACCATATCCGTAGAAGTCATTTTGCCGGATACCTTTTTCTTTACAGTACTGTTCTCCTGATCCGTATTTTGTTTGACAGACTTTTTTTCCGGTGTGTCGTTTTTGATCAGCCATACGCCAAAATCTGTCAGAGATCCTTTTGGATACTGATTTTCAAAGCTTTTCCATAATTGTTCTATCGGCTTCATGTGTTAAAATTACAATTTTGGAATAATATTATTTCAATTTTGAACAAATTTTTTATTTCTTTGTTTTTCGAAATAAAAGCAAGCATATGTTACTTCGTTTACCACTTTTATGGTTGGGATTTGTTACTCTTTTCTTGTCTGACTTACAGGCTCAGGGTACTCAGCAAGGAAGTTTGACGGGAACCCTTATCGATAAAAATACACAGCGACCGGTTGTTGCCGCAGTGGTTTTGCTATCTCCTTCGGGGAAAAATACGCTTACCGACTCAACAGGCACTTTTCGTTTTATAGGTTTAACACCGGGTACTTATAATATCAGTATCAATACCCTTGGATATAAACCCTTGAACTTGAATAATGTTCTGATCACCAACGGAAATATCAATGTAATCACCCTGGAAGCAGAACCTACAGCCTCATCATTGGCTGAAGTAACCGTTTCCGGCAGACGTGCTACAGCAAGAGCAGCCAGTATTGAAACACCCTTGAGCGTTCAGCGCATGACTACGGAAGAGATCAAAAGAAATCCGGGCGGAAATTTTGATATCAGTAAAGTCGTACAATCGCTTCCCGGCGTAGGTGGAGGTGTCGGTGGCGGTGGTTTTCGCAATGATATCATCATTCGTGGTGGCGCCCCTAATGAAAATGTGTATTATCTGGATGGCATTGAAATACCTGTCATCAATCACTTCGGTACACAAGGCAGTGGCGGTGGTCCACAAGGAATCCTGAATGCTAATTTTATTGAAGAAGTAAAACTCAGTTCCAGTGCTTTTGATGCACGTTACGATAATGCATTGAGTAGCGTATTACAATTCAAACAAAAATCCGGCAACGATAAAAGAACACAGGGTAATGTGATCTTGAGTGCCACTGAACTTGCATTGACTTTGGATGGTCCGTTAGATAAAAAGACAACCTATCTCGCTTCTGTCCGAAGAAGTTATTTACAATTATTGTTTCAGGCGATTGATCTTCCGATCAGACCGAACTATTGGGATTTTCAATTTAAAACAACCACTAAGATCAATCCAACTACTACTTTAAGTTTTCTGGGGTTGGGTGCTATTGATGAATTCAAATTTGCGGCGCCTAAAACTGCAACACCGGAAAAATTGTATGTGATCAATAGTAATCCGATCATTAATCAATGGAATTATACGATTGGCGCCAGTTTGAGAAAATTGACCAAAAAAGGTTTTTGGAATTTGGCGTTGAGCCGAAATACATTGAACAACAATGTTGAGAAATTTGAAGACAATGAAAAACCTTCTCCGGCAACACAAACATTGTTGACAGATAGCCGCGAAACAGAAAACAAACTTCGCTTTGATATGACCACCAATACTTCCAACGGTTGGAAGATCAGTTATGGTGCTATGGCGCAGTATGTAGATTTCAATAATGACTTCAATAACCTTTTCAGAAAAGAATTGCGTGATCAGAATGGTAACATCATTCAGCCGGAAGTAAGAATTGTTGCCAATAGCAATACAGATTTTATTAAGTACGGGGCTTTTATTCAGGGAAGCAAAAAAATATTTGCAGATAAAGTGGCAATCAGTGGCGGTGTTAGAATGGATGCCAATAATTTGAATACCAGTGAATCTAATCCATTGCAACAATTATCGCCACGTGTTGCAGTGAGTTATGCAGTTGCGCGTCAGTGGAACATCAATGCCAGTGTTGGTCGCTATTATAAACTTCCTTCTTATACACAATTGGCGTTTAGAAATGGAGGTGTCAATAATCCCGGTAACTATATTCAGAGTACACATTATGTTGCAGGTGTGGAATACATTCCCAGCAGTACTTTTCGTTTAACAGTAGAAGGGTTTTATAAAAACTACAGCGACTATCCTGTAAGTGTTCTGGATGGAATCAGTTTGGCGAATAAAGGAACAGAGTTTGGAAGTATTGGCAACGAAGCGGTAACTCAATCCGGTAAAGGAAGGGCTTATGGTATGGAAGTATTCATGCAGAAAAAGCTCACCAAACGTTTCTTTGGTATCCTTAGTTATACATTGTACAAATCAGAGTTTACCAATTTGAATGGCGTGTACTTGCCTGCGGCATGGGATAATGGACAAATTCTAAGTGTCACTGCAGGATATAAATTACCGCGTAACTGGGAGTTAGGTATCAAGTTCCGTTACCAGGGTGCTGCACCGTTGACTCCTTTTGATCTGGTAGCTTCACAGTTGAATTATTTGAGTGTTGGAACCGGTATTCTAGATTATACGCGCTTCAATGCAAATCGTTTACCTGCATTTCATTCTAGCGACATTCGTATCGATAAAAAATGGAACTATCGTAAAACAACGCTCAATGTATTCATTGATGTAACTAACTGGTATGGCTCAAAGATCAGCGGTATCCCTCAATACACTTTTCAAAGAAATGCGGATAATACAGCCTTCTTAACTACCAATGGACAACCCATCGCAACCAATGGTAGTAATGCTATTCCGTTGATTCTTTCTAATGCAGAAGTGCAGATCACACCGACTTTTGGTTTGATTGTTGAGTTTTAGCAACATCTAATCAATGCGTTCGCAAAAAAGCATATGAATGATGATCTGTTATGTCATTGAAGAAACTAAACCATTGATGTAACAGATCATCATTTATGATATATTTTAAGAACCATTTGTCCCTATAAATCTTGCTTTCGAGTATTGTTCGATGAAAATTAGAGTGTCTTAGATCTTAATGCATGTGCGTTTAAAATACAGGCTTCAAACCTAATAAGTATATACTCATTTGGTTTTGATCAACTGTAAAGATTGTTGTCCTTTTTTATGAATTATGGTCACTACATAATTACCGGGAAGATAATGGTGTCCGAATCGAATAACAGACTCATTGGGTTGTATGTTTTCTATTTCTTGTCCGGTGATCGTATGAATTCTAATTTTTAAAATCTCAGAGACAGGTATGTTAAAGACCAGAGAAAAATAATGAGCAGATGGATTGGGGTATACTTGCTGAATCGCAACGGTTCTGCTTTGAATCACCTTCTTACCAAAAGGTAATTTGAAATCAAGGCGTCTTGGTAGAAACTCAATTTTAAAATTTGAGGATTCGCTTATTTGTCCATTTATGAACTGCTTTACCCAAATTTTTTTGACTTGGTTGGTAAAGGGTTCAAAGTTTTTGATGGTATCTGTTGTGCCAGCATCTTTGAATAACAATATTTCAGCATTAGGTAAACCTGAGATCTGGTCTAATAATATTTGTTTTGTAACAATGAGATCGTATGTAAAAGACGTGTCTCTTGTAACCGGTGGTGGCGGAATAATAGTAACCGAAACAGTTCTTGAAAATGAGCATCCGTAATTATTTTCTGCTAAAAGTGTGATTTTGGCGATACCTGCTTTTTGAGCAACAGGTATATTTCTTTCGTTCATTTTCAAAAGATCGTCTTTAACAAGCCATTTGATAGAAGTCGGTTGATTAACAAATACGATGGAGTCGCCCATTGTTATTTTCGTATTGATCTTTTGACTTACTTCTTTTAGTAGTTCTTGTGTTTTCTGAGTCAATTGGGAGCTGTCAATGATTACTGTATTTGTTTGCAGCTCTACTCCGTTTTTAAGAAGAATCCTTGCTCTATATGAACCGGGTGTTTTCACCTCTTGAACTAGCGCTTTATCTGTCAGGAGCTCCTTTTGAACAATTCGATGATTATGCTGATCGGTGATGAAAAGGCCGTTTTCATTACTGATGAAAAGATACTTTGGATAGTTCAGAAGAAGAGAATCAGCAGTATCAACTCCATTTCCGGCTATGGTTATTCCATAGTCGTTTTCTTTTGGCCATAATTGAATGCGATGATTGCAGAAGTCAGCGATATAGATATCGCCAGCATCATTTACAAAAACGCCTTTTGGATCTCTTAATTGATCATTCCTATTTCCTCTTCCATTTCCTCCTGCTACAGTTATGCCAAAATCAGCATCTTTCTTCCACAGTTGAATTCTGTCATTACCGGCATCTGCTATGAAAATATTTTCATCTTCATCTACAAAAATGCCGCTTGGATTCTTTAACCTATCGTGACTGGGAAAC
>OGVO01000151.1_pt1 | contig 12913 bp, 20 predicted proteins | sample 1575771 | NCBI WGS metagenome assembly OGVO01 (sample SAMN07581527, study PRJEB24739) | freshwater metagenome | place: Singapore | collected 2015-01 | reverse complement strand
GTTTCCCAGTCACGATAATAAAGGATGGAACTGAAGGAAGCTAGTAGCTTCTATAATTCTATCTTCAGCTAGGCTAAAGCCTAGCGTTAGTTAAAAAAGGATATTAGTATTATAAACGCAAGACTCTTAGGGAGTCTTGCTTTTATAGTATTAAGAGAATATATCTTATATACTATAAGGTGAGTAAACATAGGAGGACACAATGCAGGATTATCACAGTATCCTGAAGTTAGTCCGTTCAGTAGCGGATAAGGCTAAGCTTGATTTAAAGTTTATCGAGCATGACGCAGTACCGTATACTAACGGTAAAGTGCTTTGTGTGCCACAACCTAATCCGTTGTGGTCCGCAGAAGAGTGGGCAATGTGGCTAGATGGTGTGTATCACGAGACCGGGCACAACATGCCCGAGAATCGTGACGCATTCGGTTTGGTTACTAAGAACAAAATCGACATGGGTTCAATCTTTGGGAAAGGTTTGAACATCATTGATGATTTTAGAGTTGATAGGAATCGGTGCAAAGCATACTACGGTATGCGTGAAGCTATTGATATCGCTATGCCCAAGCTTGTTGCAAGGCAAGCGGAGAATCCGTTTCCGTTCGGCAAAGGCAATGCCCAGCAGAACAAGGAAATGGAAATGATGTGGACGTTAAAGGCGTTTGACGTTTATTGCAGGGGAGGGGATTTCCCTATCCTGCGAGGGATGGATTCGCTTTTCACTCCACATTTCACCGAGAACTGCCATAAGTGGTTCAGCAAGTTGGTTAATGAGTATACCGAAAAGTATACTAATAACATAACCGCTGAGCAGGAACTGGAAGTTCTAACCGACATCTTCACTAACGTCTTTGAGTGCAACCCCGAGGAAAACGGGAAAGGCACAGGGGAAGGTGGGGACGAAGGTGATTCCGAGTCCGATGATGAGGGCGAAGGGGAAGGGGAAGGCAAGGGTAAAGGCAAGGGTGATAAACCCGGTGAGGATGAGGATGGTGAAAATGGTACTGATATCGTAATCAATTACGATGACCTGCTCCGCCATCCTGTAGGTAAGGATGGAATCAAGGTTGAACCAGGTTCGATGCGAATCGAATACGATTCCGACCGGATTCTACAGGACTATGAGCCGCATACTGACGCCACCAGCAAGGAATATGCTTGCTATAAGGGCGAGTACCCAAAGAGTGAAGGCTCATTCCGTGCCGCTACCGCACATGATATCGAAATGATGCTGAAAAAGCTCAATGTTGGTAGCATGACGGGACAAGCACGTCGCCTGTTGCAAGCGGAGACTCGCAAGCGACCGCACTTCAACCAAAAGCGCGGACGTTTGGATACTAGTAAAATTTTCCGTGTGACTATGCCGGAGAATAGTGCTAGTGAGCGTATCTTCAAGACCAAGGACGTGTCAAAGGCCCTTGACACGGCAGTTACTTTGCTTGTAGACTACTCAGGTTCGATGATGTGCGAGAACAAGATTGATGTTGCATCAGCTTCAGCTGTTGCACTCACCAACTTGCTTAACGTGCTTCGCGTTAACACTGAGGTTTTGGGATTTACCGAATGCTATTATACGGATAGGAATCACTTGTACGTGTTCAAGCCGTTCGGTATTAACGTGCCCGAAGATAAGCTAGTTGAAAGCATGTCTAAGGCGTCTGGTTCGATGAGCAATAACGCTGATGGTGATTCAATACTTATAGCCCAGCACCGACTTCTTCAGCAAAAGAATCCTAGGAAAGTTTTGATTGTGCTTTCCGATGGTTCGCCTGCTGGTAATCGGGGGGATGTTGATGGGTTCACTCAAAAAGTTATTAGGAACATTGAGAGTGACAAAAAGGTTGACATTCTTGGTATCGGAATCAAGGATACCAACGTGTCCCGACTGTACAAGCACCATAAAGTGGTGTGGAACATTGAAAAGCTTCCTGAAGTTTTAATCCAGACTCTTGAGTCTGTAATCTTGGAGAAAAAGTAATGTCGTCTACATATGACCCGACTGCTGTCCGTGACCGTGTGTTCAGTGAGATTAAGGCAAAGGTGCAGGCTACCCGAGGCGGCCCTGCCTTTACCGAGTCGACCGATCCCAGCACGCCCAAGCCTGCTGACCCGCTGTTCAATCACGACGAGCCTGATCGCACTGGATATGTGTGGTTGTCTACGCTTGTGCCTAATTGGGTAATGGGTAAGGCTCCCGATGTTCTGGTGCAAGTGTTCGATAAGGCCGCTTACAGTGAGTCGATTCAGGCCCGTGTGCCTGATGTTGACCCATTTTATCGGCCTAACCTGAAGGCCCTTTCAATGCTGGCCTATGCCATTGAAAATTCTGATACTGGTATTCTTTTGACGGGAGCACCTAGCGTTGGTAAATCCTCGCTGGCTAACTACCTTGCAGCTATCACTAACCGTCCCATGTACCGCTTCAACTATAACGGTACGATGGATTCTAGTTCGCTGATTGGCACGCAGTCTGCCAGCGGTGGCTCAACCCATTGGCACGACGGTATGATTACCGAAGCTATTCAGGTGGAAAACGCTATCGTACTGCACGACGAGTGGACCTTTGCCCCTGCTGAAGTTATCGCTGCAATGCAGTACCTGCTGGAGCGTAACGGCAAGCTTATCCTTGCCGATAAGCCGGGTACTGTAGCCGATAAGACTATCGTCCCTGCTAAGGGTGTGCGAATGGTGTTCGCTGACAATACCAAGGGTAATGGAGATGTTACTGGTAAATTTGTTGGCACTCAGCCGCAGAACAGTGCAACGATTGACCGTATCGGTACATTCATCGAGGTTCACTTCCTTGAGGAAGCGGACGAGGTTGCCATGCTGCGGAACATGTTCCCGCAAGCTACTACGAAGCTGGTTAACTCCTGCGTCAAGGTGGCTAACCTTTGCCGGTCTGCCTACGCTCAAGGGCAGGTGTCCACAATCATGTCGCTGCGAGTTCTTTCAAGCTGGATTCAGCACTCCTTGAATCTGCGGGATGTTGATGCGGCTCTTGAGATTTCCTTCCTTAACCGCTTCGATGACCCGAGCGAGAAGGAAGCTATCAAGGGCTTTGTCAATGTTGTGATGGGTAAGGGCCGCTAAGGCCCTTTCCTCCTTCCCTAACCAAAAGGATATTAGTAATGAAAACCAGTAAATTTGATGCAATTTACAACCAGCCCACTATTACACGGGATAAAGCAGGAAATATTGATATAGACTCTAGTGAACTAGAATCTTGGTTTCGGGAAATGGATAGTTTTAAAAAGGACTGGGATGCCACAATGTCTGGGTGCGAAAATGATCCTGACGAAATTCTTAACCGTATGCTTAAAATGTTTTAAGGAATCAATAATGATCTGCCGATGCTGTGACACACCATTGAAGCCTGAAGAAATAATCTGGATACCTGATAGGCACACACACGAGGACTTGTGTAGGGTTTGCAGGAAGCACGTACTAGATGCTATCTTGTACTCTGATCTTGCGGGTACTGGTTCCAACCTAATGTACATAGAGGAACAGGTAGAGGTTATCGAGCATGAACACGACGACGAAATCTGACAAACGTAATAGGTTGCAAAGTGGTGAGGAAGTTAAAGCTCTAGTGTTCAAACTTTCTAACAACGAAATTTGTAACATAGATGTTACTAGCATGGATTTCTCGGATATGAAAAATCCTAGTATGTTTCAAGCGAGGTTAAACAATACATTTCTATGTGTGATAGTTGCACGATACCCTGTTGTAGTACATATTAATAAGGTGTTTTGGGAGAGACAAACGTTTAAAGAGCGCGTTGAATCCCATAGAATACTCCACCCAGAGAGGTATTTCGGAGACTTAACGTGACAATTTCACCGGGGAACCTACTGTTAGAGGATTGGATAGATAGTGTCCCCGATAACGTAGGGGACCAGACACACATTAACCATTGCAAGCCCGGAAAAGGGAATGCAAAACTTTACATTAAGAGGGTTGAAAATGGGGCCGTTGCTTTTTGCCACCACTGTGGCGAACGTGGTTATGCTTCTAATCGTATTCTGGAAGTTGGAGGTAGTGCAAGAGCGGGCACGCACTCTTCACGCAGCACAGCTTATCCAGTCGGAGTGGACTGTAAACCTGATGAAACTTCAGGGGCTCTCTCGGGAGGACTGCGAGGAAACGTTACTAAAAACATTTGCGTCCTTCCAAAAGATGCAGTCAACCGAGTAGCACGTTGGGGTAACAATGATGCTAAAGTTTGGATACTTAAATACGGGATTCCTGCACATGTTATTGACGCAGCCGGAGTATGTTGGTCAGATTATATTTCTAGTATCATATTTCCTAAGTATCTGGAAGGGGAATTGGTAGCTTACCAGACAAGACGATTCCCCCCTGATGATGGCCCCAAGTACCTGACCAGAGGGGATTCCAATAGCCCCTACGACGCACTACAAGGCCCTGTGAAGGGCGATACGTGCGTCTTAGTGGAGGACTATATGTCTGCCTTGAAGGTGTCTCAAATCGTCTCAGCTTGCCCATTAGGTGGCACTATGATACGGGACTCCCAAATGCGGCACTTGCTTAAAGACTATTCCCGGTTTATAATTATGCTTGACAATGACAATTGGCAAGTGAAGATGAATCAAGTAAAGCTGGCTCGTAAGCTGGGAGTCTATAGCTCAAAGGTGGATATCATATCCCTAGACATGGACCCAAAGGAGCATACGCTTTCAGAGTTGAAAGCTTTATTGGAGAACGTAATGTGAGTACTGAATTACATATAGCTAGCTTAAAAGGCTGTCCAACCGTGTGTATTACACACGATTCCCTCTACTCATTAAGGATTCTTATAGAGGCTTTGGCAGCCAATAATGCGGGATTGGCTAGCGCGCATTCTTTGACAACAGGACAAAAAGAAAAGTTTATAAACAGATTTGATTTTAGCGTAATAAAATTAGAGGATTAAATACTAATATGATTCTTGACCTAATCAAATTCTTTGAATCAAGAGGTAACTATGAACGAGCATTCAAGTTTCTTAAAAAGGATTATATTCCGGGTGAAGCATGGGAGTTGCTTTCCTATATTGGAACGCTTTATTCGAGTGATGATTGTGACAGTATCACTGATTGGCGTGACCTGTTTACTCGCTTCGCTCTAGAAAATCCTAGTAACAAACACCTAGATAATATCAAGGTACTGTGTGACAAGTTAGCAGAATTTAGCGACCCAATCAGCGAAGATGTAATCCAAATGTTTACAAATCGTATCTTTGCTGAACGTCTAGCTGAAGAAGCTATCAAGATTGCGGAGGGTAAAGAGCGTTCATTCTCTGGTGTAGTTGAGGTACTGGACAGCTACAAGCGAGCGTCCGTCAAGCTTGAGAAAGCCCTTGTTGATACAGACGACGAGGATATGTTAACATCCCTTACTAATATAAAAACCACAGGTATGAAGTGGTCACTTGATTGCCTCAATAAGTTGCTTGGTCCGTTGAACAATGAGTTTATCTTGCTTGCTGCTCGCCCTGATGGTGGCAAGACTACAATGCTGGTCAATGAGGCGTGGTTCCTAGCACGCCAGCTACCTGATGACAAGTGTATCCTGTGGTTTAACAACGAGGAACACATCCGCAAGATTAAGCTTAGAATGATTCAGTCTTACCTAGGACTTGACAAGGATACTGTACTTGCTGGCGTAATTGCTTGTCACTCTAGGTTTGTATCTGAATTTGGTACTAATAAAATTATCTTCATTGATGATGCTAATCACGTATCCAAGATGGAGAAAGCACTCAACAGGTATAACCCCGGTCTTATCATTGTTGACCAATTGTACAAGGTACAGGGTACACTAGGCGGTAAGAACGAGGTTGAAGCTGAACGCTTCCGCAAGCTGTGCGAGTGGGCTAGGGATATAGCCAAGCACACAGCCCCTGTGATTGCGTCTAATCAGCTGGACGGTAGTGCAGAGGGACAGCGGTATCCACCTATGTCCACCTTGTATGGTTCCAAAACTGGGGCGCAAGGTGAAGCTGATGCTATCCTGTTCATTGGTAAGACACCAGTTGACGGGGATAAACGATTCATATATACTCCTAAGAACAAGCTAACAGGTTCTACTGATTTCTTTGAAGTGGAATTGCTTAAACATATTGCAAGGTATAAAGATGTATACTAGTATTGATTTTGAAAAAGTGTTTGATATGTATCAAAAGAAACAGTTCTGTGTGTTTGATACTGAGACAGACTTGATTGATAAGACTAAGAGTGTAATGGCACACCCGCCTGAGTTTATTCTAGGTGTGTTCTATAAGGGTAGAACGGGGCAAACTGCACTTGTAGAAAGCCTTGCTAGTTTCAATTCGCTGATTAATTCTTATAATCTTGTGGTAGGTCACAACCTGCCATTTGACCTTAGGGTCATTGGCGCAGAGATAAATAAGGATACAGTGTACTGGGACACTGCTGTTGTGGAGTACGAGATTACAGGGCAGCACCACACCTATCCTACCTTGCAATCCCTTGCTGATAAGTACCTTCCCGGTAGGGTTAAGGAAGAAGTAGTATCTGAGATGATTAAAGCTGGTGTGTCCCCAAAGGATATATCAAAAGAATTACTAGAAACCTATTGCAAAGTAGACGTTGAAATAACTAGCGATATTTTCAAGAAACAGATTGAGTATGTTGCTTCACACTTTACCAAGAAGCAGCTTAATCTTCTACTTCAGCGTCTTAAGTTCCGTGCTGTTACGTACACCATGAGTGTTGAAGGACTGGCACTGGATGGTAACATGCTTGACGGTGCTATCAACGCAATGAAGGATGAGTTGGAAAACCTTGAGGTATGGCTTAAGGGTACTATGTATCTGTATCTTGTTCACATGAAGTATGAAGATATTAACGTCAACTCCCTTGACCAGATTCGTACTGTTATTTTTGGGGGTACGTACAAGGTAATACGTGATGAACCAACAGGAGAGTACTACAAGACAGGTGTTAGGGCGGGTCAACCGAAGACCAAGAAGGTTACTGAAACTGTGGAGCTTACTTCTGCAAATAGTCTTAGTGCGGGGTTTCTACACACGCCTAAAACAGCTAAGGTAGATGAACCGGGGTTGCTTGCTGTTAGGAATGTGCTAGATAAAGCTCGTAGAGCTAAAGTTTGTGTGGAGTTTATTGATAATCTGTTGGAATACAGGAACATCAATAAAAATCTTAGTACTTATTTCGAGGGATATCGTAACGTAGGTAACAGGATTGGTGATACTGTGTATGTGCACACTGAGTACAAGCATACAGGTACTCCAACAGGCAGGATTAGTTCTACTAAGCCTAATGTTCAAAACCTAAAGAGTGGTTAGCATGTCTGAGAAATATAATATTAGGAAAGTATTCTGTTCTAGATACTTTAAAGATGGTATCGTAGCTGAGTTCGATTTCTCTCAACTTGAGGTAGCTGCCCTTGCTGAGATATCTAATGACTCCGTACTTCTAGATGAAGTAAATAACGGTGTTGATATCCACACTGAGAATGCTGCATTGTGGCTTAAGTGCAAACCAGAGGAAGTTACCAAGGAGCTACGCAAGAAAGCAAAGATAATGACGTTCCAGTTGCAGTATGGTGCTGGACCTAAGAAGATGGCAGAGTCCCTTAACATTCGAGCAGAGGAAGCTAAGAAGTTTATTGGTACTTTTTATGATAAGTACAAAGGTGTCAATTCTTTTCACGCTGCGCTTGCAGCACTAAGGGATTCATATCAAGAAACCCTTGACAAGCAGACTATTGGACAGGAGTCTTTTGTGCTACCCCTTGCGGGGTGGTCACCCACTGGCAGGATGTACACTATACCAGCTAGATTGGATAAGGAAAAGAATCACTGGTACCTTTCCCTTACTGAAATGAAGAACTATCCCATTCAGGGATTTGCCACTGCTGATGTTGTACCAATTGTTATTAATATGGTTTACGATAGACTTATAGGTTCTACCTTCAGCGCAAAGCTTATTAATACAGTACACGATAGCTTCGTGATTGACTGCCACGCGGATGAGTTCGGTGATGTGCTTCGTATTGTGGAACAGGTATTTACCCAGTTTCCAGATTACTTCTACAATTTGTTTGACTACAAGCTTAAGGCGGTGTATAATTATGATGTGAAGTTCGGATGGAACCTCTCAGAAGAGGATATGAAGAAGCTTACTCGCGAAGAAGTTCAATTGTTTTGTTCCTAATATTTAAAGGATATTAATATGCCTACTATGTCGGGTCTTGTTGAGAACGTTGATGGAAAGTACATTACGGTAAACGGCATTAAGTTCAGTGCCTTTGCTCCCACACAGATTAAATGTGTACCGGGTGAGAACGTCACCTTTGAGTACGTTGAGAAGCCCGGTATGAACAAGTTTGGTCAGCCCGTTGTGTACAAGAACATCAAGGGTAACGTGTACGGTAAGGGTGGTGGAGTTGGTGTTCAGCCTACACCCACCTTTAGCGGTGGTGGTGTTTCTGTTACTAGTAAAGTTGGTGAACCCATTCTGTCCAAGGACCGTTTGATTCTTAGACAGAACGCTCTTACTGCTGCGGTTAACTTTGTTAATAAAAACTATGATGGTGCTGAGCCTAGTACTGTTATCAATGTTGCTAAAATCTTTGAAGCGTACACATCTGGTGATGCAGACCTTAAGGAAGTTGAAGATTCGCTTAACACATCCAGCGCTGCCGAGTAACAGGTCATGTTCATCGTAGATACAGATACGATGTTCTACAGGGTGGGGTTCACAAACCCACCCTCTCCTGAGTCAGCGTGTAATCAGTTGTCTGCTTACATTGAGACAGTGCTTAATCGTGCTAACGCAATGTTCCCAGCCACTAACAAGAACTTTGTACTAGTATACGGAATTGATACTGGTACCAGATACAGAGACCAGTTTGCTACCAAGATTAAGTACAAGGCTAACCGGGATAGTTCTAGGAAACCCTCTTTCATTCAAGAAATGAAAGAATATGTTTTTAGTAATTATCCGTGTATCCAAGTGCAGTCTCACGAGTGCGAAGCTGATGACTATGTATCCATCCTAGCACACAAGTACATTGCCAAGGATGCTCCAGACGACTACTGTGTAGTAGGAGCAGATAAAGACCTTAACCAGATTCCGGGTAAGCACTATAACTTCTTGAAGGATACAGGATATGTTCTTCCCCAATGGCAAGCTGATAGGTTTTTCTTTGAGCAACTGCTATCAGGGGATATAGCTGACAACATTGAGGGACTAGCTGGAGTTGGACCTAAGCGTGCCATCAAGTACCTAAGTGTTGCTAATAACCCAGAGGATTGGTGGCAGATTGTACTAGATAAATATAACAAAGCTTACTCTGTACTCAGTGAAGATATGATTGCAGAAATGCTTTACGAGCGAGGTAACTTACTTTGGATTCAACGTCATGAAGGACAAACGTGGTATCCCCCGATACCGGAAACCCCCAGCAGTGTCGGCAGGACGCTACCGCTCCCGTTTTGAAAAGACCACTGCTGATTATCTACGTTCCAAGGGCGTTCGGTTCAAGTACGAGTCACGGACCTTTGACTACTTGGTACAAGGACGTAACTGGATTGTGTGCGACAAGTGTGGTCCCATCAAAGGACACATTGTACGCAAGTACACCCCAGACTTTGAGTTACCTAACGAAGTGTTCCTAGAAACAAAAGGGAGGTTTGTAGCTAAGGACCGAAGTAAGATGCTTGCAGTAAAGAAGCAGCACCCCTTACTTGATATCAGGATGGTATTCATGAGGGATAACGTAATCACTGAAGGAAAGCAAAAGCTTACTTATTCAGAGTGGTGTGAAAAGAGTGACATCCCCTACTGTGTTAAGGAGATACCTGACAGTTGGCTCGTTAAGAAATCAAAGACCAAGAAGACAACCTATAGAGAAGCAATGGGAGAAGATTAATATGGCTAGTAAGAAGAAATATTATTCCCGTAAATTCCTCAACAAGGATAAGGGAATGGCTTGTATTGAGTCCGATGGAGAAGTATCGCAAGCTGACTATGATAGAGGTGCACCGTATCTAAGTGTTAGTATTACAGACTGCTCTAGGAAAATCTCATTAGACTTTAATTCACGTAATGTTAAAGAAAATCTATATAAATTTGATGTGCTTATCAACGAACTTATCCGCGTAAAGGAATGGTATAAGCGCGCTGTCGGAGTGTCTGATGCCGACTAGACTTGTGTGGACTACCCAAGATGGGGATAACCTTATTGCCTACATGGCAAGGGTTTCTAATCCTAGTAATGAAAACAATAAGGAGACTGCTCCCAATCTTGTGAAGTACCTAATCAAGAACAAGCATTGGTCCCCTTTTGAAATGGTAAACGCTTGTGTTCATATTGAGACTACACGGGATATGGGAAGGGAGTTGCTACGGCATCGCAGCTTCTCTTTCCAAGAGTTCTCTCAGCGGTACGCTAACCCGCTTGAAAGTATGGATATGGTTGCTCGTAGTGCAAGGACGCAACATTCTACGAATAGACAGTCCTCTCTTCCGTGTGAGGATACTGAGCTATTTAACTGGTGGGCAGATACTCAGTCAGCTATTGAGTACTATACACTTGAGGCTTACACAGAGGCGCTTAAGCGGGGTCTAGCCAAGGAGGTAGCCCGCTCGGTACTCCCAGAGGGAATGACCCCCACAAAGCTGTATATGAATGGTACAATGCGCTCTTGGATTCACTTTTGGGATGTTCGATTGGATGAAGCTGCCCAGCTAGAGATGAGGCTACTAGCTAAGGAGACAAGGATTTTGATACTAGAAAAATTTCCAATCTTAAAAGAGGCACTGGATAATGGCTAAATATTCTGGATTCTGGGTGGACGAAGATATTAAATCAAAAGATCCTTATGACGGTCATATACTACTCGCTTCAATCTGCAAGCATAATTGGTGGACCTTCAAACGTATTGAAGTCTATCGTACTTATAACGATTGGCGTTATCTAGATAACGGTAAGCCGGTTGAGTCAGACTTGCACATAGCTTTGGAGAACTACTACAACAAGTATAAAATGAAAAAGCTTCTATGGCGACTAAGGGAAAAACAGCGTGAAACAGCCAAGTAAACTACTTGTAGTTGGGGATGCTCATGTTACCAACGGACAGAATCTACGACGATTTAACTGGCTTAATAACTATATTAATGACAATCCCCCTGACTATCTTGTGTACATTGGTGATTATCTTACACTTAATAGTCTCTCTGCTTGGGACCGTGACAAGCGTAAGCTTATGGAAGATAGGCGATACTTTCGGGAGATTGAAGCAGGCAATGAGGCGCTAGACCGTGTTAAAGTTCCTAGTAACACTAAAGTTATTTTTCTGGAGGGCAATCACGAAGAGCGGCTCACTCGATACATGGAATATCATCCTGAGTGGAGTGATGGCGATATCAATATACCTAATCATCTACGGATTAAGGAGCGAGGATTTAAGTGGATTCCTTATCGGGAGTATTGGATTTCCAATGGGATTCATTTCACTCATGTTCCGTTTGGAAAGGTAGGGCCGGTTAGTGGAAAGGACATTTGTTCCAAGGTCGAAGCGGTTACGGTCAACACAACTGTATTTGGACACACTCATGAACTACATACCTCTTGTGTCCACAAACACGGACAAAAGCACTTGCAACAAATTCTCAACGTCGGATGCTTCTTTGAACAAGAAGAGGATTACGTCCACGGACGAGTCACCAATTACTGGAAAGGATTAGTGGAGTTAAACAATTATGACTACGGAAGATTTGATATCAAAACAATTGCTATGGGCCATCTCCAAAGGTTCTACTCATGATTTCCGAAAAGATTAAGCAACAACTACTTGACAGATACGACCCAGATGATATCATATACCTACTGGAGATAAGTACTGAAGACCTGATTGACGAACTTGAACACTTGATTCTGAGGAACTTGGATAAGTTTAACTTAGATGACGATTAAAAAGATAAAATCAGTTGACCAAATGTTACTAGAAAAAGAATTGATGCACTCTGGTAAGTACGGACATAAAGTACAGTCCAGTAAGAAAGCTTATAAAAGGTCTAAAGAGAAGAAAGACTTACTAAAGGAATTGGAAAATGATTCAGCGTACTGAGATTATTGAAGATATTATCTATGACATTGACCACTATGCAGGTAAGGCAGCTGACTACGCTGTATACCCTGATGCTGGTACGGGGTCCAAGCAAGAGCTTGCTTACCTATCACTAGGTCTGTGTGGTGAATCCGGTGAGGTAGCCGAAAAGATTAAGAAGTTTATTAGGGATGGTAAGTTCGATGCTAACGAAGTTGAGAAAGAATTGGGGGACGTTTTTTGGTATCTTACTCAGTTGTGTCTTGCTATTGGCAAGCATCCTAGTAACGTCCTTACTCGAAACGTCGCCAAGCTTGAATCCCGACGACTACGAAACCAAATCCAAGGAGAAGGTGACAATAGGTAATGGCTTGTGAAGAACCTATTGGATGACTGCACTAAGATAGCAGAGGCACTAGATGAAGAAGATTACAAGTATCGAATGGGTGCAATCATTACCGACAAAAGAGGCGAGATACTTTCAGTTGGCACAAATAGCTACACTAAAACTCACCCTCTCCAAGCCGCTTTCGCCGCAGCTTACGGAGAGGAAAACAGAGTGTTTAGACATGCTGAGATACATGCACTATCTAGACTCCCTATGGGGAGCAAACCTCACAGAATATATATTGCAAGAGTTAACAAACGAGGAGTTGTGGGACTTGCTGCTCCGTGTGGAATTTGCCAGTTCCAGTCCATGTTCCACAACATCATGTCGGTGGTGTGGGTCATCGGTGGCCTGCTGGGCGCCATCGGCCTGTTCTGGCGCGACACCATAGGAAAGAACTGACCATGCCTCTACTTGCCAA
>OGVO01000150.1_pt1 | contig 12916 bp, 11 predicted proteins | sample 1575771 | NCBI WGS metagenome assembly OGVO01 (sample SAMN07581527, study PRJEB24739) | freshwater metagenome | place: Singapore | collected 2015-01 | reverse complement strand
GTTTCCCAGTCACGATAAGGTTGATTGTAAGTATCAGCTACATATATATTACCGGTTTTTTCATGAACAAAAACAGCAGATGGGCTTTTTAATTGTTTGGCACTCGAGCCCCTGCCATTTCCCCCGGCAACAGTGATTAAAGATTTTGTTTTGCTGTCAAATAATACAATGCGATTATTTTCCTGATCAGCTATGTACAGTTGCCCTTTTGAATCAATAAAAACATCAGATGGATAATTTAGCTCCGGATCACTCCAATTGTCATTAGTATTACCAATCAATGTGGAAGCTTTTGTACCCTTTAATTCCCAGGTTTGTATCCTATGATTAAAAAGATCGGCAATGTATAGTTGATCTTTATGAACTACCGCAGATGAAGGAAATCTAAAATGAGCATCATCGCTACCTTCACCATTCTTTCCACCAAAAAGAAGCTGTTTTCCTTCCATTGAACGACCTACTAGAATACTGTCATTCTTCAACCAGCGTATCTCTCGAATCAAATGCTTGTTGATATTGCTGATTATCAGCTCAATAGATTCACAAGTGTTTTCTCTAGCATGAAGTTTTGGGGCAAAGATCCCTTTGTCTGTAGGTTGACTCCACAATGCGCAACAAGAGAAAAACATCAGTATGCATAGCGCGCATATACGAATAGATCGGATTTCCGAACTGTTTTTCAGAGAATACTTGGACACGGTGCAAAACTGCCCATATCATACTACAAACTATTGTAAGATTCGTGCATTCGCTATAAGATAATCGGCATATCTTTTGACTGTTGAATAGTCAGCTTGCAGAAATATTTAAAAAAAATTAAAATAGAAGTTGAAAATTACGACATTAAAATCGTCATACAAAAGTCAAATCCCGCATAAACACTTCATTACAAACGATTGCAATTTAAAATTTGATTAATCCCTATGTTCAGGGATTTTAATGTAACGAATTCGGGTGCATATTTGTAAGAAGTTGTTTTTTAATCAAACGGCTCATTAAATAAAATAGTTGTAACATAATTGCAACAAAGCATATGAGAAAAATTGGAATCATCGAGGATGATAATAACTTACGCAATAGTATAGAGGCATTCGTAGAAATTGATGATGAATTGGAACTCACTTTCTCATTCACCAGTGTTGAAAAATGGCAAGCCGAGTATACTGCTGTAAAGGCACCCCCTTCTTTATTATTCATTGACATTGGTCTTCCTGGTTTATCAGGATTGAATGCGATCTCGCTATTTAAAAAGGTTTATTCTGAAGTAAAGATCATTGTCATTACCGGAGACAATTCACCCAGTGCAATATGGACCGCTATTTCGAATGGCGCTGACGGTTATATAGTAAAGCCATTTTCTTTAAAGGAATTGAAAGAGCAGATCAATGTCGTATGTTCAGGAGGAGCGGTTCTATCCCCTCAGGTTGCAAACACCGTATTGGAACAGATCAGAAACAGATCCGGCATTATTAATGAAGAGTTAAAGATCCTTACAAAAAGAGAACGTGAAGTTGTTGATGAACTTACAAAGGGACTTACTTATAAAGAAATCTCTCAGATTCTTAATATATCTCCCTCTACAGTAAACGACCATCTCAAAAGTATTTATCAAAAAATGTCTGTGAATTCCAAAGCGGAATTGATCGCCAAAATTTTGACTAATTAATCATCCCGTTATTCAATAGCTCAATGAATACCTTACAACTCTCCGATTGTCTGATACTTATCACCGATGATGATGTGATCAATCGTGTTGTTTTGAAACACATGTTAAAAGATGTTGGAATAAAACTTGAAGAAGCAACTGACGGTGAAGAATGCTTGGCTGCAATTAAAAATTCGAACGCCAAGCGCGTTATTGTGTTGCTTGACTTGAATATGCCTGTCATGGATGGTTATGACGTAATAAAACAGGTAAAATCGCAACCATCAGATTTTGAGCATATTCGTATACTGGTAGTAAGCGCAAGCCTTTATAGTCATTTTGCCAACTCTGGTCTTAGTGAAAATATCGATGGATACATTGAAAAACCTGTTGATAAAGAGCACTTATTGACTAAAGTATTAGAATGCAGCATTTGATAAAAGATATTGAGACCGATCTCAAACTAATACTTGAGAGCATATCTACTGCTGTTTTGTTTGAATCAAGAAAGCGGGAGATCATTTACGTAAACAAAAATTTTTGCAACCTTTTTTCAATTCCGGTTGAACCTGATTTGATGATAGGAGCTGATTGCAAGAATGCGGCAAAGGAAGCAAAACACTTCTTTAAGAACCCACAATACTTCATGGATTTGGTTGAACAGATACTTGAAGAGGGGTCGCCTATTTACAATCAGGAGCTAGTTTTAGCGGACGGCGCCTCTGTATTCCTCGACTATATTCCGGTAAAAAGAGAGCATGAAACAGAACATGCGCATTTATGGATTTATAAAAATATCCAAGAGATCAATCATTTTGTTCAATCTGCTAATGAACAAAAAAGGCTTTATGAAAACTTATTGAATAATATACCTGCCGATATTGCCATTTTTGATCATCATCATAAATATCTTTTTGTCAATAAAAATGCTATTCAAAATGAGGAAAGAAGATCTTGGATCATAGGGAGAGATGATTTTGAATACTGTGCGAAATTTGATAAGTCTACTGATGGAGCGATTTTACGACGAGATGCATTCAACAGTGCAATAAAAACAAAGGAAACGATCGAATTTGAGGAAACTAACTATGACCCTCAGCAACAACCCATCTACAACTTACGTCGTTTTTTTCCTATAATAAAACCGGATGGAGAAGTTCACCATATCATCGGATATGGAATTAATATTACTAATATTAAACTTCATGAACAGAATCTTTTAGCACGAGAAAAAGAATTTAAAAATCTTATTGATTCTATGGATCAGATGGTTGTATCTGTAGACAATACACTATCTGTACAATATTGTAATCCTAAATGGACAAAAATAACAGGGAGAAAGTTGGCAGATTGTAAAGGGAAAAAAATAAATGATTTTATACAATTAAATAGAGGTTCATTTGAAGATATTCTTATATCATTCATAAAAATTGGCTCACGGCAAAATGCAAATCGACGTGCCTATTTATTTGACTATAATGGCGAAAAAAGAACGGTTAAATATTACATCTCTCATTTTGTAGATAACTTGACCAGATTAGATCGGTTTGCAATATTCATGACTGATATCACGGATCAAATACTAGCAGAGACCAAGCTTAAGAAGATAGCAAAACAAGAAAGAAAGTTAAATGAGCTGAAGTCGAACTTCATGAATATGGTATCTCATGAACTGAGAACCCCACTCTCTGTCATTCTCTCTTCAACTGAATTGATTGAGCTAAAGTTGAATAATGATAACCAGTTTAATTCCTCTTTATCTACTTATACAGAAAGGATTATTGCACAGGTAGATAGAATGAGTCAGTTAATGAATGATTTTTTATTTATTAGCAAGATAGAAGCAGGAAAAATTGGGATTAGACCTGTCATGATCAATCCTAAACGCTTTTTAGAAACTGTAATAGACGAATTATATCATCCGTGGAAAGATGGTCGAAGTATTCTTATGAATATTAAAGGGGAGCCTTTTGATATTCAAGCAGATGAAATGATGTTGAGACATATTGTAGTGAACATCATCAATAATGCATTCAAGTATTCAATGGGTAAACCGGCTCCGCGTGTCAGGCTGATTTTTAAAGCTAAAATTTTTCAATTATTGGTGATTGATGATGGAATAGGCATACATCAAGAAGATTCTAAAAATTTATTCGCACCTTTTGTAAGGGGTTCAAACGTAGGAGATGTAGAGGGAACAGGATTGGGCTTACTTGTTGTAAAATATTTTGTAGAACTCCATAAAGGAACAATCGAAATTAAAAGTGTTCCCAATCGAGGAACAGCAGTATTGATCAGTTTCCCCATAAAACAATAAATAATGTACAAGATATTAGTAATAGAAGACGAAAAAAATATTCGATACTCAATACAAGAGATTCTTCTTTTTAGTGGGTATGACGTAATGCTGGCAGAGAATGGTTTGGTAGGTTTACAAATACTTAAGCATCAAAAGTTTGATCTTATTTTATGCGATGTGATGATGCCTGAAATGGATGGGTTTGAATTGCTTGCTACACTCAAAAAGGAAGAATCTTTCAATACCCCTTTTATATTTCTAACGGCTAAAGCACAGTATGACGATCTAAGAATGGGTATGAACCTTGGCGCAGATGATTATATTTTCAAACCGTTCAAAAGCAAAGATCTTGTTGCAGCCATTGAAAGTAGAATATCCAAGAAGGATAGACTCGTAGGAGCTTTAATCCATAAATCTCAAGACTTAGAAAAAGCAATTGAGTTGATGGTTGGACACGAGTTCAATACACCAATGAATGGTATTCTCTCTTTTTCAAAAATGATACGTGAAAATGCACAGAAGTGGGATGATAAAGAGCTGGTAAATTTTTGCGATTATCTGGATAAAAGTTCACATCGACTTCATCAAACTTTTCAGAAGGTAAAATTATTACTGGAGTTACAACAAGGAGGTGCACAAGCACACCAACCAGCAGAAAAGAAATTTAATACCGGGGAACTCATTACGCTTATTTCAAAAGAAATTGCTAGTAAGGCTGGAAGAGAAGGTGATCTTGAGATCAAAAGCATTGCTAATATTCAAACTGCAGCTGATGAAGAGCTTTTTTCCATTCTACTTTCAGAGATTATTGAAAACGCCTTTAAGTTCAGTGAGCCGGGCGCTAAGGTAACTGTTCAAGCAGAACAAAAAGAAGATGCTTATCGCATATGTATTACCGATTCAGGTAAAAAAATCAAAGCGGAAGAATTGAATAGATATGAGTCTTTCAAACAATTTAATCGGAATCAATATGAGCAGCAAGGTTTAGGCGTAGGACTTGCTATTGCCAAGTCGATCATTGGGTTGTATAACGGAGAATTGATTTTTACGGATAATAAGCCTACGGGTATCTGTGTAACCATAACACTAAAATTATGATCAACACAACAAATGAAGTGCGATCTAAAATTTTGATCGTGGAAGATAACAAGTCGCTCAGAGAAACAGTTTCAGAGGCTTTATCGATCAGTCATAATGTGAAAGCTGTCGATAACGGTATTTTAGCACTTGACTATCTGAAAACAACGATTCCTGATCTTATTTTATTGGACGTGATGTTGCCATTTCCTATTGATGGGTTCTCCATACTGCGTATCCTTAAAAACGATACCAGACTATCGTCGATACCTGTTATCTTAATGTCGGCCTTAAATTCTGATGAGAAAATTACGACCGGACTTGAAATGGGAGCGAATGATTATATCGTAAAGCCATTTCGTATGCAAGAGATGTCTTTAAAGATTCGTAATCTGATCACTATTAAGAATTCTATCGTCAATAAAATGGAGAAAGAAATTGTTCTTAAGATGCCTTTTCAAAATCAGGAAGGTTTTGAAAATATTTTTAAGCAACGATTCGAATCTATTGTTGAAAAAATCAGTGATGAATCGTCAATGTCAATCCAAGATATTGCAGAGGAAATGTCTATGAGTATTTCTACCCTCGAAAGATGGGTAAAGAAAATGTATCAAGTAACTCCTAAGAAGTACATCTTGAATCATAAGTTATTCAAAGCAGAGATCATGCTACGCCAACAGATGGGCACTGTAAAAGATATTGCTTACCTGCTCGGTTTTAACTCAGTACCATATTTCTGTCTTTGTTTTAAAAAATTATATGGTAAAAGCCCCAAAGCGTATACTTTGGAAAAGATAACCAATAACGGAAAAGGCTTAATGCAGGTACTTTAATGAATTTGTTATACTATTTGCGCAGAAGATGCAATAATAGCGATAGGTGAAGACCTACTTTTACACTGTTACAGTTTTTAAAATATCCTAAGAAGAACCTTAAGTTTGGTCTTAAGCAACATCTTTTTTGCTTACCCCCCAAAAAGGAATGACTCGTAAGAGTTATTCCTTTTTATTTTATTGATAGGGCAATGATATTACGAATATCGATCCGACGTTTTCAATGCTTTCAAAAGAGATCTTGCCATTATGCATTCCCACAAACTTTTCAACCAATGCAAGCCCAACACCAGTACCAATAATATCCTGGGTATTTCTCGCTCGAAAAAACATATTGAATATTTTAGGCTGGTCGGCCTTAGGTATTCCTATGCCATGATCTTTAATATGTAGCTGTAAATCAGAATCGTTGAATATGAATGTGATACTTGGTTCTTTTCTGCCCTCAGAATATTTAAGTGCATTCGATAAAAGATTGTCTAAAATATGCCGGATCTGTGTTTCGTCAACCATCATCTCCTTTGGCTGACCTATGATTTCGATCGAAATTTTTCTACCATCATTCTGTTTTGTAACCTGTCTTTCAATACAATCTTTTGCAACCTTAATAATATCTACCCATTCTTTTTTTATAAAATAGTTGCGCCCTTCGATTTTACCGATATTAAGTATCTCATCAATCAATTGAGACATTCTATCAACTTCGTTATCAATCGTTTTAAGAAACCCGCCGATCTTAATAATATCTGGTTGTGGACTTGATAACAACATTTCAGCTATTTCAGCGCTAGATTTGATGGCTGTCATTGGAGTTCGAAACTCATGTGAAGCCATACTTACGAATTTTGACTTCAGTTCATTTAGTTCTTTTTCTTTTTGATAGGATTCCAATAACTTTCTTTCTGCCTCCATTCTCTCATCAACTACTCTTGTTGAAATAATGATGATTTCTCTATTGTAAAACTCGTCGAAAATGGCTTTGGTGTGGGATTCTAGCCAACGATAGGTTCCATTCAAATGCTGAAATCGATATAAAAGATAATTTTTTTCATTGTTATGCTCATTGTGTGCAAAGCGTAAAATGACCGGCTCTCTTTCATCAGGATGAATAAATTCAAAAGGTTTTGTACCAATTAATTCTTCCTGTAAGTATCCAAGATGTTGATATACAGCAACACTGGCATAAATAGTGGTTCCATCGGTCTCATGCAATGAAAGAATATCTTCGACGTTGTTCGATAATAATTCGTATAGATGTTCATTTCTTTTAGCATCCGTTACATCTGTTAATATTCCTGATGTTCCGGTAATAACTTCAAACTCATTAGTAAGTACCGTAATAGAAATTCTGATCCATTTTATGCTAAGATCTTTTGATACCATGGGTACTTCATAGGTACATGAGCCGCCTTGATTATTGATGGCCGTATTGAATAGTTCAGTACAACGTTCTACATGTGCTGGAGCAATAAAATCAAAAATAGATTTTCCGATAGATTCTTCTAATGGGAATCCCATTGTTTTCTCCCAGGCCTGATTAATATAAGTGAAAACTCCTTCAGCTGAAGTACGGATTACAATATCATTGATCGTATCAATCACCTTCTTGAACTCTTCCTGGGAGTCTTTCAACTTTTTTCTTGATTCGATCGTTTCGGTCATATCAATCGAATAAACCGCTATACCGAAAATGGCGTTTGCATTATCAAATAAAGGGCTTGCTCTTACTAAAATCTGGCGGTCACTGATATCAACCAGCCTTTCTGCTTTTGAACCTTTAAAAGCCTCTTGATATGCTTCCAATAATGTTTGAGAAACTGTTAAAGAGTGATAGGGGTATTCAACTTTTTCACCAATGACGGGAACTTTCCCCAGAGCTTCTGTATAGGCATTGACAAAAGATTCATTAAATCCAATAAAGCAATGTGCTGTATCAAGTGCAAATATTCGATCCTCATTGGAATTGATGATCCCTTCCAGATATTTATTCCGGATCAGTATATCTGACAGATTCGTTTCAGCATTTGCAGACAATGGGTGGTGCATCTTATAGGTTGATAAAGATTATTTCCTTCAAAAGGAAAGCCTTTCTTCAACTATAAAATTATTCGATAATCAACAGATATAGTATAACAAATTAGTTAAGATTATAGATCAGAGAGCTACAGACAATTGATACCATTTATTTTTAAACGCCACTTCTGTATTCATAGTAAATACTTCTTCTATAGGAGTTTGTTCTTCTATCTGAATACTTACCCGTATTGTTTCATTTCCCTTTTTAAGCGGATTTGTAACATAAGCTTTCAAAACAATTTTATCTATTGAAGGATGTAAAAGGGTTTCATATAAAAAATGATCCCCAAAAAGCTCTTTAATGGTAGATTGTCCATTTTCATCGTAATACCATACCTGGAAAAAAGTTTTGAAACTTATATTGACCTCGTAGTAGACGGATTTCTTTTTTGGAAATCCTAATATGGCCGAATTCTGTTTTTTTTCCATCAGTTTTAAAAAACTGTTGATCATAGAAGTCGAATTTTATTTAGAATAGGGGATCTTTAAAAATACTTGTGTTCCTTTCCCCAGATCGCTATGAAGCTGAATAGAGCCGTTGTGTAATTCAAGGAACTGCTTAGCAACTACAAGACCTAATCCTGATCCTTGATAGGTAAGTGTATTGGTTGCTCTATAAAACGAGTTAAATACTTTCTCGATCTCATTTTTTGGAATACCAATCCCATTATCTGAAATAATGATCTCTACGAAAGTATCCAGATAGTTTACTTCCAGCTGAGGATCTGCCGACCCTTCTGAATATTTGAAGGCATTAGAAATGATATTTGTAAGCACATGTGTAATGAGCATTTCATCCATCATCACTTCTTGCTCTTCGCCACTGATTTTGATATGAATTCTTCTTCCGTCTGATTGGTTGGAGAAGTAGGTGTGTATCACTCTTTGGATCAATGCAGAAAAATTCGTTTTCCTAAAGTTATAATTGAACTGTTTTGCATCATAACGCCCCATCAATAGAATATTATTCATCAGATCGGTCATCCTATCTATTTCATTTCTGATCAATTCTGCGGATGTGTTGATTCTTGATGCTAACTGAGGATCTGATTTTGTAGCATATAATTCAATCAGCTCAATATTGGAAAAAATTACGGTCAAAGGTGTACGGAACTGGTGTGAGGTCAGAGATACGAAATGCTCTTTCATATCTGATAACTCTTTCTCCTTTTCTTCACTTAGCTTTTTTTCATGGATGTTAATAATACTTCCTGCGATAAATACGCTGGCATCCTCGTCAGATCCATATTTCCTTAATATTAGCTGAACCCAAACAACTTTCAAATCTTTTCTGATGAGTCGAACATCAAGAGAAATGCTTTCTTGTGTTTCATTTTTTACATAACTCAGCGCATTCAATATTGCCTCTCTATCTTCAGCGACAAAGTAGTTGATGATCTTACTTTGCATCGACTCTATAATACGATAATCAGATAGGCTGGTCCAGTATTCATTTAGGAATGTAATATTATTATCCAGGTCTAATCTGAAAACAGCTTCTCCTAATCCATTGATCAAGTTGTTGAATTCGTTACGCTGTTTTTGTAGTTGTTCCTGCTGTAACTTGATCTCTGAAATATCAATATGAGAACCTACCATATAAATCGGTAAACCCTCTTTGTTTCTTTTTACGATACCGGAACTTTGGATCCATACATAATGACCGGCTTTGTGTTGTAACCGAAACTGAACAATGTATTTTTCTTTTTTTCCGGTTAAGTAAAGATTCAACTGTTCTAATACATAATCTTTATCATCAGGATGTAGTCGTAGTTTCCAGTTTTCAAAACTGTGCGCAAACCCATAATGCTCATAGCCGAGCATTTTCATAAAGATCTCTGAAAAATACAGTTTATCAATATCTATATACCACTCCCAAAGACCTTGCTGGGAAGCTTGAACAGATGTGTCAAAACGTTCGATAATTTGCAGATGATCTTGTTCAATGCGGTCACGACTAAGTCTTAATCCAATATTTCTGGCTACAGCAAACAAGACATTCACTTCCTCTTGACTCCACGCCACCTCCGTAGAACAGTTATCATATCCCATCCATCCCCAGAATTCGTTTTGTGAAAAAATAGGAACGAATAAATAAGAGATGATACCCTGTGATTCCATGATCTCCCTGAAAAAAGGGTTGGGAGAATCTTTGACCATACCATACAGGGGTTGGTTCTCGATCAGTTGCTCGTACAATCCGGGAAAAACTTCATAGCTATGACCGCTAAGATCAGGGTTACCTAATTGAACTTCTATGCCTTCATTGCACCACTCATTAATATAATATAAGCGTAAAACTCCTTCACTGTCTTCCTCATTTTTGAAAATGTAACATCTGTCTACACCGGTAGCCGACCCCAATGCTTCCACTACATCATGCAAAGCTTGGTTGTAATCACCACTTTCGAGTAGTATACTGTTCGCTTTTGATATACCGGTTAATAGATTATTCATACACTCGAGTTTATATGCGAATGTATTTTATGTGTATTTAGCGATGTTTCACTCATTCGTCAAGGTGACGATTTTGAAACACTTTTCGATTAAAAGTTGCTGAATTTTATATGAATGGATAGAATCAAACCTTCAACAGTTGTTTTACTAATGTTGTTGTATAGTAACCATTTAGCCCTAATGAAGTGATCGTCTTATACTTTTCAAGTGGAATGAAGCCATCATCGCTTATAAAGTTTTCGCTCAGATAAACGTCTTGCAAGTGGCCGATTACCAAAAAAGTTCCATTATGTGGTATTGGTATGATATCAGCTAAGCGTAAACTATATTGTATATGACTTTCTTGTACAAATGGCGCTTCACAATCATCACGCCACAGCATATTTAAACCCACTTCTTCAAATTCATTAATGCTTGCAGCATACTTGGCACTGGTTTGATGAGCTTGCTCAATGATTCCGGGATGAATATGATTCATGGTATATACACCTGTTTCTTCAATGTTTCGAATGGTGTCTGGTGCTGCTGCCTTGGGTCTGTTGATAAAACCGATCAACGCAGGATCAGCGCCGAGATGAACGATATTACTAAAGATCGCCAGATTAGGGATTCCATCTTTACTCTTTGTACCAATCAGGCAAACACTTTTGAATCCACTTAGGCTATTGATAAAATTGGCACGGTAAAATCGGTCCCAAGATTGAATAGACGCTTTCGTAATCGTTATCATGATCTACTTGTATTCTTTTTTACGCAAATGTTCATACATATCGCTCATTACCTCTAGATGCGGTGCGGTTAGAATGGCGATACCTACAAAAAAGAAAAATAAAAATACAGACTCTGTTTTTAGGTAGGTTGCCAGAAAGGTCAAAACACCGATCCCCATGAAAGCAATCAGCGAAAAAGGAATACACTTTTGTAACAAGTGCGTAAAGCTTATATGCCTAGATCCGGAATTTGAAAGATGTTGTCTGATATTCTCAAGCGACTGCAAAGAATGCCAGCATCCAAAGTAAAAAGCAAAAGCCAATGGTAATGGAAGATAGACGATGATTCCCAAGATCAGTATGCTTCTAAAAGCAATTATCATATACTTCTCTAATGATAATCTGTGCGATCTGTACAGCCAAACAAAATTCAAGATCAAAAGAGAGCATGTTATAAGTATGATGAGTGTTGAATAGAGTGGTTTAAAAATCAACGATAGTAAAACTGTGTTTTCTTTTTCAATGATCGTGAGGATTGATAAAACCTCTTGTGAGTGGGTCAGTAGTAGTACAAGAACGATCAATAATCCATAGTTTGTTTGTAAAATGATTGCTGATCTTTTGTGGATAGAAACCGGTAGCGGTAGATCTGTTTCTCCAAAATGAAAAGCAGATAATACAATAAAAAGCAACAATGCAAATGATGGAAAAAAGTACCAACAAATGCCAAATAAAACCATCCTCGATAAATATGTTAGATAAAACTGTGTACTTGAAAATGGGCGATCGCGAAGGCTGCTATTTTGTTTGGCAACTATATGGTCCAGGGCTCCATGTGGTATTCCGGCTATTAAAATGGTAGCACCAAAAATGATCCATTGAATGGTTTCCGGTATCGGCATGATATAATTATTCCATACTACAAGTAGAACCCCTACAGAGAGTAAAACCCTGCTCATGGTTGCGTTGCCGGTATATTGTTGTAAGGAGCTGACTTCCATAAATCAGGGATCGTTAGTAGAAATGATTTTTTGGGTAGTTGGGTAAACAAAGCGGCCTCTTGCCAAAGATTTGTATCCTCATCTAAAAATTGGAGTACACGATTGAATGGAACCTTTTCAAATAAGGTTTCTAATATAAAAAGTGCTTCTGCAGGTTGTTTTTGAATGATCTGCAATAGTAAACGATCATAAAAGTGGAAACGATTTTTCTCAAAATGAAAAATCGGTTTACCGGTTAAAACCTGATCAGCGAGTTGTTGACTGTCTTTTAAAATTCTATTGAATGCATACCCTGTTGTTGATTTTACCATACCGGCAGCAGTTCCAATAGCAATAACTTCTTCATTTGTAAATCTTTTAAAACCAAAGTCGGTCATTGGTATGATCGCTTGCTCGTATTTCGTTATTCGGAATGAAGTGTTGAAATTTTTCTCTACGAAATCTTTAAGCGTAGTTTCAAAATATTGTTGATCGAATGGGTGATCAGTAAAACTGGTAAACTCTATTAATGCTGTATTTCCTGAGAATGGAAGTGTATAAATAAAACTGACACCCTGATGCTGCGCTGTTCTGAAATCCATGAGCGTAGCTGCTTTTTCATTGAAAACTTCTTTTTCTGTTTCAATCTGCCAACCATAAAATTGTTGTTGCAAATAAACACGAGATTGTTCTGCCACCATTTTATGATCCCAAGAACTGGAAAAAACATGTTGAGCAAAATAGCGGTGTTTATTTGTACTCACATAAAAACCCTGCGCCTCCTTTTTTGTAAATAATACCTGCTCCTCTAAATATTGAATCTATCGTGACTGGGAAAC
>OGVO01000149.1_pt1 | contig 12945 bp, 20 predicted proteins | sample 1575771 | NCBI WGS metagenome assembly OGVO01 (sample SAMN07581527, study PRJEB24739) | freshwater metagenome | place: Singapore | collected 2015-01 | reverse complement strand
TCAATCTAGTTGAATGTTTCCCAGTCACGATAGGGCGCAAAATGATAAATGGTATCCAGATGTGGTCGGACCGTAACCACACTGATTGTAGAATACACAAAAACGGTCCAAATGGACCGTTTTTTTTGGTTTAGAGTTTTTAGGACAGTTGGCCGAGTGGTCGAAGGCAGCGGACTGTTAATCCGCCGTGACGCAAGTCCCATCGTTGGTTCAAGTCCAACACTGTCCGCCAGTTTATATGGATCATATCACCCTCTGTCACTGACACGCGGATATGATCAAAATAGGACCGGTACACATTCAACTAGATTGAACCTGTACCGAGTCCGCCAAGCGTCTGTAGTTTAGTGGTAAAATGGGTGCTTGCCAAGCACCAGTCGCGGGTTCGACTCCCGCCAGACGCTCCAAATTATAGGGTGTGGTACTGCTTGGCGTGGTAGCCGGACTGTCACTCCGGATGTTCAGGCGGGTTCGAATCCCGTACACCCTGCCAATTTCGGCAAAACGACGGCGTTTAACTCAGTTGGTAGAGTGATGCCCTTACAAGGCATATGTCGCTGGTTCGAGACCAGCAACGCCGACCAACTCGGGAATATGTTGCAAAACTTGATAGACGTAAGTAACTGAATAGGTGAATCGTAATGAGTGATGCAGATAAACAAGATGTAGCGATCATTGTAGCGAATTTGTTTAAAGATGGAAAAACAGCTCTCCAACATTTTGGAATTGATCCAGAACTGATAAGAGATGTGGAAATTAGAAATCCACACGTTAGTAAGCAATACCCGAGTGCGTGAATATTGAAAAAGTGTATAATAGAGTTAGATAATACGAGAATCTATTATGGACACGAGAGTACTGAATGAACAACGGTTCGAAGAGTTAACGTATAAGTTGAGCTGCGTGTCAGCAACATTACACAATGTATCGTTATCTCTACATCAGCGATCCAATATACTTCCAGATCCATCAGGATTACGAGGATATGTTGGAATGCCAGGTTCTAGAGGACTCAGAGGACCAGTTGGTGGAAATGGCGATGAGCCAGGTAACCAAGATGAGCAAATTGATCCAGTTGAAGAGTTGATGCAATTAGCAGAGCATTTAACGGGCAGATTGTTGCAGCAAGTTAAAATATTGAACGATTTGGACATCGTGAAAGAACAGTACAGCATTAAGAAATAACAGGGTGATCGTATAGCGGTTATTGTGCCGGCCTCCAAAGCCGTGAGACCTAGGTTCGAATCCTAGTCGCCCTGCCAAATTATTAGGAAATGTGAAATGAAATTTATCACCGTTAGCAAGAGTTTTAGTCAACATAGCAAGGCAGCGTTTCAACACGCAGCTAACGGCCGCCTTTTATCCAGCGAGTGATAGAAGGGTAAGGGATACAAAAACCTCGCATTTGCGAGGTTTTTTGTTTTAAAGAGTTTTGAAATGGGACTATGGTGTAGTTGGAAACACACTCGACTTTGACTCGAGCATCGCACGTTCGAACCGTGCTAGTCCTGCCAAATTTTGAAGAGGTTGATATGTCAATGCTAAACGCAATCTTTGTAGAACGGTTGGCGGGCTAACCGGTAAATTTAAACGCAGATTACCAATCTACGTTTATTTCGCCAGGGAATGGCTTGATGATTTTGACTTTAGTGATAGTATGAAAGTTGAACTGTTTAACAGTGAATCATGCGGTACTCCAGTTAGCGATAACAATGGGTACGCACTGGGAAAGAAATGGATGAATGTGACAATAGCCATGTGGAAGGAAGATATTAAACACGGGCTACTGTTTAAAGAAGAGTTATATGAAGATGGAAATTATCCACATTGGTGGTTAGATTCGATTTTCAAAATGGACCGCTAGCTCAAATGGTTTAGCAGCATCCAGCTTTTAACTGGAAGGTTCTGGGTTCGAGTCCCAGGCGGTCCACCAAATACGGGGCCAAGGTGTTGACGGGTGGCATGGGACCCTTGCAAGGTTCAGGACTGGGTTCAATTCCCAGTGGCTCCACCATATTTACAACGGGACAGTAGCTGAGATGGTCCAAGCGCCGGACTGAAAATCCGGAGTACATCAGTTCAAATCTGATCTGTCCCACCATACAATGGTGAATGAAGCATTTAGGGATGATGTTCGCGCTGTGACCGCGAGGAAGGGGGTTCAATTTCCCCCCATTCACACCAAACAAAGGAGGATTGGCAGAGAGGCCGATTGCAGCGGTTTGCTAAACCGTAGAACCCAACAAGGGTTCCGTGGGTTCGAATCCCACATCCTCCGCCAGTATAAATACCCCATCTTTAACGTGAAAAAATAGAATGAAATTACTCAGAGAGCTACTCGAGACATATGCCCCAATCGAAGGGTATGCAAAAAACAGACGCATTACACGCCACTCAGACAATCATGGTGCCCCGGAGTTTGGTTTGGACGTAACAATAAACCATGATGAAATCTATGGCACGCTGAGTACAGGGAAATTCGACCTGCCGTGTGTATTACGGCAAGGTCCAAAAGGGCCGCCGATTCACGTTGCACTATCAATTGAAGTACATGAGGCTGCATCCTCTAGCGGGGCTTTTAGCCATGAGTTTGGTGTACACAATCCGGGCGATAATTGGGATTTCAATTTTGACGTGTATAGCATACGAGCATGGGAACCGGCACACGCTCAACCACTTGCCCAGCTCCAAAACCAGATAGGGCCTAGGTTTCTTGATTTGATCAAACGAGCACTATGGGACGATCTTAGTGATTACTATCAAGATCAAGAAAATGATAGATAATACGATGACCGATAAGTCTATCAAATAACACACCCATACCCCAGTTAACAACCTCATAATTTCAAAGTATGATAACTCATAATGAAATTGTGAGGTTTTTATGCTAGAGTTGCTGCAATTTGTAACATCTGGTTTCTGGACTTTTGTGGGGTGTTGGATAATTCTCCTTATTATTAGTACTACTATCATCGGCAGTATCCGAGCTTTAGTCGGCACTCGTAAGTCAGTGACGTGCCAATATTGCAAAGCAAATGGGGACAAGAATGGCAAGCACGATTCTCGCTCCTAACCGTTTCCTAAACGAAACGGCACCTAATTCAGTCTTTCTAGCTGGCACCATTGATAATGGAAATAGTGACGATTGGCAAATGAGAGCGGCCAACGGGATACACACACTCGGCTTGAATGTTGATGTATATAACCCCAGACGCGACGAGTGGAACCCCACTCTTGGCTTAGAAGAAGTGGTCGTTCAAATTCAGTGGGAATTGGATAGATTGACCAATTCCAATTTTGTACTGATGTACTTCGCCGACGACTCCGTGTCACCAATATCACTACTCGAACTTGGTATGATACTCGAGCAAACAACAAAAAAACCCAATAAACGACTATTCGTGGTGTGCAGTAATAAGTTTTGGAGACACACCAACGTTGTTGTTACCTGCCATAGATATGGCATTCGCGTCCACTCCACTCTGGACAGCGGTCTAAACGAATTATATGCGGCTTTACAAGACGCCAACCAACATGATACTGGAGTTACAAATGATCGATAAGAGCACCTTCGACCTAATGGCGAGTGTTATTAAACCAGCTACAGCCGAATACGTTGAGGCATACAATGCCAATGCTGTTCCGGGTGGCAGAACATTGACCGAGGACCACATCGGAAAACGTCAATACTTTTATATGGTGGAATTCAGGAAAGGTCCGTCTATTAATCTAGAAGTACGTATGGTATGGGAACAGGACCTAGATGAAGTTTTAGCTGCCCTATCGGAGACACACGAATTTGGTGGCTATGTCGGTACCGGCCAGTATGACAATAAAATGCCACGTTTTATCGAAAAACCGAAACCTGTAACAGAAGAACCCGTTACAGAGTAATACAAAAAGCCCCGTTTAGGGGCTTTTTTTGTAGCCAGTAAATCAAAATTATCCGTTGATCATGGTGTTATAGTATACTAAACTTAGGGAAGTCGTCAAGACGCCATCAAGAGGAAACATCATGAAACACAAGACTACAACAGCATTAAAGGCTATTATCGCCATGTGCGTGGTAAGTACAAGTGCAATGGCTATTAACGCATATTCCACTTCTAAAGATCTGGAACAGGCAGCTAACACTATCGAACAGTTGGAACAGGAAATAGTCGATGCACAGCGCATCGCGGCAAATTCTAACGATATTCCAACCGTTACACTAGCCTTCACTGGTTCCAATGCTAAGAAGTATGGCATGGATAAGTTAACCGAAGAGCAACGTAACAGCTTGGTCGACATCTACAATCGAACAGCTGGCACGGGATACCAATTAACATTAACCGCAATTGCATGGCGCGAGAGTATGGGCGCGTCTATCCCGATCAATCTGAACGATCCATCATGTGGCCCATTTCATAACAAAGTTGCCAATGTGTTAAAGCGTGAAGACATTGATAACACCTCGTTCAATCGTAACAAGATTTGTGCTAAACTTATCTCGGATACGGATTTCGCGATTAAACATGCTATCATGGAAATCGACCACTGGGACAAGAAACACAAGGGCAATTGGCGCAAAATGATGGCTTCTTATAATGGTGGCAACCGTGGTAACTCCAAGTATGGTTCAGAAGTTGCCGAAATTGTCAATATCGTTAGACAGTCCAATATTCATTTAGTCACAATGAACATGCCCATACCACATGAGCAGAGTTAATGTTAGATTCGTCAACATCCATATACGCTGAGATGGTATTACCATCTCACGTTTTTACCTTAATTCGACACACCAATCCTTGGATAAATTCCAGACCACATGGCACAGTTGATCCGGTATCATCCCCAAACGGACCCATTATATGTTTGGATGTTGTTATACCAATCCCAGGGTCACTCTCAACAGTAACAATACAAGCCACCAAAATGGCAGCGGACGGGGCAACTGTCTCAATTCTAGCAAATATCAATAAAGATCCGCTGTTTTATGGCATTATGGACATAAACAACCCGACCCAACCAGGCACATTGAAGCTATGCAATATTAATGCAACCGACGCGCTGTCCGCGATCGCTTCTAAGGTATGTGAAGTTCACTCCAAGTCAAAATTCATCCAAACTTGGCGAGACTGAGTCCTATAAACTGCACAACGGAAGTAAAGTAAATACAAATAAAAGGAGCACTTTCTTTGTATTTACTTCGCCAATTGATGGAAATCGCCGACAAAGTTAAACCTGGCACGTACGCTGCTGTACGGTTCGATGATGATACAGTATCTAAGTTGGTCGAATATACTGTTGACGCTAAAATTGACAATGCACTGACTCATGAGGATTTTCACACCACTCTTCTTTACAGTCGCAAACATTGTAGTGGGTATAAGGCTGCCGGCACATATGATAAACCAATGACTGGTTCCAACCTTAAACTCGAAATTTGGCACCCGAAAAAAGAAAACGGTAGCGATGACACTGACGTAAATATTTTAGTAATCAAATTTAAAAGCCCAGAATTAAAGAAACGTCATAACGATTTAATGAAAGAGTACGAGGCAGAGTATGACTTTGACGAGTATATACCACACGTGACACTATCATACAATGCCGGCCCAATCGATCTCAAAACTTTACCAGATATTAGCAAATACCTCGATAAACTCGTCATCGAAAGTGAGTATAGTGAAGAATTGAAGTCAAATTGGAGCGACGATAAGTGAAACGTACCAAAGACGTGGATGCCATTAAGACTAAACACAAACGTTCCCATTTAGAGACACAGATAACAAAACTCACTGCTAGTGCACGCAGTGAGGTTCCACGTCCGTGGATTATATCTTTAATGGATCATCTATTCGATAGAATGTTAGAACGATGTGGCACGGACGACGATATCGTCAATGTTACTGTACTCATAAACAAGGCAATACGTCACAAGCTGTGCGAAATAGTGTACGCATTTACATTGGGACACACGCGTGTGATATTGGTGCATGGCAAATATCATATAGCTCTAACCTACCACAGAAGCGAGTATGGAAACTTTGTCCAATTTCGCACCATCATGATCGAAAAGGGTGGGTTGAAAACGAGGCAACGCGCATACCACATATTGATCAATTGAATCTCGGCCAGTTCGAATAATACCTGTATAATACTCCTCAGAATATAAACATGTGAGGAGTATATTATGACACAAGAAGATCAAATCCCTCTACTAGGCCACTATGTCGAAGATATAGTTACCGGTGTAAAAGGTACATTAAACCAATTGCTGTATAAGTTAGGTGGTTCAATCCAAGGGTCCATTCAACCATTTTCAGAAGACGGCAAATCCATGCCTGATGCGTGGTATACCGACTTACAGTGTATCCGTAAAGCCGAATTACCAGAAGGCCGTGTGGATGTGTCCGGCATGGTTACTCCAATTGACGGTACATTGGCATCATCCAACTACCCTCTTGGTATGTCGGTTATCGATTCGTTCACTGGTGTTAAATGTAAGATTGTGAACAAAGGGGTGCACATGAATGGTTGCGTACACTATTTGTGTGTACGCAGTTCAACAGAGAATGGCGAAACGAAGATTGCTGAAACGTGGCTGGGTCAGCACCGTTTGGTACCAGAAAACGCAGAACCCGTTGCCCCAACTCTGGTTCAACCAGATCCTGTACCCCAACAACAATCCAGCCTCCGTCCTGGTGGACCTTCAATGAAGGTTCCAAAGATGTAATCTCAATATTTGATTGTATTGGGGTGTCGTGCATGCCATACACGACATCCTCTGTCAAACATATCGCACCACATCTCTAACATAGATACACTCATGTATTATGAGTGTATTCTATGGCAAAATCTTTCTATCAAAGGGTCGTATCGGCGTTATTAAAGCCGCAACCAGTACCCGCAACTTACACCACGATGATCGTTGAAGTGGAGCACACGTCAGTGTCGTCCACAAACAGTGACGACATATACGTTCAAGTGTCGGGCACGGTTAACCAGACTGATATAATCCAATCTTTAGTGTTCCAATCGAACGGTTACACCGTGACAACTGGGACGTTCCAAAACTTGAATGGCGGTATACACTATTATACCAGCGCAGTGCCAAGTACTCGGACCGGTCTACTACACATAAACATTCGCGACGACTATACCGGCACTTTACAGGTCATGGGTCGAACACTGAAGCGTGTCATCGATTGGGGCAACGTCAAGGTTAGCAGCATCCAACTATCCGAGCAATTCCGCAAATCATCAAAACTAATACAAGTTCCAACTTGGCTGCCCACGTCAATCACCTCAACACGTCAGATGTTCAGTGGAGCAAGTATATTCAATTTTAATATTAGCTCATGGGATGTGAGTAGAGTGACGGACATGTACTACATGTTTTCCGGAGCAATTAAATTCAATCAACCCATAGGTAACTGGAACGTTTCGAACGTTGAAGATATGTCAGGGATGTTCAACGGTGACTATTCCGTCTCACTGCAAACCGAATTCAATCAACCCATAGGTAGTTGGAACGTCTCAAACGTTAAAAAATTTAGATCCATGTTTTCGTCCACAAAGTTTTTTAACCAGTATATCGGCGACTGGGTATTAACATCCGCACAGGATATGGGATGGATGTTTAATAATGCAAGAGCATTCAATCAACCACTCACTAATTGGGACGTATCCAATGTCTCGGTTGCAGAATATATGTTTTCAAAAACACCATCGGCGTTCACAATAGACTTGCAGCATTTGCGTTTTGCGGTAGGGGCAAACCTGCAATACTTCTTTTCCGAATCCGCATACAATCGACCGATGAACAATTTCGATGTAAGCAGATATACGGATCTTACTGGTTTCTTCCACAGTACAACAGCGTTTAACCAACCATTAAACCTGTGGGATGTGAGCAATTGTACAAGAATGTATAGGATGTTCGCTTCAGCTACAGGATTCCAGCAACAACTAAACGACTGGAACGTATCTAAAGTCGGATCGTTTTATGCAATGTTCAAGAGTTCTTATTTCAATCAACCACTAAACAATTGGGTTTTCAGGGAGTCTGGAAACGTAGATGTTTCTGAAATGTTTGAAAAATCATATTTTAATCAAAACATTAACAACTGGGACGCTACAAAATTCGGTAACGTAAACAGAATGTTCGCCGAAACAATACTTTTTAACCAACCATTAAATAATTGGAGATTCTCTCCCAGCTTAAAATCCCTGAGCGGTATGTTTTCATATTCCGTCAACTTTAACCAACCTCTAAATGACTGGGACGTATCGAACATAACAAGTTTTAGTGGCCTATTCGCAGGGTCGAAGTATAACCACCCTCTAAACAATTGGGACGTATCATCGGCAATAACCATGAATGACACGTTCTCATATACAACAACGTTTAACCAAGACATATCCATGTGGAATGTGGCAAATGTTGTCGAAATGAGGTATATGTTCGCTTACGCATCAGCATTCAACCAAAATATAGGTGGTTGGAATACATCTAACGTTACCGATTGTTATCAAATGTTTAGGGGAGCGAGTGCATTCAACCAAAATATTAGTGGCTGGGACATGTCACAGGTTACCAATTTTGGCGGTATGTTCATGTCGTGTACCGTATTCGATCAAGACATTGGTAGCTGGAACGTATCAAGTGCAGTCAATATGGCGGATATGCTCAGAAATGCTACCAATTTTAATAGAAATCTAACATGCTGGGCTGTTGGTAATATAGGAGCAGAGCCATCGAATTTTGCAACTAATAGTGCACTATCCGTAGCTAATATGCCTCGTTGGGGTCAATCTGCTAGCAATATGGCAGGTCGCACTGGCGATAGTTGCGAACTCAGTTTTTCATTCACGTTTCAAGTTTAAGGAGTAAATTATGTTAAAATTGTTACCACCATACGACGTTATAATAGACTGGGCCCCGGGCGAATCGACAACCCATACATCATCCCGTGAGCCTAGCACTCAGTATGATTATGATACTATTGCAGTGCCCGCCGGACTGTCGGGAACAATTACTCCCACAATTCGTGGCCCGGTCAGTGGCATAGACATACGAGACCTGTTACCTACGCACGTCCACAATTACGGAAGACTGTCGCAAAACATTAAACATGTGCGGGCGGGTAATCCAAACCTCATACACGTGCCCCAATACCTTCCATCTACCATTACATCCTTGGACGGTATCGTCTCGGAATCGCCAGCGTTGAATAGTGCAAACATAACTTCTTGGTCTTTTGATAATCCAAGCACCAATCTCGATGGGTTGTTTAGAAATTGCACATCGTTTAACCAGAACATTGAACACTGGAACATGGTCAATGTCACATCAATGAATGATATGTTCAATGGAGCGCATGCTTTTGACTATAATTTAACCTGTTGGAACGTAGCCAGTTTTGCAACTCCCCCGCTAAATTTTGCACCATCGTTGTCACCTTTAAAACAACCAATCTGGGGGCAAGATGGATCTAACCTAGCCGGTAGAACGGCATTATTTTGTAGAACTATTAGAAGCGTTGCCTCGGGTTTACCGATCATTAATAAGCCATCACAAGTTGTACACGGTTTTGCAGATTCGCTAGCTGCATATAATCAGTGGGCACAAGATGCAGGGTTTGCTGTTACAACTGATCCCATTATCCCTGATGGTGGAATGGAGGACGATTGGGCTCGTCCCATCACCCTTCTTTTCACTCCCACAATTGCAGGTACAAGCAATTTGGTAGGATTCACGTCCGAGGGTGGGTTCATGATATATGAGAGTGTTACTGAAACACTGCTTTACAGCAACAACATAGGCGGCATCGGTTCAACCTCACCAGATGTCACCCCAATATCTAGATTCTACCTACCAACGGATAGATCCCCCTCACTCGTAGTATCAATGAAGAGCCCGTCAATCGACGCCGTATCCTCTAACACGCGTATGTGTTCAAATGAAACCATAGCCATAATGTATGCAGAATTCATGGATTATGGTAGCACTGATAACATGAGTACAATTGCAATGAGACTGGATGATAGTGGCCATATAGACATTTGTGTGACAAATGTCAATTCCGATGAGTCGAAGTTTCAAATGATTACGATGAATGAATCTGGCACATCTCGTTCATACGTGCCAGGATTCGGGGGATTTGGTGTGGATGTACCAATTGGGACCACACTATTGTACACCTCTCGAGTATAAAAAAGGGCCCATGGGCCCTTTTTTATATCATACTAACATCACCACCCAACAGCCAGGTACTACCTGATGTGGATGTAATGACGACCGTACTATTCGTGGTCCTGGTACCATTTCCTGCGGGGGTCAATACAGTTACACCAGTATCCCCAGCGATATACACTTTACCTGTACCTGTTTGTGATATAACAATGTTTATACCTACTAGTGGATCATTGTTAATATCAAGTGATTGCCCCACCGTGATGGTAATATCGGACGAGGAATTACACAATAACCATTTACCCGAATCGAGTCCCGATACCGTGATAGAAGCACTGACATCCACTATGGTAAAATCTTGACCACCCTTTTCACCTTGGATACCTTGAGATCCGGTGTCACCTTTTTCGCCTTTTTCACCTTGGATACCTTGAGATCCAGCGTCACCCTTTTCACCTTGGATACCTTGGATACCTTGGATACCTTGAGATCCAGCGTCACCTTTTTCGCCTTTTTCACCTTGGATACCTTGAGATCCAGTTTCGCCTTTTTCACCTTGGATACCTTGAGATCCAGTTTCGCCTTTTTCACCTTGGATACCTTGAGATCCGGCGTCACCTTTTTCGCCTTGGACGCCTTGAGATCCAGTTTCGCCTTTTTCACCTTGGATACCTTGAGATCCGGCGTCACCTTTTTCGCCTTGGATACCTTGAGGTCCAGTGCTACCCCTGTCACCCTTCTCGCCACCTGTCCCCTCTATCAGTGGACTAGACGACCCGAGCGTGGTGATCACGAAGCTGCGCTTAGATGTTGTAAAACCTGCCCGTATTGATCCCAGGATCGGAGTTGTGGTTAGTACGCCATTGTCACCAACGTACAGCTTCTTCGCTCCAGATTCCCATCTGTCGATGGTATCGTCAAAAAAACCGCTCATGTGTACACGGACAACATCGCCCATGTTTGCATCATTGTCCAGGATCCCCCAAACAAGATCATCCAAGTTATAGCCATTCTCGACCAACCCCACTTCACCTTGAGCGTTTACATACACGACATGGTGCTTCGGGATGTATTCTGCTGCTACTCCTGGAATTCCAGTCGCTTCAATTTTAATGTACGATTGTGTGCTGGTTAGCGTGTGCAGTACTGATGATGTAGTTACAAATTGACCCGCACCCCTCATTAGTGGTGTCATCGTCTTATCAAGTACAACGAAACCACCCTGCGTTGGTCTATTATCAGACACAGTACTGCCATTAAAATTGGTAGATCCGTTCGTACCATACACCCCACCATTCAATGTATATCCAAACACACAAGCCGGTATTTTAATAAAGCGGTGACCATTGTGCATTAGTGTAATACAACGGTAGTATCGTACCAAAATTGACCCTCATATGAGGTGAGCGGCGCTTCCGGGCCGATATGTGGAGCATGTATCGTAGTAAATGCCTCACGTTCTCCTGTGAGTGGATGGTGCTTGAATCCGAACCATGTGCGGACTGACGGTGAAATACCACTCCACACATTGGGAATGTCTCTACCGATAGTGAAGAGTACATCTTCTTGTAGTTCCATTGATATCGAGTATGTAAATGGTTTATTTGAAGCACCTATAGACAATAAGCCGCTATTGTACCTAAACACATCTTGTATGCTATTCATATCCGTTTGATATTGAATTATGCCTTGTTTAAAATTTATCTGCATATACTATATTCCACAGTTTAGTATATTTATGGACAACATTATCAACCCCCACATGGATCTTACCGTTACGATCATTATATCATTAGGACGCATTTCTGCAATAAAAGGATATAAAATGGAACAGCAAGTATTTTATGCATATCGTTACCCGAAATTGAAGCGCGAGCGAATCGTTACAATCGCATTCACTAAAACGGAAACAGAATTATCAGTGGGCACCGCGTTCTGTAGCATTCACGATCAGTTTGAAAAGAAAATGGGTCGCAAGATTGCAACCGGCCGTTTAAGCCGTCAACCCACTTTCAATGACCAACCCGGTTTCGCTTTCACCAAAACGTTTGCCGAATTGGGATTGTCAGAAAAACCGACAATGAAAGAAATCGTCGAGTTTCTTCGTGAGAACATTTACACGTTAACCGGCACTAAACTGTAAGGACGATATCATGTTAGCAGGTTTACTCGCTTTTTTTATGATTCCGTGGGTCTTCGTGACCGTATGTCTAATTTTGATCGTGGCTGGTTCGTATCATGTTAGTCGGGATTATAGTTTCTGGGCAACTACCGAATTTGCAATTTTATTGTTCCTAGGATATATGTTCTTCCAACCTGAGCTGACACTAGCGGACGTTGTTCCAATTATACTAGCGTATATTGGTATCGGTACACTCTGGTCAATTTGGCGTTGGATAGTGCATGTCCGTAAGTACAAGACAATCGTGCACGATGCACTTAAAACGAGTTACAAAAACTCAGGCGCACGTAATCCATTGAGCGATGACCTGAACGTTGTCGGCTCACTGGGTGAGGAGTACGGCCAGCGATCACTGTATCATCGCATCATGCGCGACTTCTATGATAATATAAATGACCATCGCTTAGTAGTACGTGGAAGTGTGTATCTATCGTTCCTGAACCAGGTCCGTCAGGTGTCTCGTCACGTCAATCTCGATGGACCAGACGACGATACCGATTTGTTACAAGATCAGCGTGAATATTTTCAGACGGTGCTGCCTCGCATTAGTTCGATCCGCGGGGTCGTATCGTGACTGGGAAAC
>OGVO01000148.1_pt1 | contig 12973 bp, 12 predicted proteins | sample 1575771 | NCBI WGS metagenome assembly OGVO01 (sample SAMN07581527, study PRJEB24739) | freshwater metagenome | place: Singapore | collected 2015-01 | reverse complement strand
CGAGTCTTAATTCTTTGAAAAGCCTGCTCTTGTCTATGTTGTTTTCTTTGATAAATGAATAAAACGGTTAAAATAAAAAGAACCATTAACACAACCAATAAGCTACCAATGACCGTAATGAGGGAAATTTCTTTTATATCGGTAGGCATGCCAGGAGGTATTTATGGAAAGGTAGAATTTTCCTATAAAACTTACATGAAAACGAACATTTTTCTGTTAAGTTATTGCACGAATGAATTAGTAATCAGCCATTTCTCTTATCTTAGATCTAAGGTTCAACCTTAAAAACGTTAGCTGTGATTACCCATATTTCTGTTGGACGAATTCCTGCTTTAAAAGCATTAATCCCATTCATATTTGGCATTATTTGTTATCCGATTTTTATTGAATACGGTTGGCCATTGACTATTATTTTAGTTTGCTGCTGGATAGGTATTTGTGTCATTCATTGTGTTCCATGGAAGTTAAGAAAACGATTAGCTCCTTCATTATTCCCCATACTTTTCTCTCTACTATGGTTTATAGGCGGAATTGTATTAAGCTATCATACAGATCTCAGAAATCACACAAACCATCTTTCAAACTTTCTTGATAAATCAAGTCACTGGCAAGGAATTTTGAAAACAGAACCACAGAAAAAGAAAAATGGATGGACTGTTCAGGTTGAAGTAATTGGGTCTGTAAATAATCATACAGTTACACAAGCGAAAGGATTGGTATCGGTTTGGTTGAAAGACAATGAAAAAGTGAATCAATTACAAACGGGTACATCAATTTTATTTAAAAATAAATTAGAAAAGATTGTAGATAACGCTTCACCTGGGAATTTTTCATTTGCAAAATGGCAGGCAAAAAAACAGGTATACCACCATGTTTTTTTGTACGAAAAAGATTGGAAAATACTAAAGCAACCCAGTCAATACAATTTACAAGTATATCTCAGTAAAATCAGGAATCACTGCGTTCATGTCTTAGAAAATTTTATTCCTATAAAGTCATCTTCAGCACTTGCGCAGGCCATGACTTTGGGCATACGCAGCGATATTGATCCGTCTTTAATGCAAGCATATAGTGCTACTGGTATCATTCACTTAATAGCTATTAGTGGTTTGCACGTGGGGCTTATTTACTTACTACTTAATCAAATCATAGGCTTATTTCGAATTAGGAATAAACTCTGCAACCTAATCTTATTACTTAGTGGGGTCTGGGCCTTTACACTTTTAACGGGGGCAGGACCATCTGTTTGTAGAGCTGCTACTATGTGTAGCTTTTTAGTAATTGGAAAATGCTTCTCGAAGCGTCCGCAAACTTTAAACTCTGTTGCTGCATCTGCTCTCATGTTGCTGCTTATTGAACCTCGGTGGATCTATGAAATTGGATTTCAACTATCGTACTCTGCTGTTTTGGGTATTGGTACATTTCAACCCATTCTTCAAAAGCTGGTATATCTTGAAAATAGGCTGTTGCGTTTATTATGGGATACTACAACTGTTACTTGGTCAGCACAAGCGTTTACCTTTCCATTAGTCTTATATTATTTTCATCAATTCCCACTTGTTTTTTGGGCAAGCAACCTAGTGGTTGTACCTATGGCTGCATGCATTCTATATACATGTATTGCTATTTTATTGTTCAGTTGGCTTACTCCGGCTGCCGTATTTTTAGGAGCAATTCTAAGTGGCTGGTTACATTGGATAAATGAATGGATATTCCTATTGAGTCAACTTCCCTTCGCTGTAAAAAAGAATGTTTTCATTGAATTAGAGACCTGTATTTTCATTGTTAGTTGTATGTTGCTTCTTGCATTTTGGTTGGTGAAGCCATCTAAATGGATAATCCGCTACACCTTTTTAATTTCTATAATATGGGCATGTTCTCAAACTCTACAATTCTCTCAATCGCTAAAAAGAAAAGAAGTATGGATTTTTCCAGAAGAAAAGGACTTTAGCGCTTGGCTGATAATCAAAAATGAATCGCGTGTCATTTTTCCATATAAGTCCATCTCACCCAATAGTTCTAATGCTCTTTTATCGCTGAACACGCACCCCAATAGTATTGCTTTGAATACTGAAAAAGATATCACTTGGAGCGAAAGAAATTGTAGAATTTTAGTCATAGATGATGAGAAATCATTTAACAACGTTTTATTGGCGGAACCTTCAACCTACCTGATAGTCAATAAGATTCCTAAGAAAGTGAACTACAGTTGGCTCAAAATTAACAGGGCTGCTACACTTGTTTGGACACCCAATTTGTCCTCCAAGGAATTATGGAAATGGAAAAAAGCAGCAGACAGCCTACATTTGCGCCACCATTCGGTACCTGAACAAGGTGCTTTTATGATGGAATACTGACGATCGCGCCAACCATTCATTCATACCGCCGGAATTCCGGTGATAAATAGAACTGTTCATCATGCAAAAGAAGATTCAATCTGCACTCATTTCCGTTTTCTACAAAGATGGTCTTGAACCTTTGGCCAAACGCTTACAGGCAGAAGGTATCACCATTTATTCTACCGGTGGTACACAACAATTTTTAGAAGGTTTAGGCATCCAATGCGTAGCAGTAGAAAGTTTGACCACGTACCCATCCATTCTTGGCGGACGTGTAAAAACATTGCATCCCGTTGTGTTCGGAGGTATTCTGGGTCGCAGGTATGAGGCGCAGGACCTAGAGGAGATGAAACAGTACAGTATTCCTGAGATCGATCTGGTAATCGTAGACCTCTATCCTTTCGAAGAAACTTTGAAGAATACAACCGAAGAAAAGGCGATCATCGAAAAAATTGATATCGGCGGCCCATCCATGATACGCGCTGCTGCTAAAAACTTCAAAGATGTTGTAGTGATCGCAGCAAAAGACGATTATGCATCACTTGAAAAAATACTGACTGAACAAAAAGGCGCTACCACCATCGAGCAACGAAAAGCATTTGCAGCTAAAGCATTTGAAGTAGTGATGCATTATGATATTGCCATCAGTAATTATTTCAATCCCGGGCATCAGCAATCATTGCGTTATGGTGAAAATCCCCATCAGCAAGCCGTTTTCCATGGAGATCTTCATAAGCTTTTTGATCAGTTGAATGGTAAAGAGCTTTCTTACAATAACCTGGTAGATGTGGATGCAGCTGTGCAATTGATTAGAGAATTTACAGATACCACATTCGCCATCATCAAACACACCAATGTATGCGGTATTGCGGCTCGTAGTACTGTCAAAGAAAGTTGGGATGCTGCATTGGCTGGTGACCCTGAAAGCGCATTCGGTGGTGTATTGGTGACCAATGGTGCCGTTGATAAAGCAACTGCAGATGCCATCAATGAAATTTTCTTTGAAGTATTGATCGCTCCTTCTTTTGATGCAGATGCATTGGAAGTATTGAAGAGCAAAAAGAATAGAATCTTATTACAGCTGAAATCCGGCGCCCCTGCATTAAAAGCTCCATCAAAATCTATCCTAAACGGCGTGTTGGAACAAGGTGCTGATGAAGGAAACTTTGAAAAATGGGAAGAAGTAGGTGGAAGAACTACCACTACCGCAGAGCAAGAAGATCTGCGCTTCGCCAACTTGGTATGTAAACACTTAAAGAGTAATGCCATTGCATTGGTAAAAAATAAACAACTGGTAGGAAAAGGATGCGGACAAACCAGTCGCATTGATGCATTGAGACATGCCATTGAAAAAGCACACCAGTTTCAGTTTGATCTGAAAGGCGCAGTGCTCGCATCAGATGCATTCTTTCCATTCAACGATTGTGTACAGATCGCACATAAAGAAGGCATTGAAGTATTCATACAGCCGGGTGGTTCTGTGAGAGACAAAGACAGTATTGCTTATTGCGTAGAACATCAGCTGGCAATGGTAATGACGGGTATGCGTCATTTCAGACATTGATCATGACCATAAAACAGAAAGCATATATCGGGTTAGTGGCAACCAGTATTCTCTGGGGCACTAGTTGGGTGGCTAGTAAAATTGCTGTTCAACAAGGTGTACCGGGATTGGAAGTAGCTGCTATTCGACAGTTTTTGGGTGGTAGTTTATTTGTGGCATTCTTTTTAATCAGAGGAGAAAAACTTCCAACCCCAAAGCAATTACTCTGGCTAACAGGAATGGGTATGCTTTTATTTGTGATCGCCAATGGATTTGCTACCGTTGCCCTATTATACATTCCTAGCGGATTGGCCGCTTTGATTGCCGCACTATACCCATTATCGGTAGTAGTGATTGAAAAACTGTTCTTTAAGAATACCAAAATCACAGCTGTTACTTTTATTGGAATGTTATTGGGTATTACAGGTATTGGTTTTGTATTTTATGACAACGCTTTTCATAATTATACAGAAGGCTACATCTGGGGATTGTTGTTATCTGTGATTGCCATGTTGAGCTGGAGTGTAGGCACTATCATTATCGCCCGAAATAAAGTCAAGATGAATGCCTACAATGCTACTGGTTGGCAAATGTTAATGGGTTCATTTGTGCTCATGATCATGACATTGGTTTCAGGCAAAAGTGTTTCAATTACTAGTGTACCGGTAAACACATGGTTGGCCATTACTTATTTAGTACTTGCCAGTTCAGTTGTGGCTTTTGTCGCATTTATTTATACGATGAAACATCTTGAACCTGCTATTGCATCTTTGTACGCTTATATCAATCCTCTAGTTGCTATTCTGTTAGGAACAATGATCACTAATGAAAAATTAACGATTAATATCTTTATTGGCTCATTGATAACGCTGATCGGCGTATTTCTGGTGAATAGAAGTCTGAAAAAACAAAGAGCACAGGCTCTCACAGATGTAGATGCGATGTAATATCAGCAATGTTGGTTAAGAAAATCTTCATACAGTTGTCTCCACATCATCCATTCAGGCTGCTCTGCCAAAAAGTGGTTATGGAGCACGTATGAAAATTTTCCATCTACCTGCTTTACAGTTTCATAAAAAGTATTCATTCGGTCTAATGCCATTTCTGTATTCAATCTTTCATAAAAGATCGCAGTACTATCCATATAGCAGAATGGATGTATCAATAAAGAGGTCATTTTTTCATTTTGTAGATCATACCAATAAAATGGGTGGGCAATAGATGCCCTGAAACCATTTACAGATCCATAACCCATCGAATAATCATGTTGAATACCCAAAGCTATCAATGAACGATAGGTGTCAGGTAGGTTCATCATTAAATAATGCTGTCGGGATCGATCGACTTTTTTATCGGTATGGTAAGCCATCAACTGGCATTCACGTTTAATGACATCATTCTTACCTCGACTTTGTCCTGATGGGTGAATACCAACATTGTATTTCTCCCCATGTCTTTGCACCAATTGCTGCATGCCCTTTGTATACGGATCAATATTTTTATCAATCGAGGTTCTTTTTTCTGCCAACAAAAAGAAGTAAACAGGATCAAGGTGGTATTGCTCATGCAACCGATCTAACCAATTATAAACATCATATGGATCTTTTTGCTTGCCTGCCAATACTTTCATTCGATTGGTGACACGCTCAAATCTACCTTGTAAGAGATCTATGAAATAACCACGGATATTTCGAAAAGGAGATTGCCATGTATAACGATAAGCTTCATCAATATCATAACTGGGTTCTATAGCAAAGATGCGAATCGGCAAATGCCAAGATGATTGTTGTTGTTTTAAGATGAGCTCCAATTGCTTCAACCAAAGATCGATCAAAGGCTGATCGATGAATTGGTGTTTGTATGCGAGACTGTTGGTATGTGCATATCGACCATACCGATCTTTTTCATGCGGCAAATATTCTTCGTAGCGAGATAACAAATAAAAGGAAGCGGAGAAAATATCAAAAGGCAAAGATCCATTCGTTATGAAAAAGATGGGTAAATGATTCCAGTGTTGCAGATCTATCTGTAATTCATGAATCTCATCCTCCATCAGCAATCCTGAAGGCTGGATCCATAATTCATTCTCAAGAATAGCTGTTTCAGAGTAATTGATCTTTATGTTCTCATCCTGCTGATAATCTTCAAGCGAAGTAGTAATTCTGGCTGATCCCTCAAACAGATGTGCTACAATGTATTGCAGGCGTGGACTGATATGTGGCGTATAAATGACTAGCACAATGATTCAGTGGGGACCTGCTTATTTTTTTTGTTTCTCCTTCCACAACTCATTAAAGGTTTTCTGACTAAAATCCAGCTCTGATCGATGCATCGACCAACCTTTGAATACTTTATTCACTACCCAATTCTTCATTTTACCATTCCCCATATTCATCATCAAACGATTCAAACTCGCCATCTTCCATGCTTTCCATGCAACACGTTCAGCGATGGTGCTGGAACCTTGCACGACTGCTTCATGGCGATTATCCAATAACAATTCATGCAGATTGATTCTTACCGGACAAACTTCTGTGCAATTACCGCACAATGAAGAAGCATAACTGAGGTGCTTGTAATCATCTACCCCACGAAGATGAGGTGTGATCACTTTACCGATTGGACCACTGTAAGTGGTTTCGTAAGCATGTCCTCCAATATTTTTATAGACCGGACAAGCATTCAAACAAGCACCACAGCGAATACAATATAAGGCTTCCCTACTGGTAGGATTAGCTAGTAAGTTGGTTCTTCCATTGTCTAACAGAATAACGATCATTTCTTCAGGTCCATCCGTTTCATCTGCTTGTCTGGGGCCGGAGATAATAGTATTGTAAACAGTTACCTTTTGTCCTGTCCCGAAAGTAGATAGCAAAGGCCAGAAAAGAGAAAGGTCTTTCATCGATGGAATCACTTTCTCGATACCAACGATCACAATATGTGTTTTCGGCCATGCGCAACTTAATCTTGCATTCCCTTCATTCTCTGTAACCGCGATACCACCAATATCTGCGATGATAAAATTAGCACCGGTAACACCCACTTCTGCTTGAACATATTTTTCACGAAGTTTTTGTCTGGCTACAAGTGTAAGTTGTTCAGGGGTAAGATCAGGCCTGGTACCCAACTTATTGGCGAAAAGTTTTGCTACATCTTCTTTGCTCTTATGCATGGCAGGTGTAACAATATGATAGGGAGGTTCTCCATCTAGTTGCTGTATGTATTCACCCAAGTCAGTCTCAACACTTTCAATTCCATTTTTCTCGAGATAGTCATTCAAATGTATTTCTTCTGTGACCATGCTCTTACTCTTCACCAACGTTTTACAATTCTTCTCTTTACAGATCTTACCGATCTCATCTAAAGCTTGTGCTGTATCCTCAGCCCATACCACACGTGCGCCTCTTGCTGTAATCTTCTTTTCAAACTCGATCAAATAACGATCCAAATGTTCAATAGCTTTCCATTTAGCATTTTTAGCACGCTCTCTTGCATCCATAACATTGGTGAACTGTTGTTTACCAATGGGAACAACTGCATTGTACTTGCCAATATTGAAATTGATCTTTCTTCTGTGTTCCAGATCAGCGGCTTTAACGGTACTTTTTGCAATGAATGAGGCGGCAGTATCTGTCATAAATTGATATTATGCTTTTTTCATGTGTTCAGCCGTGGCTGATAGTGCTTCATAAAATTCTTCCCCATATTTTCTGATCAATGAGTCTTTCAGAAAAACATATACAGGCACTTTTAGTTTTTGACCCAATGAGCAAGCTGCTTTACAAAGGTCCTCGCGAGGTTCATAATTCACATATTCAATATCCGGATCACGTTTGCTCTTCTTTGTCTTGATAGGAAAGAGGTGACAACTTAATGGTTTCTTCCAGTCCAGTTTACCATCATTGTAAGCTTGCTCAATACCACATTTGATCACGCCTTTTTCATCTCTATAACCGTACGCACAAATACCTCCATTAATCGTAGGTGTTACCCATCCAAATTCTTTATCGTACAAATATTTCCCCTGGCGCTCTACTTCCCTGATCCCTTCCTCCGTCATATAAGGTTTGATGACATCATAATACTCCTTCAACTTTTCAAGCTCCCATTTTTCCATTGGGGCACCTGCATCCCCGTCTTCACAACATCCACCTTTACATTTTGTAAGATCGCAAACAAAATGTTCTTCCAGCACTTCATCGCTGATGAGTTTATTATCAATGGCTATCATGAAAACAGTTATTATAATCCGGTAGCGAAGATAACCAGATTTGTTGGCGTGTACATCTTTTGTGTAAGGTAAGATTTAACAACATCGCCGGTAACATTCAGTGGTTTTCAGCGTATACATAATATACTGGTTACCGAAGGGTAGTTCAGTGTTTGCCTGAGAGCCGCCCATTCCTGGGCGGCTATAATTATTTTTTCCAACGAAAACTATTGATGAGATGCCGCACATCTTGAAGAATGAATGCATTTACAATCCCTAACGAGTCTGCATTGGGAGTTGCATCAAAGTACATAGCACCTCTTAAGAAATGACGGGTAGAATCTGTGAGATAAAATTGATTGGCAGTGGCCACATCTCCTCCAACAGAAAAGAACATACCATTGATACCATTGGGTGTTACCATCAAAGAATCATCGATAGAATATGCTTTTGCAGAGTGTTTGCCTGTAAGCACAAACGCATGCTTCACCAAAGTATCAAATCGGTTAGGACCAATTTCTTTATAGCTGATATAAATACGCCCATTGAATTGAGGAAATTCAATATTGATCCACCACGGATTCTCTGTGGCATCACCAAAAAAAGTGCTGTCTTTCACCACTCTTGCATACACCGGATATTCAAAAGCATAAGGGTATCCAGTTGTATCAAAAGATCTATACGCTTTTTCAGGAAAGTCTATTTTGAAATAGCCGTTAGGTTTAGGGGTGAAAGGACTGTTGCAAGCGGAGAATAGGAAGAAAGCCAATAGTACATAGACCATGGGCCATGGTTGAAAACGGGTTAATCTGGTTTCTATTTTCTTTTGCATGTATCTATATCTAATTCCCTAAAAGATCTTCGCTTCGTGCCATGGACTATACACTATCAAGCATTGGCCCACCCTAACCCCCTGCCAACTCTCTCTTGATCGTGAGTTTGATCTTTTGGATCCTGTTCTTTTCAACTTCTAATACGGTGAATTCAAAATCGCCACTTTGAAGGATAGCGCCGGCCTTGGGAATATCACCAGCGATCTCAAGTACCAATCCGGCCAGAGAGTCGCTTTCACCTTTCACTTCATCAAAAATTTCTGCAGGTATATCCATGATCTTACAAGCATCATGAATCATAGTGCGGCCTTCGAAGATGTAATTATTATCATCGATCTTTTTGAAGCCGTTATCTTCTTCATCAAACTCATCTTTGATCTCGCCGATCACTTCCTCTAGAATATCTTCCAGTGTTACGATACCACTAGTACCCCCAAACTCATCTACAACTACTGCAAAGTGAATTCTTTTTTGTTGAAACTCTTGCAAGAGGTCTTCAATCGGTTTTTGTTCATGAACAAAAAACGGAGGACGCATGAGTGAGTGCCAGTTATAATCATTGTGTTCGTGAAGATGTGGCAAAAGATCTTTTGTATGAATCATCCCAAGTACTTCATCAAGATCATCTTTGTATACGGGAAGCCTACTATAATTCAGATCTTTTACCATCTCTATCAATTCACCAAATGAAGTTCCATATTCAACACCATGAACATCCATTCTTGTCTTCATGATCTGTTTTACTGAAATATTGCTGAATTTGACAATCCCCTTTAGAATATTCTTTTCATTCTCTGAAGCTGTTTCATTGGTAGTAAGATCGATGGCATGATCCAATTCTTCCAAGCTATATGCACTACCGGATTTACTGGCTAACCTTCTCTCAATAATATCTGAATATTTCACCAACCATTTACTCATTCCTGCAAACGTATAGGCCACCCCCTGTACAACACCGCCAAAGTCTTTGGCAAAACGAATATTGTTCTGTGTGGCTAAAACCTTCGGCATGACTTCACCAAAAAGTACAAGTAAAAAAGAGACCGCTAAAACTTTGATAAGAAACTCCAGCCATACCGCATTGAACTGTTCAAAATTGAACATATTATCGATCAGCAAATTGGAGATGATGATAATAGAAATATTGATAAAACTATTCGCGATCAATAAAGAAGCCAATAAATTTTTAGGCTCTTCCAACAGGTCTACAATTCTCTTATAGGAGGGTACCTGTTTAGACTTCAGGTTATTGATATCTTTATAAGTAAGGGAAAAGAAAGCCACTTCAGATCCTGACAAAACGAAAGAAAGAAAAAGCAAAACAACAAGTATCATCACAAGTACTGTGGTGCCTTGTGGATGAATAGCTGATAAGAGTTGGGTATTCAATACCGAGTGATAATCCAAAACAGGTGTTTTTAGTTAACAATGAATGACGATGTCATTCTTTTCTTCACAAAAATACGATGAGAAGGGTTATCAGAAAGGCAATGATTCCCCGGGATCAGATAATGGAGGCATATCGTCACCTGTATAACCATCTATACTATCTCCCGAAACATGCCCACCTGAACCATCACCACGTTTATCAAGCATGATGAGGTTATCACCTACCACTTCTGTAGCAAATTTTTTATTTCCTTCTTTATCTTCCCAACTACGCGTTCGTAAACGGCCTTCTACATAGATCAAACTTCCCTTGTGCAAATATTTTTGTGCCAATTCTGCCAATCCACGCCACAGAACAACGGTATGCCACTCAGTTTGGGAAATCAGTTTCCCGGAGCGGTCTTTATACGTTTCGGTAGTGGCAAGGGGGAATTTGGCTACGGCAATATTGCCTTCTAAATGTTGAACATCTGGGTCTTTTCCAAGATTTCCAATGAGCATCACTCTGTTAACACCTCTCATACGATTGATTTTTTGTTCGTCGCAGATTAATCACTCTTAAAAATAACTTTTTTTGAGCAACAAAAGAACAGCCCTCAAAAAATTAGGATTTTAACTGTTGCAGGTATGAGTTGATCAGCTTAGGAAAAGCCAATTCCTGTATCCTAGCTGCATTTTCCCAATCACCCGTCTTTAAGGAGGCTGGCTTTTGCTTCAATTGAATATGGATGAACTGACCTTTGATCTGCTGATGGGTTAATTGCTGTACTATCGGCTCCGTTTTACTTAAGATGATCGCATCATGAATGCTCAGTTGGTCTTTTAACCAGTTTTGAATCAGTGGTATATCCCAGCGAATCTGCTTTTCGCTCTCCACAAGGTAAAATTCAAATAGGTTTTGCCAGATATCTTTTGCAGTTCTTTGTTGTACCCAAATCTTTTGACGGTATTCCAAGATGAAATAATTAAAGAATCTAGTCCTGCGCTGTAGTGTTTTCTCTTTCACCGGAAGTTGATTCACTTTACCTGTGGCCAAAGCTGCACAACCATTTTGGAGCGGACAAGCAGAACATAGTGGAGCCATGGGCTTACAAACGGTGGCACCAAAATCCATGATGGCCTGATTATACAAAGCCGGTTCTTTCTTATCCAGCATTTGATCAGCCAGATCATTGAACATTTTTTTACCTTCTGTACTATCACTAGGTGTATCAATTCCGCAATAACGAGCTAACACCCGGTATACATTTCCGTCTACCACTGCATAAGGTAAATTATAGGCAAAAGAAGCAATGGCTGCTGCTGTATATGGACCAACCCCTTTTAATGCGAGCAATTCTTCATAGGTATCCGGGAAAATCCCATTTCGCTGTTTTACGATTTCTCTGGCTGTATAAAGTAGATTTCTGCATCTATTATAATACCCCAAACCCTCCCATAGTTTAAATACTTGTTGATCAGAAGCCTTAGCCAGGTCTTGAATCGTTGGATATTGTTCAATAAATCGATGATAATAGCCCATTCCCTGTTCAACACGGGTTTGCTGTAAAATGATCTCACTTAACCATATACGATATGGTTTTTTTTCTCCTTTCCATGGCATTTCCCGGTCATTTTGATGCCTGTGCCAGTCCATTAATATTTGTGTGAAAGACTTTTTCATCCCAATAAACAAAGATGCTCAAAACAACGTATGGTTGGTAATAAAGTTGATAAACTATAATAATATGTTTAATATGACCAAATCTTAACCAATTGTGCGCTCTTTGAATCATTTATCTATCAATCAGTAACGCACATAAAATTTACACTATCTTTCTTGCAAATACCAGTTTTTTTGTCGTACTTTAAATCTGATTTATAAAATAACATTATACAAATGAGAAAGTCAGATCTCATCAACCAGATTTCCGATAAAACAGGTATACCGAAAGTAGACGTACTGGTGACGTTGGAAACCATGTTCAAAGAAGTGAAAGAAAGTCTTTCAAACGGACAAAACATTTATATCCGTGGCTTTGGGAGTTTTATTACCAAGAAGCGTGCAGCTAAAATTGGTCGCAACATCAAGAAAAACGTAGCAGTAGAAATACCTGAACATTATATTCCTGCCTTTAAACCGGCAAAAGAATTTGTCAGTGAAGTAAAAAGCAAACGGAAGTCGGACTAACTTCGCCGAAATTTCCGATCAGTGAAGAAACAGCAACTTCTGTTAGCGGGTGGCGGTCTAGTGATATTCGTTCTGTTGTACTTTTTTAGTCCAACCGTCTCCCCCACCGTAGTACTCACAATTCTGCATGAGACGAGACTCGCCACCCTTGAGGTTTTCTTCGCTTTCACGAAGGTTAATACCAAGGACAGGATCTGCAAATGACGCATCAGCTTCGTTGATCTGTCGTCGTAATGCCATAGCACCCCTTACACATCATGAAACTGAATGGCAGAGACTGTCGAGCCTTCCTGCTCGTAGGACTGTAACATGGCCAGGTAAACTTGGAGTTCACCCTGGTAACGATCTTCGTCGTACCGTTGCATAACCTTAGTCGCGATACCTTGCATCCACCAGGGCAGATATTCTCGAATGTGCCCTAGGACCACACTGCCCGCATTGTCCATTCCATCCAGGTGGCTGCAGTACTTCCACCACAAGACATACACC
>OGVO01000147.1_pt1 | contig 13000 bp, 26 predicted proteins | sample 1575771 | NCBI WGS metagenome assembly OGVO01 (sample SAMN07581527, study PRJEB24739) | freshwater metagenome | place: Singapore | collected 2015-01 | reverse complement strand
GTTTCCCAGTCACGATACGAAAGCGAGTGCAAGCAATCTTAGGCGAAGCTATTGAGCAAGGGCTTAACCCTACTCAAACTCAGGATTTACTTTTGCAAGAGATACCAGATATTAAGCGAGCAAGAGCCATTGCAAGGACTGAATCAACGAGGGCAAACAACATGGGTAAGAAGCGTTCGGCAACCGAATACGCTAATCAGTCAGGAGATACTTTGTACAAAGTGTGGATTTGGGGAGGTTCAAGAGAACCAAGATTAGAACACGTTTCTTTGCAGAATAAGCCAATCAAGGCAGATCAAAACTTTATTGGCATTAATGGTAAGCCTATGGATGTTCCAGGAGATAGGCAAGGAGGGCCTGAGAATACTATCAATTGCTCTTGTTCGGTGGTTTATATCTCTGAGAGATTAGCAAGGAGAAGGTATCCTGATGCGTTCCAATAAATACCCTATTTGGTTTTTATTTTCTAATAATCGTATATTTGCTTAAACGGTTATTCAAATGCTAACAAAAGGACTAAATCAAGGCTTTACCGATTCTGACATGAAGCAGGGTATTGTTTCGGGATACTTCGCTGTATTCGGCAACAAAGACCTTGACGGGGACATCATTGAGGCAGGTGCTTTTACAAAGACCATTGCCGAAAGAGGGCCACAAGGAAAGCAATTGATTAAGTACCTATTGGATCACGACAAGACCAAGGTAGTAGCTAAGATCACTAACCTTTATGAGGATTCTAAAGGCTTGAGATATGAAGCTAAGATCGGTTCACACAATGCGGGGCAAGACTTCCAGAAAATGATTGAGTCCGAACTTGTGAACCAACATTCATTTGGTTTCCGCACAATCAAAGAGCAATACGATCAGGCATCCAAAGCCAATCGAATCAAAGAGGTAATGATGTATGAAGGATCAGCAGTCCAATTCCTGGGGGCTAATCCTGAGACTACCTTCATTGACCTTAAATCTGAATCAGATGCATTTGAGTATTTGGCTAAACTTGAAAAGTTTGTCAAGACCTCAGATGCAACCGATGAAACACTTGAAAAATTAGAAAATCAGTTAAAATCACTTCTTACAATCTTGAAGCCGGCTAGCACCACTTCTAATGAGAAAGAAGCCGATAAGACACAAATACTATCTCTTAACGACTTAAAACAATCATTAGAAACATGGAAAATCTAACCCTTGAGGCTGTAAAGGCAGTCATTGACGAGGCAGGAGTAGCTATCAAATCAAAAGCTATGGATGCCGAAAAGAAAGCTAACGAGGCTTTCGAAAAAGCAGAAGAAATGCTTAAGTCTATGTCAAACGTATTGACTAAAGACGAAGCAAAAGAAATGCAGAAGCAATTAGATGCACTTGACATCGCATTGCAAAAAGGATCAGTAGAAAAAGAAATGAAGTCAGAAGATTTCAAGACTGCATTCGTGAAGGCTTATGAGCCAATCCAGAAAGAAATCATGAGATTGAAGAACGAGCCTAATGCACGTTTGAAAGCTCCTTTGGTATTCGAAATAAACGAAAAGGCAGTAGGTGCTATTTCTTTGGCTTCTACGATTGCAGGTGAAAACTCATCTTCTCAGGTAACAATCTCCGAGTTTACAGGAATCGTTTCCCCAATCAGACAAAGAATCCTTACCTACCTTTCCAATGTGTCAGTAGGTGCTATAGGTTCTCAGTATGCTGTATGGGTTGAAGAATACGATCAGGAAGGTACTCCTGTATTTATCGGTGAAGGTGTTGAAAAGACTGCAATTGATGTGCAGTACAAAGAGCAAAGAGCAAAGGTTGAGAAGATCGGAGTTCACATGAAAGTGACAATGGAACTTCTTGAAGATGCTGCCTACTTGGCTTCTTACATTCAGTCAAACGGTGTAAAAAGAGTTGAGACAGTTATTGAGAACCAATTGTTCACTGGTAACGGAACATCTCCACAGCTTCAGGGATTGCTAGGTAAGTCTACTACCTTCACGGGTGGATCAATGGCTGGCGGTGTTGAATCTGCTACTAACTGGGATGTTATTCACGGTATCATTGCTCAGGTAAGAGCCGCCAACGGTGTTGCAACTGGTGTATTTGTTGAGACAGGACAGTATCATTTGATGCTTTCCGAAAAGGATGCTGATAAGCAGTATATCCTCCCTGCTGGTGTTACTTTCGATGCTCAGGGCGGAATCAATGCATGGGGTGTTAGAATTATCCCTACCAATGCTTTGACTGGAACTGCTGCCGACTTCGTTGGTGGTGACTTATCAGTTATCAATGTAAGATTGAGAAGTGGTTTGCAGGTGGCTATTGGAGAGTCAGGTGATGACTTCATCGACAACTTGAAAACTGTGAGAATTGAGCAAAGAATGGTTCAATTCATCTCTGCGAATGACACCCAAGTCCTCGTAAAAGGTACATTTGCAGCGGCTAAAGCCATCCTTGAGACGACTTAATTCATAGTGTGTTTTGTTTTGTTGAAAAGCCCTGAATATTTTCAGGGCTTTTTTGTTTGCATATTTGGTAAAAAGTGGTAAGTTTGAATTGTTAACGTTGAAGCGCTTACGTAAGGTGCGGATTTAAAAAGCAAATGTTAAATAACAAATAAAAGCTAAATAGAATGAAAAAGTTCAATTTAACAACTGTCAGCCGCACTTGCGTAAGTGCATTGTTAGCGGCTGTTCTTTTCACTGGATGCGTTCAGGATGCAAAAGAAAGTGTGCAAAACGGAAATTTTACCGTTGAATCTCTCTTTGAACAAAATGGATGCAAGATGTATCGGTTCAAAGATGGAGGAAGGTATGTTTACTGGTCAGATTGTCAAGGTAAAGTACAAAGTGATTACATCGCTCAATCAGGTAAAACAAGAGTTACACATCATGTAGAAGCGGTTACGTCAGAATAGCCGCTAACGTTCAAACATAGGTTGTGTCTCCGATATAGACTGAAAGGACACTTCCCCACGGAGATGGGAACTTGGGAATATTATAACACCAAGTATCGGACACAACTTTTTTATAACGGTAAATGTATGGTGTCGTGGCTGCCATCAATCGAAGCCACATAGTTTCAAAACTTAACAACTTTAAATATGGAAAACAAACTTTCAAAAACCGAGCAGCCATGCACTATACATAGTGTTATCTGCCGTTGTAAGAAAATTGTTATTGAACGGTACGTAGCAGTATTGGATAATGGTGAAGAAATAGAGATACGTGGCATTCCTAAATCTAAATTAAAAGATGGAATGGAGTTAATTGGAATAATTAAAGAGGATGAAAAACAACTTAAATATTCTGATGGCACGTATTCTCGGTCATACATAGAAGAAAAATGGTTGCAGGTAGACAATGGCAGGTAACGGCTCGCAGACATACTCAGTGCGAAAACTTAAACGAAAACAATATGAGCGTACCAAAAAATATAAAAGACTTTCCAAGTTTTGCTATTGTGAATCTACTTAGATGCCCAGTAGAAGATCAGATTAGTGTAGTATCCAAACTATTAAAACACTTAGACCGTGAGCAACGAGCAAAAGCATTGAGTATGTCTGGTGTTGTAGAGAGTGACGACCTTGTTAGTAGGAAAGAGTTAATAGAGCAATTTTCTAAAACAGACGAGTATTACAAAAGTGAGGGTCGGTATCAGTATTCTGATGGATTGAATAAAGCTCGTTATTTGATTGCAAGGCATGGTAGAGAAGAATCATTTTAGTCATTCTCTACAACGTCCGAAGCTTGACGTGGTGGGGAAACTGGAAACGTAAATATCAATCTTAAACAGAATATCATGAATACCGAAAATCAAAATTTTAGCAAAGAAACCCCATCAAGTCAAGGTGGTGTTGTAAAAACGTGGCGTGATTCGGACTTTGAATGTCCTGAATGTGGGAATATTGGACAGGTTTACACAAATGCAGTTGCGCCTTATTATTGGGATGGAGATAAACTTGAATGCAAAGAATGTGGATTAAAAGGCGGTGTGCAATGCGATGAAGGTGGCGCAACGGACTTATGGGATTGGTAGCCATGTTTTACAACGGCAAATGCTTGCTGTCAGTGCAGGCAATAGAATTACAAATGTTGAAAATTTAAACTAAAGCAAAATGGATTTACAAAAGTTGAATGAAGAAATTCCCCCTGCATTGCAGCAAGCAAATGTTAGCTGCCGTGCATTTTGGAAAGATGATAATGGCATGTATGTAAGTAGCACGTCCATTTATCTGGGCAAATTGAAAATAGCTACTTTTTTTTACGATGGCGGAACAAGCAAAGGCGATACTAAGAAGTATAAAGTAACAAGCCCAGTAAAGGGAATTAAGGATTACTTAGGTCATTTTGAAACAGAAGAAGAAGCTGTTGCAATGTGCTATCGTGTAGCAACTACATTTTTGAGTATGTTGTCGCATGGCAGCTAACGTTTTCGGGATTTGTGTCCGTTGGCGACTTAAACCACAAATGTTAAATTGAAAAACAAAACTTGATATGAGTACAAATGATGAAATGAAAAACGAAACCGCCAATGGCACAAAACCAGTGTTAGCAGCAGGTTTTTATCGGTGCGGTTGGTGTGGTCAGCCGACGAATAAAGAAGGGCAACCATTGACTATTGATGAATGTAAGCAATTAACAGATGAACAGCTAAATAGTGCTGAATTGCTTAATGGTGATTGTTGCCCACCACAACAAGAAAGAGAAACGATAATTGTAACGAGAGATATGGCGATAGATGCTGGTGATTTGTCGCTAGAAGGTCAGCGGTGGGTTTGGTAAACTTGCTGCTAACGTCCCAGCGGCTTGCCGTTCGGTGGCGATAGAAAGCACAAATATCTCACTTTAATACAAAAGCAAATGAATAGCACAAATGACCAAATTAAGAACTCAACCGCCACTGACGGCAAACCTCCTGTTAGCTGCCGTTTTTATCGTGGGTACACTATCAGAAATCACGGGTACTATCCACCAGATAAATGTGTGTGGTGGGAGGCTATAAATGACGAAACTGGCGAAGCTGATTTTCACGCAAAAAGATTGAGAGATATAATTAGTATGATTAACGATGCGTTGGGTGTCCAAAATGGCAGCTAACGGAACAAGGATAAGCGAAGTTTTATTTACGGATTAAAAGCATAAAACAAAATGGATAAAGATAAATTGAAAGGAGCAGTAGCAAGTGAACTAATAATTGTTGCTATGGAAACGAAAGGCAAAAGACCAACACAGTTAAATTTTGAGGAAATGATTGATGTAGTATCGGATGTAGTAAATAAAATTTCCGCTTATCCTATGTTAGCGGATAGTTTACCGCTTTCAAAGAACTGCGAATATTTTAATTCAGATGAATGTGATTGTATAGATGGCTTTTGCCACTACGGAGAGAAGCGGTAAATTTCCGCTAACGTTTTGCGGCTTTGCGATGGCCGCCAAAGTAGAACTTAATTATTAACCGAGATGTGTCAGGCGGCTATTGCAAAACCGCTGTTAGCCGCTGGCCTTTCTAACAAACGAAAATACAAATGGAAAAGCAAATCAAAATGGCAGCCAAACTTTACGAGTGTAGAGATACTGCAAAAGCGTTTTTTAAAGAGCAATACAAAGAGAAATTGCAACCTTACACACACATTCTTAAACAGGTAATGAAAGCCAACAATTTGGAAGAAATACCTGCTCTTTTAAAAATAAGCCAAACGGGACACTATCAGGAAAACGGAATGGCTCAAATGATGTATATGGCTGCCGTTGTCGAACTGATTGAACCGTCTGCTTAGGCTTGCGGCTAACTTGTTTATATACGAAATTCCTTTTACCAAAAGTTGATTTAAAGCAAATGAATAAAGAAAAAAGTGGTATATTTTCAAAGTGGTTAATTCATGGAATTGAAGGTTTTTGCTTTGGATCAGATAAGAACCTATACAGGCTACCATTCAAATCAGGAAAAAATTACTTTGGTATTAGATGCCTAAAGAAGCAACCTAAAGACAGGTGGAAAATAGAAGGTAAATGGTGGTCAGAGAGGCAATTGAAAGCCAAGATTTACCTGAATCCTAATCCTGAATTATTGATTGATAATACAGATTGTCCATTTTAAACAAAACACTATGAAAACAGAAGATTTTGAACGGCTGAAAAAGCTATGCGATGAGAATGGGTTTGAACTCGTCACAGAATCACCAGATGAAAATGATAAGTTCTTTGTGGTGAAGAAGAAGGATATTTGGGGAGGGGTTGAGTTTGTTGAGCATATTAATTCTGGTAAAATTTTTAGGCCAATGTCAATCAGGTCGTTTATAATTGATTTAAATGAAGAAATTGGGTTTAAAAAGACGGATTGCAAACCATCAACCGAACAAGCCTACATTGAGCAACTAAAGAAAGATGCTTTTAAAATGTTTGGTGAGATTAAGGAGGGGGATAGGTTTGATAGAACCAATATTGACAAGAATTGGGAGCCTATATGGCATGTTTCTAGCTTAGATTTAAATTACGATAAGGAATTGGATAGGCTTTATATTGGAAATCTAGCTATATACCAACAAGGCAAATGGGCTGAACGGGTGAAGGAAAGGGTTTGGGTTAGCCATGAATTACAAAATCATTTTTGTGATTCATTGATTATAAAGTTTTCAACTGGATATGTCGAAAACCCAAATGATGTAGCTAATTTTTTAACTAAACAACTCGAAAAATACCTAAACAACGAAATATGAAAATAACCGAAAAAGAATTTCTAGAGGCTGAGTTGAATACGCTCAATCTAATCATTAATAACCCTGATTTTGTGGCATTAGCTCAACAAGTGGCTGATTATCTAAAGCAATACCAACCTGATACAGTGATTGACTTTGGATGTGGAACGGGGGTATATTCTGAGGTCATGAGACAAAATGGTTTTAATATATTGGCTCAAGACATATTCAAATCTCATCGGGATTACTGCAAAGAGAATTACCCCGATTTAAAGGTGGTAGCAAGGCCCAAAGATGCCGACTTGATGTTATTCATTGAAGTAGCCGAACACATGACAGACGAGGAGATAAAAGAGGCCATCCAAAAGATTAATCCTAGATTGATTCTGTTTTCATCAACTCCTGAAACTACTGATTTCGATATTGAATGGGGACACGTTAACATCAAACAGGAAAAAGAATGGATAGAGATGTGGAAAGAATTAGGATATAAGGTAATCGACAAACCACAAACACCAACTCTATGGGCGTTGATGTTAGAGAAGATTTGATTTTAACCAAAGACCTCATTGAGGGTTTAGGGTTTAAAATATTTGATCCTCCTGCTATGATTTGGCAGTTGGATTATTCTGATGATTTCATAATCACAAGAAATGAAGATAAAACTGGTTTTAAAGCTGGAATAAATGGTGCGAGTCTATTTGATGTAAAAACATTGTTTCAGTTTGAAAATTTGTGGGGCTTTTACAATTCACTGAACATACCTTGGAAAAAAATCTAATCTACTTCATCTATTTCAATGGAAAGGTTAATCATTATCACTTGATTAACCTTTCTTTGCTTAAGAAGTATTGGCATATCTTTGACGGTAAAAAGATAGTCAAGATTGCTTGCGATGGTGACTATTCAATCAATGCTTTGAAGCATTTACTTCCTATTGATTGCAATCCTATTCGGGTTCAGAATAATAAAGAATTTGGCGAGTCTATTCACTTTATTGAGTCACTCAGTCACGTTACCGATGGGATGACATTTTACGGCCATTGTAAGGGAGTAAGTAGGCCAAAGATGAGAGGACTAGAGAAATGGATAAATCATTTGTATGAGGCTAATTTAGGCCAAATTCCAAGCCTTGAAAATAAGCTATTCTCAGGAACTTGTGGGAAGCTATTGCCATGCCCTCCTTATGTGCCTCAACCTTTCCATTATTCAGGATCATTTTATTGGTTTGATACGGTAAAAGTCAAAAGCAGAATCACTACATTAGAACCTGATAAGTATTTGACGGAGCGATTCCCTGCAATGATTGCAAGGCAAAACGAATGCAGATTTATTGCCCCTTCAATGGCTAAAAACTTAAACTACTACTTGGAGGAGACTTGGTTATGACTATTTGGTACTCTAATCCTTTTCGTAAAGACAAGAACATTGGCAAGGCTTACAATGACTTTATTAAAGGTCTAAAAGCTAATGATGAAGATTGGATAGTTTTACAGGATGGAGACATTATGTATTTGACTCCTGATTGGGGCAAAAGAATACAAGATGCTTTAGCCTTGGATGGTGATAAATACGGCCTTGTGGGTTGTTATACTAACCGTTTGAACTCTAAATGGCAATTGAATCAAAACACCTTTAGTGAGGAAATGGATATTCGTAAACATTACGAGATAGCATTGACTTACCAAGGTGAAGGAATCAAGGAATACAAACATATCGTTGCAGGGTTTTGGATGGCGTTTCAATATAATACATGGAAGAAAACAGGTGGATTTATAGAAAACAACATTGCCTGTGATGCTATCTTTAATTCACAAGTAAGAGATTTAGGTCTAAAAATTGGCTTAATTCAATCCTTGTATGTATTCCATTTGTATCGGGTATGGGCTGATAAAGAGCCTTGGAATGAAAGAAAACATTTAAGATGAAAAATTCATATCTTTACAAAAGCCATGATAAAACTATTGACTGACATAGAACCATTTAAAGAAGGCGAGGTATTGACGGTTGGTAAAACCATTGATTCCTACCTTGTCCGCAAAGGTTTGGCTGTTTGGGTGAAAGTTTCAAAACCAGAATACAAAACGAAATGAGCGTAAAGCGACCTTTAAATATCTCTTATGCATCCACGGTAGATGCCGAACCAATCACGCTATCAGAGGCAAAATCATGGCTTCAGATTGATTATTCTGATTGGGACACATTGATAGAAGATGAACTCATTCCAAGGGCTAGAATCGAATCAGAAAAGGCTTCAGGGTTGCTATACGTTGAAAGAGAAGTAACTATTTCTAACAATAAACGGGACGAAAGGATTTACCCTATTGGGCCTTGGATTTCCGATGTAACCACGGACGACAATGAAATCGAAAATTATTCCTATCGGGCAGGATTTAATGGTGATAATCCTTTGCCTAACGATCTGAGAGTAGCAATGCTTAAGCGAATCGCAACAGACTTCGCTTACAGACAAAACCTAATGGATGCCCAGACCTATTACAGTCAAAAGGCATCTTTAAGCGAAGAGATGAAATATAGACCAGACCTATTTGTATGATTAATTTTGGTAAATACGATCAAAAGGTTTCTTTCATCTCTTATCAGTTGGTTAGTGATGGATACGGAGGTACAATACCAACCGAAACTGAATTATTAGAAACTTTCGCAAGGGTTAGACAGCTAGGGAGTGGAGATAGAACGGAATCACTTGATTTAACGCTTAGTCAATCTTATCAGATTGGTATTCAGGTGAGAGAATCATTTACTCCTACAGTCGCAATGATGGTTAAGTATAGAGATGTCAAGTATAAAATTACAGGTGTGGTAAAGCGTTTTGAAAGGATGTCTCAGGAGTGGGTTATTAACATTGTTCAAGCCTGATGGGAGTTACAATCAAAGGACTTGATAAGGCACTTAAAGATCTTGCATCTCAAGAGGATAAGGTCATACAGGCGGTTAAAGATGTCCTTGCAGATACGGCAAAAAGTATTGAATTGGATGCTTCTCAGAATGCCGTACAATCAATCCAAATCATGAGAGGCCAATTAGAAGATCAATCAGATATTACTTCTGAAAGTGGAGGCAGAACCTACGATCTAAACTTCAGCCAAAGAATTGACACGGTAGTAGATGACAATGGGTTTAGTTACCGAACAGGATTGCAGGCAGGTGATCCAGACTTTGAGATTGAAGCATGGACTGAATTCGGAACTGGATTAAGCGCAAAAGAGATTCTAGGAAGACCTAACTACACACCTGAGATACGGGAAATGGCTAGGGCTTTCTTCCGTAACGGTCAAGGTAGATTAATTGGCGTTCCGTACCTTATGCCTGCTTTCTTCAAAAATACAGCTAACTTAGTGACTGAAATCGAAAACGAGATTAACAAGAATACCAAATGAAAGAAGTAGCAAGCGAAATCAGAAAGGCTGTTTATGACACAATTACTCCTTTAGTCCTGTCAGGCGTTACTATTCCTGTCTACGATTCCTTCTTTCCACCTACTGCATCCGAGGCAAACTATGACGGTGGCACGGCTTATGTGTTAATTACGGATCAGGACGAGGCGGAGACAACTAACAACGATTGCTCTACCCGTCAAAACGTTAGATTAAGCATTGACATTGTGACTAAGTTCCCAATGGGATTTGGAGGCAAAAGAGCAAGCGAGAACATAAGCAACTCAATTCAGCAATCTATTATACTTGCTAACATCTCACTACCTTCCGATTGGCAAGTGATCAACATCCGTAAAGACTTCTCAAGGACAATCATTGAACAGGGTTCTTCTTTGATGGCTTATCGAAAGCTAATTAGCTATACCTTTGATGTGTTTGAGGTTTGATTTGGATTTTATTATTTATTCGTATATTTGGTAAAATCATTGAACCATGAGCCAATATCAACTCGGTACTTACTTTACTTTCAAATGGAATAACCTTCCAGTTGTCTGCAAAACTTCTGCCTCTGTCAGCATCTCCAATGAGTCAGTAATCGTTCGTAACGATTGCACAGGTGACTACGGTGTAAGACTAGAAGGCGGTGATAAATCAGGATCATTCTCTTTCTCAGGTGATCTTGACTTTGCATCTACTGGATCAAGCAATATCTCAGCTTTCGACCTATTTGAGGACATCGGAAAGGTGTTTGAATTAGTGTTCGGTGGTGTTGAGACGGGTGATAAGATTATTACAGTTGATGCACAGCTAAATTCATTGGAGATTACTGCTGAAAGAAATACTCAGATTTCCTTTACAGGAACATTTGATTTCGCAGGTACTCCAGTCGTATCAGTAGTTCCATCTTAATTTTAATTTATGGCTAAATACCATTCAGCCCCTTTTAAGGAAGGGGAAATTTTCTTTTACCCTAATCTTGGGGCATTGGCTAACTTTGAAGATTTTACAGGTCTTGGAGTGGCTGAAGCATTCGGAGGCGGTAAGATTCCAAAGTTAGATTTGATTTACGCTTTGTTGCATGAGTGTCACAAAGTGGCTTCTTTGAGAAAATCACTTAGCCCGATCTCAGTTGATGAGTTGAAATTGTGGATTGATGGCAAGGAAGTAATGAAGCTATTTAATGCCATACTTGCCGACCTATTGGAAGAATTAGGCATTGGCGAAGCAGTATTGGGGGAAGAAAAAAAAACATAGAAGAGCCTGAAGTTTATTCGGCTCGAGAAAACTTAATGCTGATTGTAGGTAGGACTAAAATCCCCTATGATCAGCTTTTTTGTTTAAACAGGAAGGAATTAAAAGCCGTAATAAGAGGCCATGAGATAGACCAAAAGGACTTAATTGAATCGCTAAGGGTTCACGCTTTGATTGGATTACAACCTCACATGAAGAAAGGCTCTCAGCTATCACCTTCTAAAGTGTGGCCATTACCTTGGGACGAAAAGCCTAAACCGTTCACATCTACTAAGGAAGACTTTGCTAAAGCGAGTAAATTATTGGAAATTGCAAGTAAACTAAAGAAAGATGGCAAATCCACGGATAGAAGTTGAGATAGGGGCGGTCATTGATGGACTGAAACAGGGATTCGGTGAATCGGTTAAAATCATTGATAAGCTTGAAGAACAAGCTAGGGATTTAGAAAAGGCGTTAAGAAATGCAACCGATTTACAAACAATCCAAAGGCTTAATGCTGATTTAGCAAGGAATAGAGATGCTTTAGCTCAATTAAGAACAACCGGAATAGAGCCACTAACAAAGGCAACTGCACAATATAATTCAGTAGGAACTGACTTTGCTCGTATTATCCAAGATGCACCTTTTGGCATCATTGGTGTTGGCAATAACATTACTCAGCTTGCAGGATCATTTCAAAATCTTAGGACTCAAAGCACGTCAACAGGAGCAGCTTTAAAAACTGCTTTTGCATCGATTGTTTCTCCTGCTAATTTACTTGTTCTTGGTGTTTCTGCTGTTACTACTGCTTTGACTGTCTATTCAATGACAGCAAAAGATACTAGTGGTTCAGTTGATAATTTAAAGCAATCACAAGATGATTTTAACGAGTCATTAAAAGAAACTGATCAACTATTAAAGCAAGGATTTTTCAATCAGTTGCTTAAGGATGTTGGATTGATTGAAACAAAAAACCTCGGAGGAAGGCTAATAGATGTTCCCGCTTTTGAATCTGCAAATCAGGTTTTGGAAAAGCTTGGAGGAACTATTGATAATCTAAATAAAAATCAATTACAAGCACTTCAAAGTTTTCTCGGTGAAAAACTTGCTGATGCAACAAGGGGAGCGGCTAATGCAACAAGTGACTTAGAAAAGTCTTTAGCGTTACAAGATTTTGATATTTATGAAGCGTTATTAAAAGAAGTAAATACTCAATTAGGGTTTTAAAAACAAATACAGAAAAATCCACTAAAGCTACCAAAGATTTAAAACAAGAAATATTTACATTTTCCACAAATCCTTTAGTAGATGCTTACTTTGAAGCTATAAGAGTTGGAGCTTTGTTTGAAGAAAGTTTAAATAAAGCCGCTTCTGGATTGTCTGGGAAAGAAGGTGAAGGGTTTAAATTTATAGACATACAACTTCCACCTGAAGAGCAATTTAATGAAACAGCCGTTCAGCTTCAAACATTCTCAGACTTCTATAAACAAGTACAAGAAGAAACAAGCCAAACAAGTCAATTATTGATTGATTCATTTGCAAACTTGGGGGCTCAAGTAGCATCTTCTTTAAACATCTCAAATGATGCATTGAGAGGATTTGTAGGCACTTTGCTAAGTAATACACCTAAGATCATTCAAGCGATATTTCAAACAGCGGCCGCAAATAAATTAGCGTCAGAGGCAAATATAGCATCATC
>OGVO01000145.1_pt1 | contig 13028 bp, 16 predicted proteins | sample 1575771 | NCBI WGS metagenome assembly OGVO01 (sample SAMN07581527, study PRJEB24739) | freshwater metagenome | place: Singapore | collected 2015-01 | reverse complement strand
ATTTAATTTAGTATGTAAGCAAATGTTTTATACTAAATTAATCATTCCTCCCTTTTTATCTTGGGTCTTTAGACCCAAGCAAAAAGAGAACAAAAAGCTCTGAATCAATATATCCAGGCAAGAGTGAAGAGAGGGAGAGCCTTGCGTTATATTTATATTTTTTATTTAACATTAAGTTTATAGAATACGTTAAATTTACAAACACAATGGAAAACGATTTCGACTTAGATGCGTTTGACTTAGACACTATAGACACAAGCTCGGCCGCTAAACCCATGCATAACAATCCATCGTCGCTATTTAAAAATATTAAACCAACTCAAAGTGCCGGCTCGCTATCAATGCCAGGTCTTGGTGACAGTGATGGTGAAACAGATTTTGGCCTTGATTTATTGATTAACAGAAGTAAAGCCCGCAAAGATAGTCCGGCACTTAATCCATCAGCAACGCCAGCTGCACCTAAACCAAGCACTGGTGGTTTATTTGGCAGGTTATTCGGTGGCGATAAGGGTGCACCTACTGCACCTGTTATGTCATCTGCACCGGTTATAAATAAAGTTGAGCCAGCTGTCAAAGATATTGATTTAGATGCTGAAATTAATTCATTGAATACCGGACTCGATGCTAACCTTAACAAAATGAAATCTATGAGTGGACCCAGCTTTCCAAATCTCGGCAGTGTGTCACCAATTACCACATTGCCGCAAGCTTCCAGCTTTGGTGCTCTTCCACCCGTAACACAACAGTCAGCATCTGGATTTAATCCGGGAAATGACAGTCTTGGTATGTCATATGAAGAAATCCAAAAAGCCAAGTTCGACTTGCTTTGTAAATTTGAACGTCTTCGTGACAAGGGGGTTAAGATACCGAAGACGTTTAGTATGTCCAGTGATTATGATGAAATGAAATATGAATATGAACGCTTACTCCATCAACGCAAAATGGATAATAGCGTTAAAATGCAACGCCGTATGCTAATCACCTTTGTCAGTGGTGCTGAATGGCTTAATGGCAGGTTTGACCCATTTGATATTAAACTTGATGGTTGGTCAGAAACGGTTCATGAAGGTATTGGAGAATATGATGATGTGTTTGAAGAACTTTACGAAAAGTATCAGAGCACTGGTTCAATGTCGCCGGAACTCCGATTGGCTTTTATGGTTGCCGGTTCAGCATTTATGTATCATTTACAAAATAGCATGTTCAAGAGTAGTATTCCAGGTGCTGAAGAAGTGTTTCGTCAGAATCCCGGCTTAGCACAACAATTCACTCAGGCGGCAATGGGTAACATGGAACAAAAAACCCCCGGCTTCGGCGGATTTATGAATATGTTCGGCATGGCTAAACAGCCACAGCGTGATGATGGTCCACCTCCATTCCCCGGTATGGCTAAACCGCCGCAGCAGTCAGGTGGCAATGTAGGTAATTCTATGCCAGATTTAGATAGTATTCTTAACGGTTTATAAAAAAATTAACTTGCACGCTCTTCGAGAACAAACTTCTCATTAAGTAGCTCAATTAATTCTGATTTTGCACATTTGGCGGCATCGCCCTTTGACATAATTTTAATTTCATCACATAATAATACCATTTTGCGTTTGGGCGTTTTTTTATTAAAGGGGTAATCAAACCATGCTTTGGCAACACGTCCATTCATCTCATACCGTGAAGAAACTCTTTCAGCATAATTTAAATTATTAAGTTCATAGTAAAAAGTCATACCATTCTGATGTGATTGTGGAATATATATTTGTTGAAAGTCCCTATACTTATCCAAAATAGGCTCATGTTTATATGCAAGAAGATCTTCTGGAATCTGGAAATCAATCTTATCGTTTAGTTCTTTAATTATCGTTGTCTTCCACTTTCTGCCACAAAATATGCCGACAGCATGTGCGATAATTTTTAAGTTATGTCTGTCATGTAGTGGTAAGTATTGGTTAAGATGTAGGGGCATTCCATCTGAAGATGTAATAGTAAACATTAGCCTATTTTTGCTATCCAAGAAAAATTTATCCGGAGTTATAATATATTTATTGGCCTGGGGCGAACTCATTTTACTTTAAATAAGTGATGATATAATCAAATAGATATAAAAAATAAAAACAATTTTCCAGTTTCATTACTTGTCATGCCCACTTATATTTGTTGACGATGAAGTAAAGGATTATTCTTCAAGAACTATCTTATTATTAAGCAGCTCAATCAATTCAGTTTTTGCATATTTTGCAGTATCGCCCTTTGACATAATTTTAATTTCATCGCACAATAAAGCCATAACACGTTTAGACGTTTTATTATTAAAGGGATATGAGAACCATACTTTGGCAACGTTACCATTCATCTCATACTTACCAGACATAATTTCACCATACGTTAAATTTGTAAGATCATAACAAAAGGAAGAATCCCGAATACGTTGCTTTGATAGTGGAATATTAATTTGTTGGAAGCCACGATATTTATCCAAAATAGACTCATGTTTATATGCACTCAGATTATCAGGAATCTGAAAATCAATCTTATCATTTAATTCTGCAAGTAACTTTTTCTTGGACTTTCTTCGGGTACGTATGCCAATAGTATCTGCAAGCATGTTTAGTGCAGGCCTACCATTTAATAGTAAGTTGTGATGGCAATTAAATTCGCCTCCATACTCGCTTATGTATTTAAACATTAACCTTTTTCTTTCATCTAAGTAAAATTTATCCGGCGTTATAACATATTTATCAGAGTGAGACGCTGTCATTATAGTGTTTAAGTGAATAATTGTGATTATTTTTAAGTAAATATATATAGACCAAAAAAACAAATTTACCTCATTCTATTGTGTTTCATCTGCATTTGATGTATCAGTGATTACAGAATGACGCTCAAGCACAATCTTTTCATTAAGCAATGCAGAAAGTTCTTCTGTAGAGTATTTCCTTGATAGACCCTTGCGCAAGCTATAAAAGATAATGTTGTAACACTTCTTTCTATATCAGATGAGGTCGGCGGTAAAGCTGAATTCCTTAAAGAGGGAGGCGCATTTTTTCTAGCAATGACTGGCCTAGGCGCAGGTCTTGCCGCGTTTGGTATCGGTCAATCTTTAATTGCTTTAGGCCAATGGATAACAGATGATCAATGGGCACAAACGCTAAAAACTAATGTTGTTGATTTACTTTCGATAGCGGATGAAGTAGGCGGCAATTTAAGTCTACTTTACGAGGGTGGAACTGTAGGACTAGCTTTAGGTGGTCTTGGAGCTGGTCTTACAGCGTTTGGTACAGGGCAAATTTTGACTGGGTTAGGCCAATGGCTAACAGATACTACTTGGGCAGAACAAGTTAAGACAAACGTTGAGACACTTCTTTCTATAGGTGAATTAGAAGGAATAAAGGATTTCACTACTTTAAACTTTGCTGGCGCTATGACTGCGTTAGGTGCTGGTTTAGCAGTTTTTGCAGTTGGCAACGCAGCAATGGGTTTGGCGCAATTTGTTTCAAGCGACAATTGGGCTGAAAAGGTAAAAGACAATGTAGAAACACTTCTCTCCATAGCTGAATTGCCAGGCATGCAAGATTTTACTACATTGAACTTTGCTGGTGCTATGGCTGCTATAGCAGCAGGTCTTACTGCATTTGCTATAGGAAAGGGTGCTGCTACTGTAGTAGATGGTGCAGCAGAAGCAGTAAGTTTCTTCACTGGCGAGGATTTTGCAGACAAAATCAAGTCTGAAGTTCAGACTCTCTTATCAATACCTCAGATGGAAGGTGTTGGAGCAGACACTGCTGGTTTTATTGGAGTTATGGCCGGTATTGCAACCGGTCTTACAGCTTTTGCATTGGGTAAAGGGGCTGCAACAGTTGTAGACGGGGCGTCCGAGGCACTAGCTTATTTTACCGGAGATGCACCATTCGCTGATAAGATTAAATCAGAAGTTGCAACACTTCTATCAATAGTAGGGCTTGCGCCTGAAGGTTCTGTTGATGATTTTACAAACATTATGGAAAAATTAGGTGACGGCTTAAGTTCTTTTGCTGGTGGTAATTTTATTGGTGCTTTAAAGAATGTAGGTACTGCCATAGTTGGATTCTTCTCTGGGCAGGAATCACCGTTTGAACAGATAAGGTTGATAGCAGCAGACGCAGATAATCTAGTAAAAGCAGCAGACGCTATTGAAAAAATAGCAAATTCTTTGGAAAAGTTTGGATCTATAGACATAGCTGTAGGTGATGTTGATTTTGAAAGTCTTGCAGAAAATCTAGGTGCTGCATTGCCGCTATTAAGTGCGCTTGCCGGTAATAATGATGGTATATATGATCCTGTCGGTTTTGGTTATTATGATTTTGGTAAAGGGATCTTAGATCCTAATCTTAAACTTGATGAAATGGCAGATGCTGTAGCTAAGGTAAATTATGTATTAGGAAGAACTACAGAAATTCCAAGCAATCCTGTGGTTGAAGCAGCTGAAAGTGCTGTTACAGCTGCTACTCCTATTATATCTCAAGATACTGCAATATTGTCTACACAATCAGAAAACATGATAATATTAGCCGAAAATATATTGAAAAGTTTAGAAGTAATAGAATCTATTGTTTCACCAGCAAATCAGCAATCTCCAGTAACTAATGCAGCAGTGAATAGTGGTAATATATCCAGTTTTAGTAATAGAACTAGCACACAAATAAATGTTGCGCCTAAAACATACGCAGAATTAGGAGATGGAAGAATCGGATTACCCTCTGGTATTGGCGTTGGTATAAGATAAAAAAGAGGGAGCCGAAGCTCCCTCAATTTTATTCTGTAAGAAGTTGTTTCTCTGAAACTTTTCCGATAGGAATTCTACGTGGCTTCTTCTCTTCTGGGATAACATTCTTGAGTCTTACAGAAAGAATGCCTTGCTCAAGAGTTACTTCCTCAACCTGCACAGTATCCGCAAGTGTGAATCTTCTCTCAAAGCCGCGCGAAGCAATACCGCGATAGACATATTCATGGTTCTCTTCATCAGTTCTTACATCACCTGAGATTGTAAGAACGCCGTCATGAAGTTCAATTTCAATATCTTCTTCCTTGAAACCTGCAACAGCAAGCTCAATGAGATATGAACTGTCGTCAGTCTTAACGATATTGTATGGAGGATATTTTTGTACTGTAGTCAGTTTTGATGCGGCATTCACTCTATCAAAGATGCGATCAAAACCTACAAAGAAAGGGTCGTTACGTAGTATTTGTTCAATAGTCATTTGTTTTCTCCTTTTATAAGCGAGTTTTTACATTTGCCGTTATCTAACCGGCAGTAAGTGTGGGAACCCAAGAGGCATTCCCACAAATATTTATATCAATTTTTAGTGAGTTCGTCTGCCATTTCGTGATTTCTGTCGCGATGTCCAGCCTCGTCTTCCCTTACTACAAGTACTACATCGCGCAGTCTTGCATCTTCAGGTAGTTTCCAATAGTCTATAGCAACTCTTGGAGCAGGAACGTTCTCTATCTTTCCACTGTCGATTTCAGCAAGAAATTCAGTGTAGGATCGAACTGCCTCTTCTTCAAAGTAACCTATGATACGATGAGCCGTCTTTGGAAAGAAGAAGTAAACGATTGCATAGAAACCAACGAATAGAGCCTGAGCGATTAGAATGATGAAACGCTCAAGTAAATTTGGTTTAGCCAACTCAACGAAGGTCATGAGATGCATTCTCTCATTGTCTGCCTCGTCGAGTAGTTCCTTTATCCAGCCTCTATCATCTTCCATTCTACGAAGAGACTTAAGGTGTAGACCTGCGCCCGCAACCATTCCTGGGACTGCAGCTACAGTTTCGAGTACAACTGCCCTGTGGCCGTATCTTTTCTTGAAAAATGTGTCTGCAATAAAGCGAAGGGCCTTTGTGAAGCCCAACGCGATCTTGTCAGAAACATCCTTTGGATCGTGATGTTTCTCTGTCATTGATTAGTCCTTCTTGGATACGAAACCGTAGAGTTCTTGTGCCTTATTCATGATGTCTGTTGGCGTATACATGACAGGCTTCATCTCTTTGGTCTGCTCAATTAGCTCTGCTGCAGACTTATTCCATGTCTCAGCTAGGCCGTTAATAGCAGTCCAATACGCGTTTGAAGTTTCTTGATACTGCTGGTCCATCATTTCTTTTGCCATCTTGAGGACTTCAAGACGAATTTCAAAACCGTTCTTATTTGTCATTTATTTTCTCCGTGTCTATGTGTTAGATTTGTTTATTCTGTGCCAGTTGAGCCGAAACCGCCAGCACGATCGGTTTTCTGTTCAGGACGGCTCTTCCTTTCCACGAGAGTGTATTGCTTGACTTCTTCAAGTACTGCTTGAGCAAGTCTGTCTCCGTGGAATATATTGATTGGCGTGTCACTCATGTTGTAGATTGGAATGAATACTTCTTCTACATAGTCTGAGTCTACAACTCCAACTGAGTTTGCAAGACCGATGCCATACTTAACTGACATACCAGATCTTGGATAAACTTTAAGAACGTGGTTCTTTGGAATATCAAAGATCAAACCGGTTGGAACTAGTGTACGAAATTGTGGATGCAACACAGTGACTGCACGTCCATCTGATCCGATACGAGTCGGAACCTCAATCTCTTTATTGTGCGGGTTGTATGTCTTTAACTTTGTTTGCTGCGTGATACATACTTTTAGGTCGAAACACGCAGATCCTTCAGTTGCAAAAGCTGGAAGTTCTGCTGCCTCATTCAAACGATATACTCTCATATTATAATCAACCTTTCTTTTTGCCGATATTGTATTTATAAATAACATTGTTAGTCGCGGTAGCCGCCAAGTAACCCACTAACTCTAGAACTTATCGCCTAATGAAAGGAGTTCCAGCACATGGATATTTATACTGTTTTGTCTTCGAAGCCACACAATTCACACTATTTAAATAGATATATCACATTTATTAAGAATTGTCAACTTAAAAATGAAAAATACGAGGGTTATGTTGAAAAGCATCATATATGTCCCAAATCAAAAAGTTTATTTCCACAATATTCTTCATTTAAAAAATTTAGATGGAATATGGCCAAGCTAACTGCAAGACAACACTTTATTGCTCATTGGATGCTAGCTAGAGTTTTTGGAGGAAAAATGTGGGACGCTTTTAACATGATGTGTGTTTGCAAAAATGAAAATCAAAAAAGACACATAATAAGAAGTGGAAGAATATATGAAGAAGTAAGAAAAAATTTAAAAGTGTCAGAAGAAACTAAGAAGAAACTTAGTATTGCGCACAAAGGAAAGAAATTATCAAAAGAACATATAGAAAAAGTATCTGAATCTAATAGAGGTAAAAAACGTTCAGAAGAAACTTGCCAAAAAATATCTGAAGTAGGCAAACGCTGTAAAAAAGAAAAAAGTATACTTATGAGTAGAAAAATTTGGTTCAATAACGGAGAAATAAGTAAACGTCTTGACCCAGAAAAAGATGATATATCTGGATGGATTCCTGGAAGACTCAAGTTTACACGAAACAAACGAGAAAAATGGAAAGAAAATAGAAAGAAAAGAAGATCATATGACGGAAATAAAAATCCAGCTGCTCAAAAAGTTTTTGCAGCTGGATCGGTATATAACACTTTAAATGATGCTGCCATGTCTAATAATTGTACTACAGTAACAGTCCGTAATAGGTGTAAATCTCAAAAGTTTAACGACTGGTATTATCTATAGCGCGCTTACCTTTCCCGATATTGTATTTTGATTCCAAAGACCACTGGTTCTTTTCTTTGTGTGATAAAACTTTGATATGGCTCAAAGGGGCAACTGGATCTTGAACTTTTGTAGAATCTAGTACTTTAACTAAATCCCATTCTTCAAGAAGATTGACGATAGTGTTTCTTCTACCCTTATCTTCGTCTGTAAAGTTGTTTTCCTTCCCATCAAGAATGAAGAGTTCTTTAAAGTGAAGAATCACATATCTACCTTGTTTGTGCAGTATGTGGCAGGATTGATATAGCTTTTTATCTTTACGCGATGCGATACCAATTCTTGTAAGAGTTTCTTTTATTTTAAGAAAATTCTCTGGTATAGGTAATTCTATTTCAACACCAACGCCATGAAAAATGTCTTCCATATAAGGTCACCTTTATTATTGTTATTATTCATTATTATGCGTTGCCTCCTTTTGAGACCTTATTATTTATTACTTCAATGTTTTCTTTTGAAAGTACCTTTATGTACTGCTTTGCAACTGTTCTGTTGCATTGAAAGTATGTTTGAATGTTGTCGAGAGTTGCGTCTTTCTCTGCCTTAAACCATTTGCTTCTTCGATCGCGAGGTCTAAGTGCACCGAGATAATATCGATACTGCGCATCCTTTGGCAGCCAATGCTTCATGTTCATTTCGTTTGCATGCAGAATAGTATCTGCGTGAAACGAAAATGCTTTATTCGTGATGAATGGAACGTACTTCTTTTCAGTTTCTTCTGGTATCTCAGAATTCTTAACCAGGTCCTGTTTAGTCTTAGAAACAGACTCTATGAACTTAAAGGTGAGGTTCTCTTCCTTGAGTTCAGAAAGATCTAACTGTTCTACTTCTTGCGGCTTACCCATACCAAAGTAATCGAATTCTTCGAACTGATTGTTTGGATCATTCAGCTTCTGTTGTACAACTTCTTTTTTCTTAGTCGTCTTTTTCATAATGAAGGCTTTCCCATGTCTCAATGATATTGTTCATGTAATTTGCGCACTCAATGCAAGCATTCATTGAGCCAATTCCATCCGCTGCTTTATATTGTATCACAAAGGAAGCAGACTTGTCAACTTCTATATTGCAGAAGCGACAAGTTACTTTGCTTTCTTTTTTCTTAAACGGGTTCAGCATTATTTGAAGCTTGTTTCCATCATGATTTCAGTGAGGAAAGCAACCAAGTTGATCTCTTGGTCAGCAACAAATGAACTCTTGTACATGTAGTCTGCCAAAGAAACAACAAAGGCTGGCATACTCTTGAGTTCGATCTTATCTGTTGCAGTGTCATAGATCTTACGAAAGATTTCGTTAGGATCTTGGTCAGAGTTGTCTGCACACCACTTACGCATACCAGTGAAGTTCTTTTCCTTGAGTAGTGAGAACAGCTCGTCGATGGACTCTTGCTTGAAGTCAGCAAAGATACCCTCGTCGATGCGTCCATTACCAGAGTACTTCTGAAGCTCGTTAAGGATACGACGAAAGTCAGGAAAGTACTTCTCAATGACGCGAGCAACTACCTTTTGATCAAAGTCGACTTCCTCATTCTTGAGAATGGAAAGAGTTCGCTTGAAGAATTGCGCTGCAAGTTTTGGCTTTTCTGTCTTCTCAATGGCAAAGTCTACCTCTGAGAGTCGGGAACGAAGCGGTGTGATGATACGGTTCTTGAAGTTACAAGTAAAGATGAAACCACAGTTCTTCGAGAATGTCTCGATCAGGTTACGCATCGATGCTTGTGCGTCTGGAGTCAAGTAGTCAGACTCGTCAAGGATGATGTATTTGCGGCCACCCGCAAGAGAGATAGAGGACGCAAATGTTGAGATTTCACTACGAACAACATCGATACCACGATTCAAAGCGGCGTTGATGATGATATAGTCGCAGCCCATCTCTTCGAGCATCGCTTTGGCAACTGTAGTTTTACCTGTGCCAGGAGAACCTGCAAGAAGAAGGTTTGGAACGTTGTTGTCGTCAACAAATTTTTGAAAGGCTTTTTTTGTATTTTCTGGCAGAATAGTATCGGCAACTTTCTGTGGGCGATACTTTTGTACCCAAAGCATTTCGTCTGATTTCACGTCAAGAGTCATATTATATCCTTTTCAAATTTTAGACGAGTGTGTATGTGTGAGAGAGTGCTTATTCAGCACTCTCTTCCTTTTCAGCTTGTTCTGTTTGCTGTGGTTGGTTTGCGCGTACAAATGCAGCAAGCTTTTCGCGAAGCTGACCAACAGAAGCAAGTTCATTACCCTTGAATGCACCACGTTCAGAGCACGCGTCGATGATATTGACCATCATGATCATATCGTTCAGTGTAACATTAGTTTCCATTTTTACCCCTTGTTGTAAGTAGATTTAGACTCGATTGCGACGAAGTATGTTACGTCAGCACCTTCAAACTTGGAGATACCCTTAGAGCACAGAGTTACTTTGTAGGTTTGAGGAATTAGTTTTAGGTTTTCAGTTTTGATGATGAGTTGGAACTTATCTGCAGTTTCGCCGAGTTCGATACCGAAAGTATCTCCAGTTGTGCTATTTGAGTCAATAGCCTTGAGTGAGCAAGTAGAACCATCACCAACAAACGCGATCTCTGGAAGTTGAAGTACACCAGCGGCTTTAATAACAGACTGAAGGTCCGCCCATTCGACTTCGACTTCCACGTCTTTGGAAGGAATATTGATTTCTTTTTCTGGTGGTGCGATAACCATTGATTTGTCTGCAAAGTAATATCGAGTGTTTTTCTTACCTTGAGAGACGACGAAGTGATTTCCTTCAAACTGGATCTCTGGTTCGCCGAAGAGAGCACAGGTCGATAGGAAACGAGACATGTCATAGACACAAGCTTCAGATGGGATTTCATCCTCGATAGTAGCCATTGCCATTACAGTCTTTTGTGGGCTGATGGTGCGAAGCTGCTTACCAGGTTTAAAAACTATAGATGGGTTAATGGTTGCAAAGTTCTTGAGAATAGTAAGAGTGCGTTCAGAAAACTTCATGAGTTTCTCCTTTCAAATGTTTCATTGTATAATTATGGGCGTGTTTTTAATATATTCTTCTTTTTATCATTTGTCAACTTCTTTGTTGACTTTATATCCAAACCTACAGTTGGTGAAGCACCTATCGAAGCTATAGCTCCCATATGGCCTCTAAAAATATAGGTTCCGACATGCTGAAGATTTATCCATGGACACATATGGATATTGATTCCGATTTTTCTTGCGTTCTTACAAAAGAAGTAATCTTCTGATAGATATCGTTTAGATACTGGATCAATAATGCAATCGAAGAATGCGGTAATTTCTCTCGAACCATCAAAATTTTCAGTGCGGACGTGATCTGGCTTGTAACTTAATTCTGGAAATGCAGCAGCATATTTTTCAAATACTGATCTAGGAATAAGCATAAAACCAGTACCGCCTTCAGCAACTTCAACAGGTTCATCTATACGAAAAGACGTTATATTTTTTGATGGGTTGAAAACATAATCAGCAGCATAAAATGCAAGATCGTTAGGATTTTCTACTTTACCACTTTTTACAGCAGCAACTACTTTTTCCCACGCGATTGTTTTCTTAGGATAAGGACCAGTTACAATTTGATACTTATCAGGATCTGATATTTGTATAGCTAAGAGAGTCAAAACATCCTTTGCGTTAAAACCTATATCCGCATCAATAAACATTAGGTGTGTACAGTCTGATCTTAGAAATTCATCTACAACATAGTTTCTAGCTCTTTGAACTAGACTTTCATTGAAGAGAAAATATTCTTTAACTTTAACACCGTGTTGAGTGCATAGCTTAGATAAATCACTAACTGATTTACAGAACAATCCTGCACAGTTTCCTCCATACATAGGTGTTCCAACAAATATAGAGTATTTTTGCAATTCTGCTGTAGTAGTCTCAATTTTCATTCTTTATCCACTTCTATATTGTAGTTTACGTTTTGAGATTTTTCTCTGTCGTCTTTCTCGTATTGCTTTCTGTAGCTGTTGTTGATCCTGACGACTTCATTCAACAACGAGAATTCATTACCTGAAGCTCTTAAGAAGGCAGCACAATCTTTTGGAAAACACGCTCCGCCAAATCCTCTCTTATTATCAAAACCAGGTACTGTAGTGTGAGAAAAACCTATCCTTTTGTCAGTTGTTATACTTTTTGTTATTAACCCGTAGTTTCCGCCAAATTTCTGGACGACGTCGTAGAACTGATTGAACCATACCACTTTAGAAGCAAGAAATGTATTGACACCATATTTTACCAAACTAGCTTCTACAGCGCTCATGTGATAGACTGGACACTGTTTACACAGGCTATAGTCGTTGTATATCTTTTCAGCTCTCTTTGTTGCTCTGATATCGCCGCCAAAAACGTGCATTACTGGATTTACAAAATCTTCATTTGCGCTTTTTTCTTTTAGAAATTCTGGGTTGTAAACTATTCGAGAAGAAATTTCCTTGTCTATTATCTTCTCTAAAACTGTCGGTGTTATTGTAGATTTTATTATGATCATTCCAGAAACATTATTCTTCATGTATGATATGCAGTTTTCTACGATTGTAGAATCAATGCTACCATCTTCATTCATTGGAGTTGGAAGACATATAAATGAGACGTCTATCTTCTCTTTAGATAGATCTTCTATTTTTGAACCATACTTTGGATCAATGATTATTTTTTCAATTTTATTTGAATTAAAACCAAAACTTACGGCTTTTCCAACAAAACCGTGACCTATTATCGCTATTCTTTTCATATAATCAAACCAACTCCAAATCATTTTCGGCTCTTAATATAGCCTGCATCCTTAATACATCAGCTAAAACATCCCATGAACTATTATGCTCAACAAAGTTGTTAACACAAGTCTCTTCGTCTTGAATTGGAATGTAACCATTCTTCTTAGGAAAGTTTAGCTTTACATCGATGTAGGTTCTAACATCACGTATCCTCCAGAAGGGTAGATACTCGTTCATGTGATTATATTTATTGACCGTGTCGAAGATCCGCCACAAAAGAATTGGATCAAATGTGTTTGATCTTGACCACCAATAGTCTATTTTACCGCTCTCAATAAGAAACTTAAGAAACGCATCTACAAACTGTTCAACAGTGAGGTCAGTCTTGAGTGGTCTTATATGCTTTCGTGCTTCTTCAGAAACTGTAGACCAAAACTTTACAGTATCTTCATATACCTTCCAGTTGTAATTGTCAACCTGATCCTTCACGGAAAATTTGAACCGAGTGATTTCATTTAGCGTATGTAGATTGTAAGGTTCATTTGAGATCATCTTGTCTGTATCCGCAACGAATACAGACAAGTCGATC
>OGVO01000144.1_pt1 | contig 13044 bp, 22 predicted proteins | sample 1575771 | NCBI WGS metagenome assembly OGVO01 (sample SAMN07581527, study PRJEB24739) | freshwater metagenome | place: Singapore | collected 2015-01 | reverse complement strand
AAGGCCCGAAGTTGCCACCATCCGCGATTGTCAGAGTCGGGGTCGTCTGGATCGTCCTGCCAGTGACCACGATTGGAGCAGTCTTGGGAACCGCTAGCCCAAGCGATACCTCAACCCCATCCACGATCTTTCGTTCCCTGCAACGCCTCACCCGTTCTGCCCCCGATAGCGGTTTTTCTGCATGTGGTCTGCCCCCTTTATTGTTGGGGTCTTGTCCATCCCGGCAGGAATGGCCGCACACCTTACAGCGCCATTGCTGGCGACCGTTTCGCTTGCCGTTGCGGGTCATGGGGGCGGAGCATTTAGGGCAGTTCACTTTTTGCCCTCGTGTTCCACAGTTTTGCCGCTTCTTCCTTTGTGGATGCTGTTGGGCCATTTGCGCCACAAACACACACCACAGTCCACTGATCTCCCACGCTGAGATCAACTACGTCGAAATCCTCTGTATTGCCACAAAACGGGCATGTTTTTGGTTTTGGGTCGTTCATCTACTTGCAATCCTCTCAATAAAGCAAGAGTCTGCTTCTTTTCGTGTTGCAAATTCTTGCGTAAATTTCAGCCCGTTGGCACAGGAATCAAAGATTCCCAACATATATCGCCCCGTTACGTCTGAGTGGACGATAAACAGGTACTCAAACGGGCTGATTGTGTACTCTGCCATTACGGTTAGGTGGCACAGTTCCCCATCCTTAAATTGATTCCAGGCCCTTCGTCCGTGGGCGGGTGTTAGTGTTTTCATTTCTTAACCCTCCTTCCTTTCCCCGGTTGCCAATTACAGATTGCCTCGGCCCGTGCCTGAGCGATCTCACGGGTAGGCCAAACCCCGTAGATCTTGAGCTTCCGCCCTGAAAGAGCGGAGTACAGAGCAATTTCGTACTGGCCTTTGTCCGTAACCGTGACTTGGACTGAGTGCCTGTTGGGGTTGTAGCGATACATGGCGCAGATCCTATGCGGGGATATAAACTGCAAATTCTACGGGAGGAACAGAGCAAGGCTTTACAGCGCCCTTCCTGTGCCCTGCTAACCGAATCTTGCAGGACTCGTTATATTTCTGGTCAGCAGTGCCAACGAGGGACTTGGGACAGGTGACAACATACTCGAAAAGGCCAACCTGTAAACACTGCTTGAGGATAGAGTCCTTGGGTTCACCGCTCCGGCGGTCTAACACGGACTTGTCAAGCTTGGCGGCTACAGCAAACACACTGTAGGCTGTCAAGCTACCTTCGGAAAACTCGCGGTAGATCCGCTGACGGCTATGGTCTGCAACGCCTAAAACTGCCAACTGCTTAGACTCAATCGCTTTGATTGCCTCCCGGATAACTTGAATCATCGCCTTGCCCTCATCTGCCTACAACCTAACTGTAACATAAACTGGCATGTTGTCAACAGCTTTGAAGTAAGATAACGGATCAATATCTTACATACGACTAACCTACGGCCGGATTAGACGCGCTACAATCTAATTGCTTTTTGTCCCTGAGAAGTCAGGTAGCGGCCATCTGTTTGAGAGCGGGTGGCCGCAAATTATTTGTAGATTGGGGGAGCTTTGGGGATGTCGTATCCCGTCAATCGTTAAAAGCTAGACTGATAGGGCATTCCAGAAAATACTGCATCCTTGAGGTAGAAGGCGACCCCACAAGGCTCTAAACCGCTCACAGAGTCACGTTTTTAGGCTTTTTCCATTAATTCCCCACTTTATCCCACAGACGTAAAAGCGCCATTTTTGAGCGTAGGATTAAAGCGGTGAGGGGAAGAATTGGGGAAGAATCGTGGCTAAAAACTTTAGGGATGAACTTGACCGAGCCAATCAGGAACTAACGCTGGTCAAGATCAGAGACAAAGGGAGTCGCCTCTACCTGCGGGGTACTCTACCACCTAAGCCGGGGGAGAGTAATCCACAGCGCCGGGAGTTGGCGATCGGGTGTGTGGCAAATCTGGCAGGGCTAAAAATCGCAGTAGCCAGGGCCAAAGAAATCGAGTCTCAACTACAGCTCGGTCGGTTCGATTGGGAGCCGTGGTTGAGGGAATCGGAAAAGTCCCCCGAATCCTGTAGGGATTGGATAAAGAGATTCGAGCAGGATTATTTTGAGAGGAAGGAAGACACCCCCGCAATCCGGGATAGCTATCAAAATCGATACGCTGGTGCATTTGCCCAATTACCGCAAGGAGAGCGGCTTACGGTTGAATTACTGCGGTCTGTTGCAGCTACCAAAACAACGCCTAACAGCGCCGCGAGATGTCGATTTTGTACCGCCTACGCCTCCCTCGCTAAGTTTGCAGGATTTGATACTAAGCCCATTACGGTCATTCGTGGCAATTACAAGGGGCGTGATCCAGGGTCGCTTATCATCCCATCTGATTCAGAGATCATAGAGATTTGGCAGGGCATCCCTAACAAACAGTGGCAGTATGTTTATGGATTGATTGCCGCCTATGGATTGCGCCCACACGAGGTGTTTTTACTCGATGGGCCAATAGCAGAGGATGGACTGTTAAAAGTCAGTGAACACACGAAAACGGGCTTCAGGCGTGTGTATCCCTATCCCGTTGAGTGGTTGGAGTTGTTTAAATTGCGTGAGGGGAAACTACCGGATATTAGCGCCCCGACGAATCGGAAACTGGGTCGTCGTGTCTCTAAGGCGTTCAAAAGCTATGGGTTGCCCTGGCCTCCCTATTCCCTCCGCCATGCCTATGCTGTCAGATTAGCCGCTGGACGAGTGCCAACTGCGATCGCCGCTAAGTTGCTTGGGCATTCGGTGGAGATGTACTCACGGACCTATCTGAGGCATATTGGGGAGGATGATCTTAAACGGGCGTTGGGGCAGGGTTAGCCCTCATACCTCTGACTAGGCTCAAGATTGGCATAGCGTCGAATCTCCTTCAGGTTCACTTGCCACACTGGGCGCGAGTCTCCCATATTGCGGTAGTGCACCCCATATTCTAGGGTCACAGGTTGTTTGAGGGCTTTGCGCTCCTCTGCCCTGGCAATCCGGCATCGTAGCCAATAAGGGGTGACTTTGAGAATTTTGGCCGCGTCAGTTAGGTACTGCCAGGGTTCAATCCCAAGGGCAGCCGACAGGGTTTCTAGATTGTGTTCTAGCTCCTGGACCCTGCTTTCGAGTCGTGTGATTGGATCAGGTTTTGCCATCGCCTCTAGTCCCTCATCAAATCAAATCTAACAAACTCAGCTACCCTCATGCTGACTCCGCCAACCTAACCAACGACTCTGGGTTGAATCGCCTGGTGGGAATCAGCGGATCACAATCTTCTGTTGGCGGGATAGGACTGCCGTTGTGGTCGTCCTGGGTTTTCAGCCAATAGGTTTTCCCCGGCGTTTTGAGCCTGATCTTTGCCCAAAACTGTTTTGGTAATTGGCCGTCTGCCAGAAAATGTTCATTGATTGCCCTGACAGTTGCACGATCGCACACTTTAATCAGTGCATCCCGATAATGCCTGGATTCGGGTGCCATCAGATAGCCGAAGATCGCCATTGCGGTAGGCTGACAGTGTTTGTCGTCGGTTTCCCAATCCGTTGCCCCTTGCTTGCAGGTGAAGTCGATTTGCCCAATTTTGGCGTATGATCTGGCCTTAAAAATCTGCATGGTGTAGGTAGTGTACGCCTCACGGGGTGGTGCGGGTTTGGGTTTCAGTTCCTCCACCACATCAAACCACTGCCACCGATACCCCGCGACATTGCACCCCACGCTGATCGCCGCTTTAATCGCCCCTACGGACACGCAGTTATCCCGTGCGGCTTCCGGTATCGTGTCATAGCGTTTGCCGTCACTGCGCCTCAAATAGCGGGGGTTGCAGATTTCGTAGCTATAGCCCTGATAGGTGGGGTATTTCGTGATCCGTTCTCGGAACAGTTGCAGGTTTTCCCCGTGGGCGGAGGCGGCTTCTTGGATTGAGGCGTAGATTTTGCCGTCACTGCGGATTACGAGTTTATTCATGCTGTCCTCCTCTCCTGCGAATAATCCTGCTCTTCCCACTGCCACGAATAGCCGTAAAATGACTTGCCTTTTTGAATCCAGGTTTGGATTCGCTCCATGCAAACGTGATTAGCGATCGCCGCCTCCCGTATTGAGTTGTAGGCAGTCCTGCTGTTGGTTTTTGTGTCGGTGCGGATCAGTAGGAATCTCCGCCCTAACACTTGCCATGAATAGCCGCCATACTGCCAAGCATCCTGCCCTGTACGGGCTTCACACAGACTCGGCAGGTGTGATTTTGTCGCCCGTGCTGCCTGTGCTAGGGAGTGATAGATTTCGCCATTGCTGCATGAAATCACTATTTCGCTGCGGTTGCCACTCATGCTGTTTTTGTCTCCTCTTCCACCGCAATCAGTCTGCACAAATCCCGCCAATCTTTTCGCCCAAAATCCCAGAAAACCTCTACCTGGTGATACTTGCAGGTCAGCGTTTTTCCTTTGTGGATGCCCTCTTTGGGGTGTCTAGTTCGTTCTCTGGTACGGATGTTTCCGGTAGTTGTGCCGTAGACTTTATCAGCCCGAAACTTGCCGGAAGCCCCACCCATTGCCATCCTCACCCGTTGCCCTGGCCGAAATTCTTCTATTTTCATCACTCCTCCTCAAATGGCTTTGTCAGATGCCACGAAATCCACGCCACGAACGCCAACCACGCAATCAGAAGCGCCCCTGCTACGGAGGCGAAGAATAGTAGGGTTGTGGTCATTGCCTGTCCCCCATAGAAGACAGAACAGCCCAAGCCAAACCTAAGAGCAAGAGCACAAGAATAGATCCCATCACGACAACAAAGAAGATAGTGGCTAATTTATCAATCACACCCATCATTTCCCCATCCCCCATCCTTGCAACCCTCTCGTCTGTGCATCCTGCAACGCCCTGCGATATCCCTCAGGGGTGCGCTCTGTGGGTGTCACTCCGATAGCTTTAGCGTACTCATCCGCAACGGCATTCCAGGCCGCGCATTCCGCAGCGGTAGAGGTGAGGGCGCTTTCGATAACGGCAACGGTGCGGTTAATGTCTGTGTAGTTGTCCATTTTTCCTCACATCAACAAAGTCAAAGACAACTGACGATCCGGGAAAGCAATCTGTTCTTTTTGGGCGAGAGTTGCGAGAGCTTTTCGTAATTGTTCCTCTGTCAATCTCTTACCGTGATCCGCTTCTCCGTGGGGGATTGCTTCCCAATTTTCAATAAAGTTATCAATGTCGATTGAGCCATCATTTTGGATGTCTTCAGCCTCGAATTTAAGGGCGAGGGCAACGAAGGCAACCGGGGGTAAAATCCCTCTGTCCCACATATCGAGTAAAGCGAATTTACTCAGGTTGATTGTGTTAGCAGGAATGCCCGGAACATGGACGAGTTCTTGTTGTTCAACTTGCTCTGAAAGCTTAATTACAGCCATCTTTTCTACACCTCAATATTCTTCGTAATCTCTCTAATCTTGCTCTCTGCCAAATCGCTGATTAACCGCCACTTCGCCCCGTAGTCAGCCCCGTTTTCCCGTTCCAAAACTCGCAAAATCTCATCTAAGATATCAGTGTTTTGCTGATTTGTGGTATCAGGTTTTTCGTCGTCAAAACACAGGAAATAGCTCATGTTTTTATCGCTCCAATCTATTAAGCGGCTGATGAACTGATACTGAGCAAATCGAGTAAATCCAGTTGTTGCTGAGAGTCGTTAGCAACAACTGAAAGGAACTGACAGGCAACCTTGAAGTAACTAGGTTTAAGTTCGATTCCAATGTAATTGCGCCCCATTTTTAGGGACTCATATCCCGTACTTCCAACGCCATTGAACGGGTCAAAAACGACATCGCCGGGATTGCTCCACAACTCAACACAACGGGCGATTAAATCAAGCTGGAGAGGGCAGATATGCCTTTCATCTCCCGGTTCTCTGCTTAGGTCAGAGTTGAGTACGTTGGTTTGATTGATGTCAAACCAGACCGGAGAGGCATAACGCTGCCATACGTCGATTGAGAACTGGCGATCGCAGTCCTCCTGACTCCACCACTCACCAGCGTAAGGTGATGGACCTGGCTTGTATCGGGTCGGACCTTCCTCACCGATATACTCACTGAATCTGACTAGTTCACTGCCACGGGTAACGGGCTTTGTGGACTCCATCAGTCCTTCCATCTCTCCTGACCACTTGCGCATCACAATCAGGTAATCGGCCATGCCTTGACGAGACTGCGAAGTATCACGGCATAGGGTTTTGTGCAGCAGTCCGTTGTTTTTGGTGCGCTGCATTTCGGTAACGGGGTCTTTCCAAATCGTGACCCGTGAATGAAATACCCAGCCATGCTTTTCAAACGCCCGGATAATATCACCGGGGAAATCGCGCAATCCTGCGGCTCCGTCGCGCCCCTTATAGAGTGGCAGATCTTTGCAGTGCATTACAGCAAGTCGGCCTGGTGTGGTCACTCGGTAAAGTTCCTGAATCAGGAAATCAAAGTGTTCAAAGAATTTGAGCGAGTCGGGATTATTCCCCATGTCACGGGGAGATGGTGAATAGGTGTATAGGTTCTCAAACGGTGGACTGCTCACGGTCAGGTCGATCGAATTGTCTGGGATGCCTTTAATAGCCTCGCAGGAGTCGCCATTAATCAAAACGTAGCCATTGCCCTGTTGCTGGTCTAAAACTTTTAACTTATCTTGCTTTACGCTGCTGCTTTGCTTTTTAGCCATGATGGTAACTCCAGTAATACTTGTGGGTTGTAATCGTCGGGCTTGCGGGATTCCTGCAATAAAAGCCCTGTCTGTGCCATTGCCACGCACATCTCACGCTGCATCTCTGCGTGTTGTTCCTGTTTGCGCTGAATGGCTTGTAAAATGCTCCCTTCCGTCTCTGCCGTTACGATATGGGCATTGACTACTTGGGTTTGTCCGAATCTGTAAAAACGTCGCAGGGCTTGATATAGCTGCTTAAACGAATACGACAGTCCCATGAATGCAGTGTTATGGCAATGCTGCCAGTTCAGGCCATAGGAGCAAATCTTTGGCTTAGTCAGCAATACTTCAATCTGACCCGCTGAAAATGCCTCTAATCGCTCTTCTTTGACCTTTACAGAGTCACTGCCTTTGACCTCTACGACATTGGGCAATAACGCCCGGATTGCGTCGGCCTCATAATCGGTATTGACCCAGATAACCCACGGACTGTCAGCCGAGTTTGTGATAATCTCGGCCACCGCTGCCGCGCGATCGTCAGCCGTCAATCTCATCTCCCGGTGCATGTCCGTGCTAGATAGGTTTCCGGTCCTGACGAGCTGCCCACTGTCCCACGTTGCCGAGTGGTCAACCTCTACAACGTGCTGCCGGATATTTAGCCCTGGCAGGATATAGCCGTCATTGGGATAGCCAATATCAGAGGGCTTGGAGATGCACACAGCCCAGGACGCAACCCACTGCCAGAAGTCAGCACGGGCGTGATGTTTTAGGCGATAATCACCCGCTTTCATCGTGTTATTGATGAACCAACGGGTAATCATTTCGTGAGGGGCCATCACATCTAGAAAATCCGATTGGTTGCCCAGTTCTAACAGTGTGTTAGGTGATGGTGTTGCGCTCCCACAAAGCTTGTAAGGCGTTTGACGAAATGCGGAGATGATTTGCTGCTTTACCTTGCCCGTGTAGTTAGCCAGGATGTCAGACTCGTCCAGATAGACACCCGCAAAATCGCTTACGTCAAAGTGTTTCAGCATCTCGTAATTGGTCACTACGATTTGCTTGGAGTACTTGCCGTCGCGGGATACCTCGCAGTCAATCCCGAATTTCTTGCCCTCCTTAACGAACTGGTGGGCAACCGCAAGAGGGGTCAGAATTAGCACGTTGCCGTTGGTGTAGTTGGCAACCTGGCTAGACCATTCGAGACTCACGCCAGTTTTACCTAATCCAGTATCAAGGAACAATCCGGCTTTACCTTGCTTAAGTGCCCACTGAACTACACGCCGCTGCCATTCAAACAACATCGGGTTAAGCGACTCTATCGCCACATCAAAGCCGCTTCTTTCGGCCCTGACTAATTTCTGTTTTAGAAAATCCTCGTAATTCACAAATCACCTCGAAGCGTGGGTGTTATCGAATAGAATTCAAATACTTATAGAATCACATTGTATTCGGATTGTATTCGATATGTCAAAGAAACGGTTGATAACGGTTCGTGTAACCGAACGGGAATATGAATGGTTAGCGAAAGAGTCAGAACGTTTACAGGTCAGTATTTCGGAGCTTGTTAGGGACTTGGTTAAAAAGAAAATGGGAGATTGAGTCATCACGCCGCACCCTCTGCCTGTGGCATGTGTTTCAACGCCTCATCTGTGACGGGTTCGAGTTTGATCCGCCCGATATAAATCCAATCGGGGCGGGTGCTGCATCTGCCTGTGATTTTCCGATAGCAAATCACCTCGCAGTAGACCTGGTGGCCCTGTTTGCGGGTTCTTCCGGTCGTCCATCCGAGGGCAAAATGTGTGCCAGGCGCAGAAGTGCCAAAGGTGAAGCCCGATGGGATAACGGCGATGTGTTGGGGTGTGCCTGGGGTGTGTTCGTCGCGCTTCATGCTGCTTTTTCTCCAGCGTGGTAGGTATCGAACGCATATACAGCTATTGCAAATGCGCTCCATAAGTCTTTGCGAAGACCATACGTCACCCCCTGCGCCTTCTTCGTGCCTGGTGGTCCGAAGCGGTCGATCAGGGCTTGGCGGATGTTGGGGTCTTTTGCTCTCATGCTGTGGCAGAGGTGTAAAGCAACCTTTTTGCGGGGAATTAGGACGGCTTCACTTGATCCGCCAAAGGCTAACCATCGTTCCTGATACCGCCCGATCCATCGGCAGGTATCAAACACCTCTGCCCCTACTGCCATGCCGTAGGATTTGATCTCTTCAATAAAGCACCCGTCAATCTGTGACCCGATGTGAGCATGTCGCCACGAGTTGCTAAGCAGGTCAGCAGTCGGAACGATTTCCGCTTCGTGGATACCCACCCCATCCCACACCACGTAAGCTGATAAAGTTGGACCAGGGTCGATCGCTAAAATTCGCATAATTCCTTCGCTCCCTTAATATGCTCTGCCCATGTTTGGGCCATTAACTTGATTACTTTCGTAGTCGCTCGGCAATCACCTAATGCGCTGTGATCACCCGCTGGTAATTTCTGCCAGCGATAATTCCCGTGGTAGTCGTTCCAATCGCTGCAATAAGCTGAATAGGGCAACATCGCGCACTGTACCGAAAAGCTGTTTACAAACTCATCTCCGCTAATCCAGGGACGACAAGCCGCCACACAGCAGTAATACATCACCCCCATGTCGTAAGAGGCGTTGTAAATCACCACTGTCTGTCCCCTTAGCAACCCCAGAACAAAAGGAAACACCTCAGCCCATACCGGGGAGTGATCAACCATTTCGTTTCTGATGCCGTGAATCGCGCTTGCCTGTGCCGGAATTGGGCGGGATGGTTTTACCAGCGAACTAAACAGATTGCGCCCATGCTTATTTGTGATTGCTATCTCGCAAATTTCGGCATCTGGGCCTAGTCCAGTCGTCTCAGTGTCCAATACGACGAAATCAGACTGCAAGAGGTTATAGGCCCATTTAGAGGCGCTTAAGCGGTCTTCCTTGAAGCTAGGCATCGACCCTCCTTAAGACCGCTAAACACCAATGGGGTAGCTCTCGCCTCAAACCATGCCCCTGAATCGTCGCCATTTGCCCTTCTAGCCGCTTTAGGGTGAACTCATGGGCCATCCATTCAAAATCATTCAAGCCCCCCGCCAACATCCGGTATTGAGGCGTTTTCTTCCCGCCCGATTGCGCTTTGATTTCCTCAAGCCGTGAATGAATCCAGTCCGCATAGGGTTGAGCCAGTACCAGCACCTCGTCCCCTACCTGGGGCACGGGTTCCAATGTCTCGGCTTTGTAAGCCCTGGGACCAGAACTTAACCCTAGTTCGATGGTGAGTTGCGGCCCCCGCTGCAAACGGCGCAAGACGGGAAACGCCTCTCTTCCGTGAGGGAATCGGGCAAATCCACCTTTCGGGAACATCACCAGAGGATCACACTTCATGCCATACCTCCTCTGGGCTTACATCACATAGAGAGTTATCAATAACACTCTCTATATCTCTATCTAGTTCTTCTATAGATAAGTAATTACTGTGAACAGTGTGAACATTATGTGAACAGTTAAAATCTGATACTGTCACATCCTGCAATCCTTCACCCGTAACAGTTTCGGTAGGGTGTGAACAGTGTGAACGTCGATCCGGCTCAGATTGGATAGATGATGTGGCTTGGGTACTCTTAGGCGATTGGCCGTTCACACTGTTCACAGGTTTCTGTATTCCTTGCCCCGCAACGCTTTGAGGTGTTGCCACTGGACTACCAGGGGGTGTCACAGGTTGTTCACAGTGTTCACTCTCCTTTTTGCTGGAACTGTTTACTGGTGCGGATTGTGGCGCGATCCACACTCTTGTGATTGTACCGCTGATCCGTCTTCTTGCGGGAGTCCAGCCCATTTTTCTTAAACAGTCGGTGACATTGCTCATATCGGCTTTGGTGCGATCTGCTGTTTCGGGTTTGATCTGGGCGAGAACGTCGGAGGCTTGTACTTGGGTTTTGAACTCAACGAACGTCTTGACGGCTTCCATCCAGGGGTGTTGAGACACGAAGAAGTCGTTTAGTTCCTGGCTGGATCGTTGCTCTTCTGGGCTGAGCCAGTAGAGGTGTTCAGCGTAGTACCAATTGCCCTCGTACTGAGAGCGACCCTTCAGGTAAGCATCGACAGAGGCGGCCCAGAGTGCATCGCGCTGTTCTCGTAGAAGTTTGAGGTCAATGCGATCGCAGCTAACGGGAATAACCCAGTAGCGTCTGTTGCCGGATGAGTCGTTAAGGAAGTCGGTTTCGTTGGTGGTCCCGCAAATGATAGAGGGGCGCTTCATCTTTTCAGACTGGCGACCATAGGGAACCCGAATGTTATCGATCCGGGTTGACATGAACGCCTTAACCTGGGACTGGTCGCGCTTGCCAAAGATGGTTTCTAGTTCTGCCCATTCAATCCACCATGAGGAGTGGACCTTAAGGAGTTGGTCTTTGTCTTTGGTGTCACCCATCGAGTTGTCAAACCACTTTTCAGAGGCCAATACTTCAAAAAAGCTGGATTTGTTTTGCCCCTGACCGCCCTGCAAGACTAATGCGGTGTCAAGCTTGCAGCCTGGGTCATAAGCACGGGCTACAGCAGCGATCATCGATTTACGAACGTAGATATCAAAGAGGGGTTCAGTTGTGCCTAAGAATGTGGTAGACATTTTGCCCAGTAGTTCGTGATTAGGCTCAACCGTTTTGTAGATGCGTTCTAAATACTCCTGCACGGGGTTATAGGCGTTTTCTTTGGCGATGCCTAGCACGATATCCCAGCAGTCCTCTCGGCCTAAATCTAGCCCTTCCCGGCTGAGTTTTAACCGTGCCTGGTCCATTGCGATAGGCTTGCCATCAAACTCCACTTCGTGAGAGAGCAGGTTGAGGCGTATGCGGTGACTCCAGAGGGAATCAACTAAATCAGCTTTGAGAGCAAATGAGCCTTTTTTACGGGGTGTTTTGTCGGGCTTTTCCTTCCCCTCCTTGCTGTCCCGTTCATCCCGCTCCCACATCTCCATCAGTTCTCTAGCTGAAAACTTAGGCTTGCTGGGCATTTCTAATCCAGCTCTAGAGGCCAGGTCACGAACGATCTCGATAAAGTCTTTACCACGAGGGGTTCCTTCACCGCCGCCAATCTGCCAGAGGAATTGGGTAGGACCACCCCCGGCATCGCAGGCGAAGCAATGCCATTTTTTAGTATCCCGGTCGATCGACATCGATGTAGGATTGTCTGCCTGGACATGGAGAGGACAAACGCCCCGTGATTCACTCCCGAAGTTGTCAAGCTGCATGTAAGGGCCGTAGATTTGCTCAATCGAGAGACGGCCCAAAATGTCTTTGTTCAGGAAGTCGATTAAATCAACGTCAGCCTCATTGATGATTTGAGGTGTGTGGTGATGCCCGTTGCCGTTTCCATTGCCGTTGCTGATAGGGGAGGATTTGCGCTGTGCCCGTTTCTTCTCGGCTTTGTGGCCCTTACCATCCCGGATTAATTCAATGTGAGCAATGAGCCAATCGGGAGCGTCTGCAACTTCGTGAGTCTCAGGAGAGTTGATCCACTCGTAGGGTTTGCCTGTGTCAGGGTGAGGAGAAGGGGGTAAAACACTTTGAAAGCCGTTAAAGCGAAAGTCTAGCTGTTCATAGCTGTCAGAGTCTTCTGTACCCCAGTCCTCAAAGTGACGGCCTTTGTTGCAGAGGAAAAATAACTGCATGGCCTGTTGGCGATTTAACCGAAATAGCAACTGCATTCGGTTGGGTTTGCCGCTCGTCCAAGAAACAGTGTCAGGGAGGATTCCGCCTGATAGTTCTATCATGCGGTTGAATGGCTCAATGCCGTCAATATCAACGGCCATATAGTTTTCGTTGCCAGTGATGAGGCCGTAGCCAGTACACTCGCCTTTGTCGATCGCGATTTGAATTTCAGTCTTTGAGTAGGGGCGATTCTCCCACCCCTTTTCATAGGGAGCCTTCCCGCGAACTTTGCAATATTGCCAGTCAACGGGAAGGAATGAGGGAAGTGAAAAATGGTCAAACACGATCAAGCACCTGTAACGAAAAGATTTTCAGAAGCTCGGCTAACTGCCACGTAACACAGTCGATTCCGGTCGGTTACGTTCTTGTTGTTCAACAAGTCTTTATAGGCAACGTAAGTATGGTTAAACGTTGAACCCTGGCTCTTATGGGTAGTGATGGCGTAGTTGTACCCAAGAGGCGCAAATAACTCTTGTAACCAGTAGCGTTGCCGCCATGCTTTATTCGACTCAAAACTTCCTCTGGGATGGCTTTTCCCCTCGATTAACAGGGCATTCAGTTCAGACTCGAATCGTGCCCTGTCTTCGTTGGCAATCACAAACACATCAACGATCTGCCCGTTCTCGTTGAGTAAGCTCAACTTCCAGGACTGCCACCCGTGATAGATTTGCCGCTCCGCCC
>OGVO01000143.1_pt1 | contig 13052 bp, 15 predicted proteins | sample 1575771 | NCBI WGS metagenome assembly OGVO01 (sample SAMN07581527, study PRJEB24739) | freshwater metagenome | place: Singapore | collected 2015-01 | reverse complement strand
GTTTCCCAGTCACGATAGCCAAAGATCGATACTCTTCTTCCCACACACTACGAACCATCGCCTCAATACAAACATATGTAATGGTAGGCGCACTACGACCATTGCGAACCACGGGACGATAGACAGATGCAAGGGGGATACCTGCCTACCTGGTAGCCCGAAAGATTGGTAGAGAGGGCACAGAGCGATGGAAGAACGGCGAAAATATCTTAGGCATTGATCCTAAAACTGAGAAATACCGCAGCGATTCTCCAATTACTCAAGCTCAAGAGAGATTAGTGAGAGAATTAAACGCGATCGCCATTCCCAGACGTAGAGGAGGTAGACGCAGATGAGTTTACCAGTAAGCCGCGATCGGGTTTTACGTCGTGCTTTGGTTGCATGGCTAGAGCAAAAAACACGGGCGATCGATCCAACTCTGCCAACTAGCTTTACATGGGCATGGTATAGCGATATTCATGCTACTGGAGATCCGCCAAAAGGGGCTGTTTACCTGGAAAATTTTCAGCCTCAAACTAATGCTTCTATTGATGCTCAGACCATCATTAGGCGGGTTAAGTTGCAATTTACTGTAAGTAATGCAAACGCTGCAACTTGCCTAGATTTGATAGAGGATTGGGCAGGGGCGATCGCCACTTCTCGTACATCAATATTAGCCACCCTCAGAAAAGAGGGAATCACTACCGAAATTAGTGGTTATGCGTTGCATGGTGGCTTCAAGGGGCTTCGTATTACTAGAGGAGGTACGAATCTGCGGATTAATCAGGATGAAGGTGCTAGAGGCGTTTTGAGCGTTGATTGTGAATTTCCCGATTTAGTTGTGTTTTAGGAGATAAAAATGCTTACAGGTATCGGCGATTTGGTAGTAAAAACAACGGGCTTAACAAATAATTTGTTAGTTCCTGTTTATCCGTTCAATTGGTCTTATTCCGCAGAATCAACTCGATTGGATGCAAAAGGGCAGGTAGCAGGAAGACTCAGGACACTGCAAGGCACTGCGGGAGAAGAAACGAATACTCTAACAATGAGTACTCAGTACACTGATTGGATAACACTTGGATTGTTTTTAGATCAGCAATCGCAAGTAGAAACCGCACCTGTAATTCCGACAACAAAGACGGGCGTAGTTCCGTCTGTCAGCCCGTTTACGATTGCAGATGCTTCGATTGTTTCCGGCAATCTTTCGACAATTACGGCTTACGTAACGTCTGTGTCGGGAGGGATTGAAACCCGTACAGTTATTACGACGGGTACAGTTGCGGCAGGTCAGGTTTTAGTAGCGGCAGGGACTTTGACATTTCACTCTTCAGATGCTGGGAAGTCGGTAGGGTATCAAATTTCACTCACCTACGCTAACACTAAAAGCTATGGTGGGCAGAATACAAACAAATATGGAAACCTAGAAATGTGGGGTAAACTCTACCCTACAAACAATCCAATTTGGTTTCCTTCGGTGGATATTGTCACCAAACCATCGATCGAATTGACAGGAGATGTGGCAACGCTTGAAATTGAGCTAACGCCAAATATTCCAGTAGGTCTAGCAGGGTGGACTGAACCTTACAAAATCTTTGAAAACTTGGTTCTCGCTTAATGCGACAGATTGACTTCCCTTCAGCAAGTATTGAGTTTTGCGATCGCACTGGCATGATTCGCACTGCCTATGAATGTTCAATCTTAGGCAGAGATGAATTTTTTCAACGGCTTGAAAAGCTGACAGAGATTATCTCTCAAGCGAATTCATCCAGTACGATCGCCCAACTTTATCAGGGCGATAAATGGTTCAGACACAACTGCAATAGATGCTTAGAGCTTTGCAACATTGATCCGGAATGGCTAAATGAGGCAATGCTAACAGGGCTTTTATTTGGTAATGGTAATCAATTAGCTGCATTAGTAGAGTTGAATTTATCCACTAATGCGACACAGCCAAAGCCTAACGCTAAACCTGCCACTACTGCCGATATGCTTGCTGTTTTATGGGAACTCACTGGCAACTTAGGGGATGCAAGTGCGATCGCATCAAATGTACCTACATCGGTGATTGATGACGTTTTGAAATCCAGATCAGAGCTTCATCAATCACCTGATGAAAAGCGAAAAGCTGACATACAACGATGGGCACAACAAAGCACGACCGATACACAAAAGGCGATCGATCTAACTCAGATATTAAGTGAAAAAGAGTTGGCTTTTAGGGGCGGTTAGGGTTTCCTAAGTTCTTCAATGTCTCTCTGTATCTCGTTTCCAGGTGCATTCACTCGTCGGTTATTTTCGATTGCAAGTAAACCTAGCGCGATCGCAATAGCAACTAACACCAGTATTTTTATTTGATCTTTCATAGCATTCATGGGTTGAAACTGCCTTAATCGTTCCCTGAGATTAATCATGAGTAACATTAGAGTCGAATTTGATAGCACAGGGGGCGATGCCCTGATCTCTGATTTACAAGAGGTAGAGAGCGGCTTTAAGCGTACTCAACAGGCAGTCAGGGCACTTTCAGCCGAATCAAGAAACCTCGCAACCTTACAGCGTGGATTTAAGATTACTGGGGAAGTTGCCAAATTATCCAAAGAATTAGGATTAACCGAGAGACAGGTTACAGCCGCCACACAACGATTACAACAATTGAATGCACAGGGCGCGACAACCCAACAAAGGTTTAATGCACTCAATAAAGAATTAGGCATTAGTGCCAAAGAATTTTTGGCACTAGATAAAGCTGTAAATACCTATAATCAACGTGTCGCGCAGGTCGCAGCCGCTCAACAACGGGCATCCGAAGCAATCAAGGATACAACCAATGAGGTAAGAGATTCAGGAGCGGTCTTAAGGGGCTTTCAGGAGCGAATTGGACAAATAGGGGTGGATGCTCTTGCGGATAGTTTTCAACAGCTAGGAAGCGGTATAAATCAATTTGTAGAGGATGCCTTTAACGCCGATCGCCAGTTGCAAGATTTTACTAACTCTCTAACCGTCGCCACCGGATCAGCCCAAGCAGGTGGTGAAGCAATGAGTTTCATTAGAGGAGAGGTTGATCGTTTATCCCTTGATTTACCAACAGCGATCGAAGGATTTACCAAATTAGCAGCCGCAGCAAGAGGCACATCGCTTGAGGGTGAGGGAATACAAGAGGTATTCACGGGAATGTCTCAAGCTGCTAGTTCTTTAAGCTTGGATGCCGATAAAACGCAACGTGCATTTTTGGCACTAGAGCAGATTTTAAGCAAGGGTACGCTATCGGCTGAAGAGATACGTGGACAATTGGGCGAAGCACTGCCAGGTGCATTCCAAATTGCAGCCCGTGCAATGGGTGTCACAACCGCAGAATTACAAGATTTATTAAAACAAGGTGCGATCGCATCTGATGAATTTCTACCCAGATTTGCAAAGCAATTGCAGACCGAATTTGCCCAAAGTTTCGACTCTCCGACTAAAGCAATCAACCGATTAAATACAGCAGTTTTTGATTTTAGATCAACCATTGGAAATGAACTAAGACCCGCTACAGTAGGATTTTTGACAGCAGCAACCGATTTATTAAATGGATTCAATGAACTCAACCCAACCATCCAAAGAACCATACTTGCAACAGGTGCCTTAGGAGTGGCTTTTGGTGCTTTAGTAATTGCGGTTAGTGCTTTCAAAATCTTAAATCGGTGAATCATTTGCCGATATTACTAAAGCATTAGCACTGGGCACAAAGGCAACAAACGCCATGACCGCAGCCCAAGCCCTGTTAGCAGTTGCAACAGGCAAAGCAACTGAAGCACAAAAGGCACAAACAGCGGCGATCGGTGCTTCGATTGCAAAGATGGCGTTATTTGCATCAACCGCAGCATTAGCAACTTTAGCAGTCACAAACTTTCAAAACGTTAGAAATGCAACGCAAGAATTACGCGATTCGATTGATGAATTAAGCGATTCAACCCGGAAATATAGAGAGATTTCAGCCGCTCAAAGTGGAGATGCTGAGAATATTTTCTCGGTTCAAGCTAAAAGCATCGAAGAAAATAGAAAAGCGATTGAAAACCAAATTGGAATACTTGGAACACTTCAAGATATTTTAGGTAAATCGTTTGCAAGTACGATTACTTTAGGTATATCAGATATAGCCGAATCATTAGGCTTAGTTGAATTCAGAACCGTTGCCGAACAAGCATTAGACGATGTTTCAATTAAGTTTAATGATTTAGTACAGCAGATTGATACTGACGTTTTAGGTGCATTTGATGAACTTAAAGCCGCGCCCGGTGGATTGGGTGAAGCTTCTGAATCAGAAATTAACGCACTAATTGATTCAATAGACAAATCCATAGCAGCTTTGGAACGCCAAAAGCCAACAACTGAAGCAGCCGCGATCGCACAGCGTACCTACCTCTCATCATTACAAGCGGCAAAAACTGAATTAGATGCCTTGACAGTATCAACTCAGCAAAATACTGAAGCAACCGAAGAACAACTTAAAGCCCTTGCTGAAGCAGAAAAACGACGTAGGGCATTAGCAGAGCAAGAGGCAACCCGTGCTAACCAAGATGCTGAAGAAACGATCGATCGCACTCTTGAGGATGAAAAACTAGCAAGAGAAGCGGCATTTGCTGAGGAACAGCGATTAGCAGAGCAAGCATTTAATGATGCTCAGCAAGCGTCTGAAGCGGCGTTTAATCAATCTCAGCAAGCATTAGAGAGACAATTTAGCCAAACCCAACAGGCAACACAAGAGGCATTTAACCGAGAACAACAACAAAGGGAAGCCCTATTTAATGATGGGCAACGGGAAAAGGAACGAGCCTTCCAGAGAGAGCAGCAAGAGGCTAGAGAAGCATTTGAGCGAAATATTAATGCTCAGAGGCAAGCGATAGACGATCGCCTCTCATTAGCGCAAACCGCAGTACAAGGCGGTGACGTTGCCGCAGCCGCTATTGCACAAGCACAAGCTAGAGCATTTGCAGCAGAGAGAGAACGATTAGAAGCACCTATAAGGGAGGCAGAGAGAGCATTTCAGGAGCAACAACAACAGCAAGAGCAAGCATTCCAGAGGCAACAACAAAAGGAGCAAGAGGCTTTTCAATTACAGCAAGAGGAAAGACAAAAGGAACTTGCTAAGGTACAGCAAGAGCAAGAGCTAGCATTTCAAGAACAGTTACAACAGACAGAGGATGCTTTTAATCAACAAAAACAAAATGAGGAACGTGCTTTTGAGGATGAACAACGCAGGGCAGAAGCAACATTTAATGCCAATGAACGCACACTGGAAAGGCAAGCTGAGGATGCTAAACGATCGCGCGATCGCACCTTTGCTGACCAACAACGGGCATTAGATGAAGCGTCAGCATTACGGCAAAAACAAATCTTAGAATCTACTCGTATTCCTCCTGTGCAAGTAAACGTTAACTCAACAGCAGGGCAGCCTAGATCGGGCGGTGGACGTAGAACAGGGGGTAAAGTAAAGGAGGGTGTAACCTACAAAGTCGGGGAAGGTGGTTGGGAATATTTCACACCAAAAACAGACGGTTATATTGTCAACCATAGCGACTCTGTAAGGCTTGCTAGAGAAGCGATCGCGCAACAAAAGCAACTTACCATTCCCGCATCAATTACGCCGCTTATGGGAGGCGATCGAACCATCTCACAACTAATAAAAACAGTGGAAAGCTTGAAAGATGTGATTAGGGGAGTAAGTATCAATCAAGAGATTAATAATTATGCCAGACCGCAGCGCGATCGCTACTGGGAACGCACAATCCAAACTGAACGGATTTATGGAGGGATGAAGCGATGGCAGTAAGCACAGCAAAATTCACATTACCCGGATCTGGACTCCCTACCCTCACATTCCAAACTACTTTATCAGGAGAGCATTGGTGCAAACGTAGCTACTCAGGGTATGTATTGGGCGATCGCATTGCATCGTCTGGAGTGCCTTTATACCCTGGCATTTGGCGAGGCTTTACATGGCAATTATCGCCCCTTGCTACAGGCAACCAATGGATGTTATTTGAGGAGATGATAGCGAGGCAAACAAGCCGATATAGCACCCAACAGGATGGACATATCATCTTTGAGGATTTAGTTAACTATGTTCCAGCATCGCTATCAGCTATCAATTCCAGGTCAGTTGTAACAGGGAGTGCAGTTGCTACGGGGTATGGATTCGATCGCGTTTATTGTGCCTATAAAGTATTTATCTCATTGCCTGAAAACCATGCCATACCTGCGATTTTAGATGATTGGTACTCTTTGGAATTTAGTGTTGAGGAGTTGCCATAATGCTCTTAAATTGCGCTCAAACCTGGCAATTTTTATTAGGCACTGATGAGCTTGATATATCTCCTGTTATTGGCAGTTGGAGTATCCAACAACCTCAAGCAAGCATCGGTCAGCCCCTTGTCTGGACTGGACAAATTGACCTATCAGAAGCATTATCCCCTTATTTCCCGCATAGCCTAGACGATCGCTATAACCCGACACGATGGCAGAAGGGGCAACGGATAAAGCTATTAATTGATGGTCAATTATTCCTAAATTTATACATTACCGAATACTTTTATGATGGCGTTGCAAACGCCGAAATTCAGTGCTGTGATAGGATTGCGTACAACTCAGGCGATCGCACTTTCGACAGTGAAGCATTCTCATTTTTATTCAAAGGTGCTACCCAAGAACAGCGATTGGCAAGCGATCAATATATTAATGTAGTACCTTGGACGGATGCCGTTCGGATCGCGCTAATGCAGACAAGAGACTGCGGTGATCTTAGATTTACGGGATTAGATGTAAGAACTGAGGGAATCGCCATATTTTTAGAGCATACGACACGGGGCGGGAACCCTGCCATTGATGGATTTACAGCAATTCCAGAGCTATTAGCCGACCCGATCGCCCTTGCTCATGCGTTCGCTGTTTCTCGCGGCTATTGGCTTTATACCGATGCCAGTAATGATGTAAAGTTTGCAAAATTCCCAACCAAAGATTTTGCACCTAAATTGACATTTGCCCGTAGTGAATTAAGAGAGTATAGGAGAGAGCGATCGCAAGTTTCGGGCGGTGCTGGCGGTAACTCTGTAGGCAGAAATGGGAATGAATCACCATCTAAAGTTACGGTGGTAGGTAGAACCCGCGACACAGTACCACAAGACGATCCACGCCCCCCTTCTGAAGAATTAGGATTAGATGGATTAAGCGATCGTCCCCTTACAGGCTATTATCGTTGGGTGCAAGTGGTGATCCTATTTTCACAGAGCCAGATGATCCGGATAGCAGTGATGTTTGGGATGGCAATAATCCAGATGAGGTGCCATTACCTGAGACTGAAGGGGTAGCTTATCCGATTGTGACAACATCGCGGAATGATTCAGGTCAGATTATCCAAATGAAGACCACCTTCAAACCCGCGATCGGCTATCAAAGCTACGATGCAACGAACCCCGATCAGAACCAAATTAACAGCGTTCGGAGACGATCCAATAGCTTTGTAAAAGCAAGTATTTTGTTTGCAGATGAGAGAGCCGGAGGCGGTTTAGTTTTTGCTTCTGAGGAAGTCGAACAAGAGTTTTATGACTTTGAAGGGAAACCAGTACGCAAACAAAAAGTGCGAAGCGTAGCACGGGGAACAATTGACCCCGTTAGATTTCGCTTTAGTTCAGCCAAAAAAGTGGCATCAATTGAAACTGAGACATGGGAATTTAATTCATTTAAGCAAGCGATCGCACGTTCCACGATTACACGTGTACCTGCTTCAATTCTTTTCGGAGATCCAAATGCCGGAGAAGGATTAGCGTTTTCTAATGCAAAGTTAGAGCGATGGATAAAAGTGGGTGTAGGCAGATACAAACACATCACCGATAACTTTGCAGCAAGAGGATTGATTAATCCATTGCCAGGAAACCCCTACGATGATTCTTGGTATCTAGTAGGAAGTGAGGATGAGGTAGTTGATAGCATTCCCGATCCGCCGTTTATGGAAGTACCAAAGCCAGAGGAACTAAAGTTGATTCGATGGTTTGTAGAAACTGAAAACAACGACGAAGACCCAACAACAATCGATCGCAGACCTAGCAATATAGAACGAGGGAGAACACCACGATTAGATGACGACGACGATCCAATTACGTCTGGAGATCCACCCCCAACTACTAGAGGGGAACGGTTTGAAGTTTTGCCCCATATCAACTCACCAGAGCAAGCCCAAAAGGTAGCACAAACAATAATGCAGATTGAACAGGGTAGAAGATACCCTCATACAATCATCAGACCATTGGATAAGTACACCTTGCTTAATTTCAAGCCCTTTGAAATTGAGGATGTAGGCGATGGCAGGTATATCCGTGATGGATTTGCCATTAAATACGCCGAAGGGGTGCTAGAGTGCCAATACACGGGCTTGCAAGTGGGTTTAATCCCAGAAGTCACCCGCCCTGTCCATCGCGCTATGTTACCCGGATCTGTATTAGCGATCGCACCCATTCCAAACTATGCCTAATTCACTGATCCTCAACACTTACATCCCTCCTATCCCCTTACAAGCTAACGGGGGCACACCTCCCTATACATGGGGTGCTGTAGGTTTACCGCCCGGATTAAGCATCGTTAACGGCATGATAACGGGCACTGTGACCGCAATTGGGACTTACAATGTAACCGTAACTGTTACTGATTCAACATTAGCTACAGCAGATACATCATTTCAAATTGTGGTATCTAGTCCACCCGTTGCAATCACAAGTTACTCTCATCTTTTTAGGGTATTTGATGCGATCGAAGTTAGCGATAAATGTATCCCTAACTCTGTAGTTTTTGCCGATACCGTAGAATCAACTCTATACATTAATTCAAATATTTTAGAGGAGTTACTTAAAAATATTTCACGCTCAATAGTTGAGATTACAGAGTCAGTAACCCCTCAATATGTAGCGGCTTCATCCATCATTATGGAAGATCGGGCGATCGTTCCTAATAGCGAATCATTGGTTAGCAATACAGTGTTGTGGAGTGGCGATGCAACAGCGAGAACCATATCAGTTGATCTGAATAATTCTCATGTTGATATAGTTTGGTTTTACCGTCGATCAGGTGCCGTTTCTTACTTCTTTGATTCGGTTAGGGGTGCTACAAAATATATAAATTTTGGAGGGTTGGAAGTAACTCAATCTAATTCGATTACAGCTTTTAATACTGATAGCTTTTCTATTGGCAACTGGAGCGTAATAAACGGCATCTCAGCAATTAGCAATATATACGTAGCCTGGTGTTTTTCAAAGAATAGTTTGTTTGATATTGTCACTTTTACAGGGTCGGGAGGAACGCAAGTTTTATCCCATAATTTAAGGGATGCTCCTACTTTGATAATGGTTCAGAATTTAGATATTGTAGAAGGCTTCCTTTATCACAATTCATTAGGTGCAAGCCAGAGTTTTATGATGGCATCTACCCCGTCTATTGTCACTTCAATGGCATGGGGCGGAATGTCACCTAGCTATCATTCGTTCATGGTAGGAGATAATGCAAATACTTTAGGATCTCGATATGTCGCCTATTTGTTCACAGTAACTACAGGCATTTATACAGGAAATGGAACAACTCAAACTATTACCAATGGTTTCCAACCGGGACGATTATTGATCTTCAGTGAAGATAGTTTAGGTAATCCATTCTGGGCATTATTTGATAATGTCAGAGATCCTGTAAACCCACGAACAAAAGCAGCGGAATTAATATTTGATGAACGATTGACAGCCTCAATCAATTTCAACTCAAACGGATTTACTCTAAATAATGGCGATGAAGCCATAAACCAAAGCGGCAGAACTTATTACTACGTTTATCTATAGGAGATAACTAAAATGGCGATCGCACTTCCTACACTACAATCTGAATTAAATACAGAATTTCCCGCAGGAACCTATCAGGTGGTTCTTTTACTTGATAGCCGTTCTACTTATTCCGTACCCTCTACTTCGGTAAATGTTACAACTGACGTGATCACATTTACATCTGATTTTGCAGTAGGAACGAGGGTGCAAATCTCAGGTGCTTCATTACCCGCACCTCTATCCGCAGCTACTACTTATTGGGTGGTGAGTAAAACTGGTGACGATCATCAATTGAGTGCTACCAGTGGAGGCGTAGCGATCGATCTGACCTCACAGGGAACCGGATCCTTTGCTATCACTGATCTAAGTTTGGATAATCTGATCAACTCCGACACCATCCCGACAGTAGCGGAAATCGTGAGGAAGGAACCTTCAACTTATCAGGGAATCAGTGCTAGACCGACCATTACAAGCCCATCACTGAAAACAATTGACACACTAAACCGCCGTGTATTTTTCTTGGATACAAAGGCACTTGATAACTCATCTGGGCTTAATCCATTAATCATTGATTCCCTTGCTATCCTCTCAGGAGGTAGCACGGTAATTAAAAATACAACAGGCACCCTAAAACGTGTTATTCGATTGGGCGTGACGCTAGAAATACAGGCAGGTCAATCGCTCAATCTACCCATTGATATCTCCAGACGTAACCCATGAGAAGCAATGAGGATATCACAAGCGATATAGCGCGATCGCAGTCTGCACAACGAAATGCAGCTTATCCAATGCCGTTGCGATTAACTCGCATGGGTACTCGTAACGGGGGTAATGGCACGTGGAACGCGATCGGATTGACAGGTGTTAGAAGCGATGGACTTAAAACTTTTAACACCTCTGTACCTGTTGGTACTCCTGTGAGAGGGCTTCCATTATTCGCGGGTGGCATTGCATTAGATCATCAGAATATTGTGATTCCTGATGAGCAAACAATTCTTACCGATACACTATTTTTCGCTAATTATCAATTTGCTCAAATCCCGGCGTATAACGGCGTTGTGAGTGGATGGCAAGAGGCGACAGAATACCCCGAATATGGCGAGAACCCGCGAGTAGTAATGCTATGGGGGCGAACTGGATTCAGACCTAATTTTGATCTACCTCTTATCCCTTACTTCGTTTCTAATGTTGCCAAAAACAATAATCTGATGATTGCCATAGCATCAACAGGTGCGACAGCGGTTACAGGAGGAATCTGGCATTATTATGATGACGAAAACAGCGATTTACACCATATCCCAGTATTTGTTAGCGGCGATCGCGGTCGCACTTGGAGGGCACCTAAGATTGTTGATCTACTCTGGAAAAATGGCAGGGGACGGGCTGTAAATGATACAGAGAGGAATGAAGTTGATGGATACGATACGCGATTTATAGCGATTTGTGCCACCAATGATGGAGGTTTTTTGATTGGGGGCGGTGCCGAAAGAATTTATAAATCATTGGATGGCGAAAACTGGGATTTGAAGCAAGGCAATATCCCTGAATTCAATTCAGATTACTTTTTTAATCTGAATGACATAACCCAACTGATTAATGCAAACGGTACTATATGGGCATTTAGCACAGGATCAAATTCTCCGACCATCTCCCAGACCTGGATACGCCGATCGCTTGATAATGGCAATACATGGGAGGGAAGGCGATCGGGCACCTCTGAAAGTGTACTGGCAGTACGCTGGAATTATGGCTTTAACCGATGGATAGCCTCTAGGGTAGACAATAAGCTTTATGTGAGCGATACAACCCCTGATGAGTATAGAGAGGTTGATTTATCAGGATTGGTAGGAAGTGCGGGTAATGTTGGCTTGCCTGTAATTGGCAGGACTAGAGCGATCGCATTTGGTGAAAAGCGTACATCCCCATCCGATACCCCAGAGAGAGTGATCCTATTTGCCTCTACAAATGATCTGGATAATTGGCAGATTGTAGCCGACCCAATCGAGACAGCAACACAGCCATTAATCGCCTATTCAGAGCCATTAAATCGCTTTGTAGGCTTGTGTAGGCTATTGGATGAGGAAACGGGCGCAGTGACTAATGAACCCGCCTTTACGACCTCAATAAATGGGCTATCGTGGTCAACTCCGATCAAGCCTTCAAATCATGATCAAAACTTGTTTGCTGAGGGTGCGATCGATTTTCTATTTGGGCAGATTTTACGATTTTCTAAGGAGATGGGCAAATGAGAACTTTGGAGGATATTCGCAACGATCAAACAGGCACCCAGGCTCTAGCACTGCTTAGGGCTGAAATTATTCGTGCAATTCCACCATTTAGCGGAGTAGTGGGAGAAACAGCAATCCTCACAGGAAGGGACGGAGCTACAGGCTTACAGAATGCCCGTAGTTTGCGCGGTGCTAGTGCTAGATATCAATACATTGGATTGAATCGCCCGGCACAGCCTACCCTTGCCCAGAGTGCCGTTAGCGATGCCTCCGGTGGATGGGCAGATGGTAGATAGACAACAAAAAACCGCCCAATAAAGAGCGGTTTGGATTCAGTGATGATTCTATTTTAATCCCCCTCATCCTTCAAAACTGGCAACACCTTAAAGCCATCTACCCGATCGCTCTCCTCATCCTTCATCTTCTGCAAATCAGCATAGGAGAGGCAATCGATCAGGCATTCGTCGGTAATGCAATATAGCAAACCGTTGATGCAGTCACGGACTAAGTAATCGTGGCAATGTGGGCAGAGTTCAGTCATCGCGATCGTCCCTCATATATTTGGGCATTCTCATTGCTACAATGCCATGCTCTGTCTGTGTCAAATAATCATCTTTGCTCAATGCACCACACTCAATTAACTGCCTTTTCCACAAAGTTAAAGTACTTCCATCCTCTTTTTTAATCAAAAGCAAAGAGTCAGGTCTGTTTAAGTAGACAAAAGATTGAATCATGATCTGATCACCCTCGCTTAACAAGATGCGATCAGGTTCATCAATGCTGTGCAGGGTTCGTTTTACGGTAAAAATCATCATAAGTTGCGATCGCCCTCCATTGCAGGAATACAAATCAAAGGGGATACATAGATCTCATAATCCCCTTGCTTAAGCGGTGCAAGGGTAACACGGCATCCACCCCAGTCAATTTTCGTAATAGTGCGATCGGGTTGAAAACCATACAATAAGCTTTTGGAGCTTACTAAGCTTACTTGCATACCTACTTGCAATTGCTT
>OGVO01000139.1_pt1 | contig 13366 bp, 28 predicted proteins | sample 1575771 | NCBI WGS metagenome assembly OGVO01 (sample SAMN07581527, study PRJEB24739) | freshwater metagenome | place: Singapore | collected 2015-01 | reverse complement strand
AGTCACGATATGAGGCTTCTAGGATGATTTCTTTGGCGACTGATACGCCGTCATGTAGGACCTTGGGAGTGTTGAAGATTGTCATTCACGTTGGCGACGAGTTGGACTACCACGCGGTATCTTTTCATGATTCTGACGCCGATTTATTTTCCGCCGGTCACGAACTTGATAGAGCGATCATTGAACTCCAGGAAGGTTTGCATAAATTGTTTCCGAAGCTTTACCTTTTAGAGAGTAACCACGGCTCTCTTCTTTATCGCCGCCTTAAGCACTCCGGAATTCCAATCCGCACATTAAAACCTCTTGAGCAATTATATGAAACCCCTCAATGGGAATGGCATCACGACATACTTTTAAAAACCGATAGCGGCAGAGTTTATATCTGCCACGGTAAGAGCGGAGTTTACGGTAAAATGCCGATGGTCATGGGGGCCTCATGCGTCCAGGGGCATTTCCACGGAAAGTTTGAAATCACTTATCACAAGAGCGCATTAGGTAAACGCTTTAATATGTTTATCGGTTGTCTCGCTGATGAAGACAGTTTAGCGATGGCATACGGTAAGAACAATCTACCAAAGCCTATCAACGGCACAGGCGGGTTGAAAGCAAACGGAGAACCGATCTTATTTCCATACTCCAAAAAGAAATATGAGGGGCCGAAATGAAGAAAGCTTATAAGTTCTATAACGACACTTACTTTCAAACTTTCATTTTCCTCCCTAATTGGACAAGAGACGATTTAATTAAAACGTTTAAGCTTGATCCTGATGAAGACGGTAGAGGGATGGTTTTTTACCATAACGGCGCGGTATTTATTTGGATTCAAGAGTTCACATACGAAAACCTGGGCTATCTGGCCCATGAAGCTACCCACGCCGCTAACTGCATGTTCAGAGAGAAAGGCGTAAAGATCTCGACTTCCAACGATGAACCTCTGGCCTATATGGTCGGCTACGTTTTTGAAAACTGTATGAAATATTTCAAAAAGAAAAGCACCCGCCGGAAGAAAGTTTAGAAGGTAAATGGCGGGATGGTTTCGGTAGGAATTATGAAGTTTAGCCTAGCGGGTACATATAAAATTGTGAGACAAAATAAGTATCGTGTAAATACACGATATGAGGGTGTAAGAAAATGAGATATCTTTTATTATTGCTCCTGTCTTTTAACGTTTATGCGGTCGACATAAAGGCCAAAATCACAGGAGACATTAAAAGCGTTTATAAGATCCAATCAGTTCTTAAACCTCTCCAGGACATCATCAACAGTGAAGACTTTAAGAAACGCGTTTTAAAGGCCAAATATACGTCTACGACTGATACGCCTGAAATCATCTATAAAAAGATTATGGAGAGTTCTTGGGATCTGCAGTTAGAAGTAAAAAGGCATTGGCTTTGTAGAGTGAAAGGGTGGACTAATCCATCCATTAAAACCATTTACTTTAACTCATGCGGGTTCTTACAAAGAGACGATGCGGGATTAGCGGGAACAGTGGCCCATGAGTGGATGCACAAAATAGGGTATGGCCACAAGAACGCTTCGGACATTATGAGCGTTCCTTATTCCATTGGTAACATCGTCGTTGAGTTGTATGGCAAAAAGAACTAAGCAAGAGTTAGAAGAAATTGAGCAAAGAATATTTTCAGCGAAAACAGAGCAAGAAAAGAAATGGTGGAAGTTGATTTTAGAACGTCTAAAAAACAATCCTCCACCAAAACCAATCAAATCTCCCGGATCTCGTAAGTCTTAGGTTTCCTAAAAATTGCAAGCGCCTTTAGAAAGTTATAAGTAATGAATGCGCCCAGGAAGAAATACCAAAGAGGGTATAGGTGTTGCATATTAGTCCTTTTTCTTAGCGTGAAATCTTTTCTGTCTTTCTCTCAAAAACATTCTTTCCCTTTCAGGGTTAGATTCCATTTTAGTTTTAAATAATCCGTTTCTATACGCGTGTTTTTGGTTTTCACTTTTCGTGACCCATTCCAGATTACTTTTCGCATTATTGCTTTTATTTCCGTCCATGTGGTTTACGTCGGGTTTGTTTGCCGGGTTGGGTATGTATGCAAGAGCAACAAGTCGGTGAACACTAAAACTTTTCCTTTTTCCTTCAATCGTCAAATAAACCCTATGATAGCCGTTTTTGCATTTCTGGTGCTTCAACGATTTACCTGTTTTCATGTTAATAATGTCTCCCCATAGAGAGACTTCAATGTTTAGTTCTTCCATTATCATGCTTGCATTAGTCCGGTTCTTATCGTGCTAATTCTTTCTCATATTCCAGTATTCAATAGCCATGGCGACCTTCTCAAGAACATTGGCCTCTTTTTCAAAGGGAAGCCAAGAGGGTAGAGAAGCTCCGCAATCCCTGTTGAGACAACATGGTTTCATTCCACCGGATTCTGTTCCCTCAATACCAGCCTCAAAGCCGCAAAAAGGGCAGGGCTTCATAAGCTTAGATATTTCTTTTTCAAGCCGTTCACACTCGGTCATAACTTCCTTCCACGATAATTTAGCTTATCGTGCTTAAAAATATCTCTTACCAAATCCGGCACGGTTGTTTTTTTTGTCTTCCGGCGTTTTCATCATTGATTTGAAAAAATCTCTGTCTCGCTCGGAAACACTCGGGTCTTCATCAATCTCTTTGAAAACTATTTCCTGATCTTCTTTTGTGAAAGGTTCGTCATACTCACCCTCGATAATGTCTTGTCTGATTATTTGGAGAGCTTCAGAGTCTTTTGGGGTAAGCTGAGAGTCATGCATCTGAACATGATCGATGCATTGAACGGCATACATTTTTCCGCATAAGGCTTTTGACCTGTAGTCATGGAACTGGCCCTCTTTGGCTTTTGAAATTAGAGTCTCGATATAAGGTGTTTTAGGTAGCTTCTCTAATTCGGTTACTAATTCAATCATTGTGTTTTTCATTATTTATTCCTTTGTACGATAAGGTTTGCTTTTATCGTGCGTCTGTCTCAGTTTTAATTATGTCTCGCATTGACTTAAACCACATGCAAGCCTCAAGGAATTTATCAAGTTTTTCATCATAAAGACTTACTGAGCCTGATGAGGCCCCATGGTTTCGCCCTTCATCGTATCCAATCTCTATGTATTGAAGCCGATGGCTGTCGTTATCTATAAATGATACATTTATGTTTCCGTACTTAAACTCGGTCATATCGCACCAAGCTTTCTGAGTGCTTCTCTGGCAATACTTCCGCCATTGGCTTCCCCTAGAAAACCAGGGCGATTGTCATATATCCACGCTGATATATTTCCGTATTCCTTAAGGGCATTGATCGCAATAAGGAGTTTTTCTTCAAGTTCTTTTATAGTTTCTTCCTGATCGCAAACTACACCGATCAAGCTTTCATTGCTGCTCATTTAAACCCCTCTCCAAAATCTTTTAAACCAACTAAAACTCAGATATATCCAGCCACCATGACCAAAACGGTAAGTCCATGGTGTCCATATCCACTTCTTAGAGCTTGTGTGAAATTTTAAATACTTCATCTTTTCTCCTCCCACGATGCTTATCGTGCTGTCTCTTCAGACCATGTTATTTTCGTTGCGTCGGTTGATCTAACTTCGCCATCTTGAGGGTGTTCAAATCTGCCATTGCAAGAACGACAGAGGTAATCAACTCCTGCATAGAAATCTGCATCGCTACCTTCCCATACATTTTTAACACCGCAATGAGGACAGAAGTAATCGGTCAAAGTGAAAATCTCACTATTCTTATGTGTCCCGTAATCACAGGTTCTAACTGATTTCATTATTTTTCTCCTACACGATAAGGTTTATTATCAGTCTTCATCCTTTCACTCCATGTTTCTGAATGTAATCTCTGGCACGTATAGTCCCTTTTGATGGCACAGGTTCATACGATAGAATTAACTCAATCACTTCTTCCGCTTCTTTCAGTCTTGCCTTCGTCACTGAATGCTCAATCTGCTCCTGAGTGAGTCTATCCTCGAAATGATTGGCACGTTTGTTAGCGTCGAGAAGTCTCTGTTCGAGTTCTTTGATTTGATCTTCAGAATATAAAGGAAAGTAGTGTTCTCCCATCCATGAATCTTCTCTAGCTTTTGACTCGTCATAATAAAGCCCCATAGCTGTTTCATAAATTATATTGCCCCAATATTCAGGTTTAACTTTCTCACTCATCTTTTACCGCCACTTTCCCGCCAATTTTCTTGAGGGCTTCAATGGCTGTCAGGTTAAAAGCCTCATCATGTTTCAACTTTTCATCAATCATTTTTCACCTCGATATTCTCGGAGAGCTTTATTTAGAATTGTTCTTGCTGATCCACTTAGTGAGAAGATTTTTAGGCAATTCTCCAACGCCTCAATCAATCTTCGACTTCGCTCACGTTCTTGTTCGAGTTGATTAAAGTAATCATGAAGCTGCTTTCTAAGTTCATCTTGTCGATAATCTCCACGTTCATACTCAAGAGCAGCTTGCCAAGCTTCTTCAAATGTTGCCGGAGCCTTTCTGTCGTTAAGCCACTTCTCAAAAGCTGCTTTATCCTGTTCATTCATACCCACCCCATTTCTAAAAGAGTAAACCCGATCATTATTCCGGCTACAAACCAAGCAAGATTAAATTTCATAGAATATATCCTATATTTTTGTGACGTTTTTATTGGGTATTTTCAAAGCCATTTCTCGATGTTGTCTGATAGGTGGTATGGCAGCGAGTATTTCGACTTTTCTTCACTCCAGTAATTTCTTTTGACGTATCCCCATATCCCTTTGTCCTGGTGATGAAATCCTTTTTTGTGGCAATATTCATGAATCAAGGCTCCAACAAGGAGAGGATGATGTGTAACAGTCGGAAGCCAAAAGCCGTTAATGCCAATTCTTTCCCCATTCCATGCAGCGGTTTGATCTGAGTTTTTATATTTTGGATAATAGATCAACACGGGCGCAGGAGAGTCGGGACTTACAAGCTTTGTTGCCGCATCTTCGCCAGACTTGATGCCATATCTCCAGTCGTTCTTTTGCTTAACATAGTTAAGCATCTGAGAGTTTGAATCTAAGAGTGCTTCAGCATCTCTAACCGCCTGAATAATTCTTTTGTCGTAAATATTGTTTTCAAATCTCATTTCACCCTCGCCAAGTTTGCATAACAGTCTAAAACTTTCCCGTTCAGCCTTATGATTTCCATTTTTAAATCCATTTTCTTCTTCTCATCTTTTTCTTTAATGAGCTTAATCTGAAGCTTCAGAATCTCATTTTCGAGAATTACAGTAGAGTGGACGTGGTTAGCGTTCATACATGTTCCCTGCGAGAACCTTCTGGCATGATTCAAGCTGTTTTTGATTTGCAATCCGTTCGTATTTTGCGCCTTCAATCATTCCGAATTCATGACCGTAAAACAATGCACCCAAAACGCTGAACAACCAAAGCAAAGCGATTATAAATTTGTCCATATTAAGCTCCTTCTTGAGTAATAATGTTGAGTCTTGCAAACTCCCCGAAGTGCTTAAGCGCGAGTGCATTGTATGCGAGCGCAGCCTCCTCTTGAGTTTTGTAAGTTCCGTTTCTGTAATGTTTTCCGTCTAACTGAATTCTTGCTGCCCACCTCTTCTTTCTTTTGCAAAAAGTAACTCCCTTATATCTGCTTAAACATGATCGGCTTTGCTTCTTGCTGTTCATTGAGTTCTGATTGTGGGTTGCATACCGAAGGTTGGCTGCTCGATTGTCTAAGGGGTCTCCATTAATGTGATCAACCACACACCCAACAGGCCTTTCTCCAATAAAAGCCTCTGCCACAACTGCATGTGCATATCTTCTTATCTTTTTTCCAAGTAACGAAAAGCATATCTGTAGGCGGGGCTGCTTTTTTCCGATTTTGTATGGTTTGACCATCTTTTCTTTTGGCCCCGAAAATGATTTAAACCTTCCGGTTGATGAAACCATATACAAACCTTCATACCCCTTAACCCAAACCCATTCTTCACTCATATACAGTCCAAAAAACAAGAGCGGGCGGCTTCGCTCAAGATAGGAAAAACCATTCTCGCTCACAACTCTATGTCTGTTAGTTGTTAGTGCCGCCTGGTTACTTAAATTTTTAAAGTGAGGGGAGGGCAACCCTCGGCAAAATCGAACAATATTTTCAGTGTTCACCCTCGTTAGTTATTTCAGTCTGTTCATTAACTCCATTAGCTCCGTCCTTGAGGCTACAATAGTACTCATCTGCGCTTCGTAGTACGTTCTGCCAGCTTTTCGGATCCGCTTTGTCTGCCAATTCCTGTCGAATAAACTCACAGTACTCAAAGACCTCTTTCGAGACTTCGTTGATTTCGTATTCTGTAAGCGCGTCATATACTTCCTCTTCCGTTTTAAGCTCTCTTAAGCGGCACCAGACAATTGCGGATGAATTAATCATGCTCTCATTAACTCTTGATAAATCTCTTCGTTCACACACTTGATCGTATCAATGTCTCGAGTCTCGTCTTTGTATCTTCTTTGAAGACCTGGATTCTCGGCAAACGCAAGGTATGACTCTTTTTTCTGTTTCATCTTGTCTAATTCTCTGATTCTGACCGTGACGATATTTCTAAACTCGTTCATCATTCTTACTGGTTCCATTTACGCTGATTCCTCTTTGTCTGGTTCATTGTTAAACACTGTATCATCTGTCCCGACTGTTAGTGCCGCCTGGTTACTTAAATTTTTAAAGTGAGGGGAGGGCAACCCTCGTGCAAAAACTTCACAATTTTTTTATTGTTACGCCCTCATTTATTTATTTCTTTTAAAAAATCGGGCGGGAGTGCGCCGCCCTTTTACACACGAACAAATTTCAAAAAAGTTATGCACTCATTGAGTAATCTTCTTTTTGAAATTCAATCTAATCTTCCTCTGTCTCTTCCCGTTGTTCTTGTCGGCCTTAAAACTTTTATCCAGGGCATGCCTTGATAGAGGTAGTTTTGTATTTGTATCAGGATCAAGAATTATAAAATCTAATCTCGTAATTCTTTTTGCTCGATACATCTTGCCAGTCTCACGGTGATAAAAAACCAGATTGAATTCTTCGTTCACTCTCGCGCCTCCATGGCGGCCAAGAATGAATTAAGCGATTTTTCTCCTCGATAATTTCATTCGTGACCAAATTTTTTTATTTCTTTCACAAGAGTTATTTTTATTATTCTTGTCGAATGAAAAATTCTTACAAAGACTGTGATACGTGACAGATTTTTTAAGGCCTGAATCAGGATCACGAAGAATGTATTCTCCGAGGCAAACGCGCCGTCCTTCGTACATTTTTCCTGTTTGTTTGCAGTAGTATTTCAAATTGAAGACGTGCTCCATCAAGCACCTTCCGGATTAAAATCAGAAAAGCTGATTGATTGCATATCTGGCTTTTTCATTGGCAGAACACTGATTCCTAAAGCCTCAAGCTGCTTGTTCTTGTTCTGAACTTCTTTTGTCGCGATAACACTTCTTGCGAGTCTTTCAAGCTGAGCTCTTACCGTGTCTGTGTTTTCTGAGTTTCTAATGTCGCCAGTGTAGCCAAGGCGAAGAAACGTAAGCCTTGCATCTTCAGAAACCGAATCAATCATTTTATCTTCTTCGTGAGGCCCGTAAGTTCTGATCGCTCGAAGCATTTCCGCTGCAATCTGTGGGGCCCTATCAATATGGGCTTCACTCGCTTGCCTAAGATGCTTTAAAACTTCCGCCAGTGAAGGGAAGAAAGCGGTTTCGGACTTAATCACCTGCCGAAACGCAAAGATGATTTGGTTTGGTTCATAATTCATCCAGGCATTTGCATAAGCAGTAATGCGCTCGTCTGTTGGCTGCTGATTAAACAAAAGGCCCATTTGATATACTGCCGATTTACGCAATAAAAATTCTTTGTCACTCATGCGATATCTCCGCGTTTAATGAGTTCTGCTAAATATGGATCACCGGTTGGGTTGTCTGGCGTGGTATGAGGATTCTTTGAATTGCGGTTTATAAGGCCGTAACCGCGGTTATTAACGTTTTTCAGCCACAGGTATAGGTATTGGTCAGCCCTGCGTGGTTCGCGCGATTCTTGCTTAAAATAGGCCTTTCTAATTTCTTCGACCAAAACATGATGTGAATTTGCGTTTAGAATTTCTTTTTGAATTTTATAGTCGCCCTTTTCAAGCCACTCCAGTATGAGCGGTTCTTTTGGGAAGAGGAAAGAAAGTGGGCTCTTGAGGATTTTTTGCGTTTCGACTTGAGGCAAAATTTTTTTAGATTCCTCTTCTTCTTTATTTACTTTCTTTTCTTTCTTTTCTTTTCTTTTCTTTGTCTCATAAGAACCTAAGTAATTCGAAAGGTTAGGTATGTTGAAAACTACATGGTTTGCACATGTTTCGCACATAACTAGCGCAGAGTTTGCGAGAAGTTTGCACATGTTTTGCACACCCCGTGTGTTACTTTCCCACAAAGTGCGAAGGGTATCGTTGTGAACTTTGAACTCTGTTTGACCTTCTTCAGCTTCGGATGCGCAATGCTCAATTAACGTAAAATAATAAAAATATCCTTCCTTGCCTTTCCGCCCAAGAAGCCTTGAAAGCTCTTTGATTTTGTCGTCATTTCTGGCAAAAACCGAATGTCTAAAATGTGTAAACTTACCTGATGCCATTTCGCCCTCTGTAGCTTGCAAACCTCCTTGTCTGCTTTTTTGTAACTCTAAAACTTAAAACTCTTCTTTTTCAGTTCAACTTCGGAGCCTCGATATTGCTCTTTTCCTTTGGATAACTCGCCATTTGAATACATTTCTTGCATGTCACGTCATTCTTGATATGAGTCGCGTTCTTGTCGAAATACATAATCTGGCAAAAAGTCTCGACCATGTTATTTTGAGTCACTGTTCGCCCTGGTCGAATCATGTGCATCGATCGTTTCTTACGCATTGATGCCTCTTTCAATCAGTCGATCGAGCTCAAAATCAGTCAGGATCCGGACGCGTTCAATCTTCTTGAAATCGAAAGTTTCCTCAATCTCCTGATCAAGTTCAGACTCTTCGTCTTTGAGTGTTTTAAAGTTGTCCTCGAACTGACTCATTAATTCCTTAATCATTGTTATTACCCTCTGGTGTTGATGTTGGGGTTGCGCTTTCGGGAACCCATCGCAGCTTCTTGACTAGTGGCATATCTTCTGGACCTTTTATGAAGTTACTGACCCATGTGAGGCCGCGAATAACGTAATTACCGTCTCTGTCCTTTCCCATTCCTTGAACTTTTCGCCAGTGTCCCCGGACTTCCCATCGGTGAGAAAAGTCGACTTTCCCTTGAGGGGTGAGAGGGGTAATGTGTTTGGCATTTTTTGGCTCTTGCCATTATTTCTAGCAGCAATCCAAACGGTAATGTTATTGGGACAGTTATGGACTATAGCGCTTAACTCATGTAATTGCTTCCTTCATTAACACCAACCCTTTAGCAAATGCTAAAGGGTTTTCCTTTAAGATAGAGTTACTGCCCACCTTGGCAGACACCCGCTAGGGAGTTTATACACTACAAAACTCCTGCTATGGCTACCTTAAAAGAATTACGCTCTGAAGCCAAACAACAATACAACCGGGGCAAAGGAAACGAAAAGCTGAAAGGCTACGGGCGAATGTCCAAAGCTGCGTTAATGGCCAAACTCGGCAAATCCAATGAAGACAAGCGGGATAATCGCGCCATTGCATCCACCAAGACAGCGAACGCGATCGCCTCAAAATTAGCAGACGAAGCAGGCGGGGACCATGCCGTTAAGCGAGTGCAGGCTAAGGCGCGATTGCTCAGATCGGTAAAACGTGAGATTGATGCAGCGCGAAAGGCTAACCCGGATATTAGTCAAGAGGAACTTAGGAAGGTGGCGGGGAAGGCGTTCCTAACTGAGGCTAAGGCTATTAAGGAGGGGAAAGCGGAGGTTAAACCAATTCGCAAGAAGTCTTCTGTCAAATCTGCCGACGAAAAATTTATTGATTCAGTGGTTAAGAGTTTTGAAAACAACCAAAGAACAATAGAGGGGAGCTTCAAGGACACATGGAACCAACTTAAAAGGCTGGAAGAGTCAGGGAAGGCAAAAAGGATCGGTGTGGGGTTGAATTACAAAATAGGTGATTACACCGTTAAGGAGCAAGATGAAACATGGAGGATTTCTAAGGCGTTGCCCAAAAAAGAGATTTTTAAGAAAACCCCTGCAATGGTGAACGCTCTTAAAGAATGGTAGATTATGCGATCTCATCACTGATAGGTTAGTATTAGTGTAAGAACCGGACTTGACCGGGCTAAGCATTTTTAGCGCCTCAAGAAACCCGCAAAGGGATGTTCCAAAAACATTCTTTTGCGGGTTTCTTTATGGCTCCTACTTTTTCCCCATCGGCTGTTGTACCACAGCTAGTGGCACAACAAGCCCTGTATCAGCTTAATCGCAAGGTTGTATTCACCAAGGCTGCAATGGGCGACTATGAGCCTGTTGGCTTTCAGCGTGGTGATGCTGTCACCGTCCGTCGTGCCAAGATCGTGACCGCCCAAGACTACGATCCTCGTAGCGGTTCTCCTGCAACCAAGGCGGAACCTGGTTACGCCTCCAGCTCTCTGACCCTTGAGCGCTTGTTCACGGCAGGTTTCCCTGTGTACGGACAAGACAGCCGGGACAGCATTGAAAGATACGTTCCTGAATATTCGCGGCAAATTGCCCAGTCAATTGCTAAAGAGGCAGACAACTACCTCTACAACAAATTCCGCACCTACTCGATCGCTTCTACTGGGAATATTTCTTACGGATTTAACCCTCCTGTAGGTATCGTGGCAGCGGTTAGCGGCCAGTCTCTTGCGGCTTTTGATAAGTCTGTTTTGACTGCTGCTGATTATGTTCTGAGCGGGAATGACGTTCCCGCCGATGATAATCGGTTTGCAATCATCAGTAATCGGGCCAAATCTGATTTTCTGAACAGCGCAACCCTAGTTGAAGGCTTTACCGCCGCACAAGGGGGTGCCACTGAGCAGTTCATCGGCGGATTGCCCAATGGGATGTTTGTTAACCGCTATGGCTTTAACATTAGCGGCTCTAATGCAGTCACTGGACAAACCGGGGTAACCGATCTTGACACAGCAGTCTCTACTCAAGGTACTTTAGCAATTGCATCGGTTGCGGCTAACACTGCCTTTACCTTGGCTGATTACTACACATCCACCAGCTTAGGTGCGCTGGACATCACACTAACCTGTAGCACTGGCCTGTCCACCTCGGTTGTAGTTGGTCAAATTTGTCGGATCGCACCTTCGTCCACCTCGATTACCGGATGGGGCGTGATTTTGCGAATCGACCGTACCACTGCAACCGCTCCGGTTGTTACTGCAGCAGTGTTTAGTTCTGCTGGTGTTCAGTTGACTGCTAGCCAAATCACCGCTGGCACTGACCTGTTCAGCGTTCCCACGATTGGCTCTATCTCTGTTGCCTACCACAAAGAAGCGTTGCTGTACGCTTGCCGCGATATTGTCGCCCCCAGTCCTGGTGCTGGCGCAGTCATGGCTAAGCAAATGGATGAAGACAGCAATCTGTCTCTCAGTATCCTCAACGGTTCTTATCAGGTTGATTACCTGAGTGAATCATCTCGGGCTGTTCTGCTGATGGGCGCATTGCTCTCTGACCACAGAAAAGCCTGCCTGATCCTCAGTCAGTAAACTCTCTGTTCCCCCTGTTTGAGTAGGGGCTAACTACCCCTACTCTTTTTTAGGAAATATGTTACACAATCCCGTCCCAATGCAGGCTCCAGACGGTACAGGGTATCTAGTCCCCATGCCGGAACGTGACGCCTATTTAAGACGCGGCTACCGAGTGATTGAACCGCAAGTTAAAACCGCTGTTATCCCTGCCCCTGCACCCGCTCCAGTTGTTACGTCTGGTCTAGTAGCTGTCAACAAATGCAGCCTCAAAGAGTTGGTAGACTTACCCCAACTAGGAGCGGCGGCGGCGAAGAAGGTAGTCAATTTGCGGCCACACCAGGACATCGCCTCGCTAATTGAAAAAGTGCCCTCTATTGATTGGGTATCAATTGCCGATCGCCTCTCGTTTGAGGAGTAACGCCTTATGCCCCTCACTGCTGACCAGACACAGCGACTATTTGAACTGTACGAAATTCCCGTTAATACACCGTCCACTGTGGTCACAACCGGGATGGGCTACCCGATCCGTTTTGACTATTCGGTAAACGTTCGGGACCAACTGTTAACGGCACTTCAGACGATTAACGCAAGTTCGGCTCAGTCCGTGAGAGTGGGGGCAATACTGGCGGAATATGATTCTTGGGCGCTTGATCCTTCAAATATTGATAAAAACGGCTATTCGTTTAGGGCTAGCCGAAATAAAAAAGCGATTATTGCAGCGCTTCATCCATACACGAGAATTAAGCTCCTTCCGTCAACTGATAATAGGAACCCCCTCGAAGGTGGATATCTTCAACCTCACAGGCGATTATGCGATCGAGCAAGGAACGGATTTCTTGCTCGATATCAACTATAGACAGCCTGTGATCCTGGCTGAAGATGCTTTTGCGGGTGACACTACTATTTATGTTTTTCCTCTCACCTACGAACTAACAAGTGGACGGAAATTAGTATTTCCTAACCAGCGGGTGACCTTGGCGGCTACAGCAACGGTAGGGGCTACAACCCTTACTGTTACGGCACTTAGTATAGATTCGCTGATTTCAATTAACCCGGATATCGCGGCAACACAAAATGATTTTCCGGTTGATCTGACAGGGTATACAGCGCGATCGCAGATTCGGGAAACGGTAGAGAGTTCTACTATCCTGGCTCAATTTACCACGTCGATCCAGGCCGATGTAGGAACGGGTGTTGACTCAGTAATTAGACTTCAACTTCCCTCAGACCCCAATCAAACCTATAACACTACTGAGCTAGTTCCTACCCCCTCGGGGCTTTACTACGTGTGGGATGTCGAGATTGTATCCCCAGGTGGACAAGTAACGCGGATTGTCCAGGGTGATGTTGAAGTATCTGCGGAGGTGACCCGATGACAGTACAGGTGATCGGCCAAACCACGATCGCGGTTATCCGCCAATCTGCCCGCAATATTCGGATTGCGAGTGCTGGTGTGCAGGGGATACAGGGACCAGCGGGAACTGATGCCACTACCATCACCCGGATTGCTGCCACCAACCTAGCAGGGCATCGAGTTGTGGCCACCAACGCAATCGGCGAATTTATCTACGCCGATAAAGACACGCCGCAGCACGCCCAAAGCACGATTGGGATTATCTCCCAGGCTGTTAGCGCTGGTGATTCGGTGCAGTCGATTGCCCTCGGTCCCCTAACAGAGCCGTCGTGGTCGTGGACACCGCAACAGTTGATTTTTTTGGGGAGTATCGTGACTGGGAAAC
>OGVO01000138.1_pt1 | contig 13399 bp, 25 predicted proteins | sample 1575771 | NCBI WGS metagenome assembly OGVO01 (sample SAMN07581527, study PRJEB24739) | freshwater metagenome | place: Singapore | collected 2015-01 | reverse complement strand
AGTTGGTTACAAAGGTGCATCTGCATTTGATGCAGGTCTATTCTACTGCCCATATGTTCCACTACAAATGGTTCGCGCTATCGGTGAGAACAGCTTCCAGCCAAAAATCGGCTTCAAAACCCGTTACGGCATGGTTGCTAACCCATTCGCTCAGGGTGCTACTCAGGGTCTTGGTGCTCTTACCGCAAACACCAACAAGTACTACAGAAGAGTACTTGTACGCAACCTTCTCTAATAAAAATAAAAGAGCCCGGAAACAACCGGGCCTTCTATCAAACTGGCGGATCTTCGGATCCGCCTTTTTTATTTCATTTCAAGCTACAATAGCATCTTCTGAAAGTTCTATGCGTTCATACCACGCTCTGACTGTTTCTTTATACTTAATACATCTTGCAACTGCTCTAACAGCTTTCGACTCTTCTGCCACGAACCAAGAGTTCTTTGATATAGCGGCGCGCGGGTGATCTTTACTTTCAACGGTGATCAGATATCTAATTTTCATTATCTTCTCCTGTTTTTACCCTGTAAGAGTAGTATATACTGATTCTTATCGAATGTAAACTAATTTTTTTGAAAATGTGTTGACTAGCTGACCACTGGTTGACAGTAGATAAATTGTATAGGATTATTTAGTACTTTACACAGAGTCAACCAGTGGTCAGCCAGTTGACTCTCCTAATAGGATGGACTGAGACATGTACACAGAAAATTTCTCCCTGTCTGCCTTTAGATTGAATATAGGAATATTATAGTCCTTAGCGATGCGCATGGCTTGACCAGTACCACCGCTTGCCTTGCCGTCCTTTGTCCAGCACAACACAAACTCTACAGGTGTGTTTAGATCCTTTCCAAGGACCTGATATGAGTTTCGCGACATAAACTTCCAACCAGCATCAGATAACGCGTCTGGCTTTGGATGATACTTACGAACAAGATCTCCGTTAAATGGTGGAACCAAGTAGCTACCTTCGCCGTGAAGTTTTGTTAGGTTTTGAATGTTGCGCCCATTAAAACCATCCCAAGGAAGGAAGATCTGACGGTTTATCACCGCGCCTCTTTCAAAGGCATCATCAGCACCGTTAGCACCACCAGAATTGCAAGTATAGCCAAGAGACGCTAATCTCTTGGCTATTGCAGTCATTAAAAAACAAACATCTTTCGGTGTTTCTCTAGAACCTATGCCTGCGTAGTACTTCAATTCATACCTAGCGCTGCTTTGTACATTTCAGTGACTGCTTCCTCTTCGGCGATTGCATCAGCAGAACGCTTACGAAGAGCAATAATCTTTTTCATGACTTTTGTGTCGTATCCGCGCCCTTTGGCTTCCTGCATGAGTTCCTTTTGGTTTTCAGTGACACCTTTTTTCTCAGCATCTAGCTCTTCATACCGTTCAATAAATTGGCGAAGTTCTTCTGCAGTTACGTTGTATGCGCTGTTACTATCGGTCATTCTTTTTTCTCCTTGGTTAGTTCATTTATTCTAATTGTTGCTGAAACTGCTGCGTCAAGTTCTTCTCTAGATGAAGACATAGCTACACAGTTCCAAAGTTGATCAAAGGAAACACCACTGAAATAAGCATTTCCGATGGAGCTTCCTATATAGTTATAATCTGAAATGTTCATCGATGCAACGGAAATCTTTTCAGCAGAACACTTGCAAATTCGTCCTTTTCTTTGTTAGGAACGAATACGTACGCGCAAGTATCGAGCGGAAGGTAGTGAACTACTTCTCCGTCTACGAGAGGATAGGTAGGATCGTGAACAACACCAGTAACGTAGCTCAGAGACTTGAAGATATTCACAACAGATTGGATATCTCCCATCTTACCCTCGAGAGTCAGAACAGTTCCAAACCCTTGCGGTGTTGCGTTCTCCCATTCGTTGAAACCGTTCATAGTAGCAGTTTCAATTCCTTCGTGAACTGATTTTGAATTGTATTCCTGAGCGTATCCATTGAAGTGGTGCACAAAGGCGTTCGACGCGTGACTTGCCTGAGCCATAGCTTTTCCGGGATTCATCGAAGCGAGATCATTACGCATCAGGATGTATAGTACTGCAGTCATTTTTTCATTGCTCCAAATGTAGTTCCGAGAAGCTGAATGATAACGTGGGCAAGCGCAAACCAAGCAAATCCAACGTAACCAATCAGATAGATGTGATAACAAGAAACCATGTATATGATTGAAATAAGAATACCAATACCTGCGCCAGGCTTTTTGTCCTTCGGTAGATTTACGTTTATCACGTTAGAAAATACAGCAGCTGCTGCGATAGTTTGCATAAAAATTAGAATACCAAGCATGCACATCACAATATAGAAAGGCCAAACGATGAGCATGTTTTGATAGAGAAGGATTGCTGCTAGTTGTATAGCTGCGTTGAGGTAAAAGAAAAAGTAACTTTCTTGTTTTTGTTCAGTATCTTCCATGATCTTCTTTCTTAAAAGAGAAGCCGCATCACGCGGCTTCTGCCATCTCAACTGCAAGGTTCAGAGCGTCGATCTTACGCTTGGCGTTACCGCCGAACCACGCAGAAGTCAGACGAGTATCTGCCGACCGGCCCAGTTCGTGGTCAGTCATGTAGGTGACTGCGTTGAACATGTTCCAGAAGGTGCCGGGACGGAAGTCAGCACCGGGCTGGTTTTCCACGAGCGCGATCGCTTCTTCAGCAGTACGAGACAGGTCCTTGTCTGCCTTCGTAGACCGACCGAAGATCTTACCGAAGTAAGTTTCAAGATCAGACTTGGCGTAGGTCTTGGAACCGAGGAACTCTGCGGCATCCTTGAACTTTTCAACTTTGCGGTGAGACAGACCGAGAATTTCTTTCACTCATTCTGCGTCAAACTGAGACCGGTGGTTGACACGAACCGAAGGTTGACCTTTTTCATTCAGTGCAACTGCGATGGTGTTATTGCAGACAACACGAGTGAGAACAAACTTCACGTCGATCGAGTTGCCGTAGAGGTGAGGATTGGAGAACAGAAGGTAACCTTTGACCTCGTCGCCACCAAAGAGAGTGAAACCATCACGGACATCGGCGAGAGCCCAGACGATCTTGCCGTCTTTCAGCGAACCAGCGGTATCCATGACCATGTCACCTTTCTGAACAAAGTCAGTAAAGAAGTCGAAAGCTTCTTTATTCTGGACGGGGTTCCAGCCTTTACCGACCTGAGTCAGGATCTTCCCGTCAGAGTCGCGGATCAGTGCCTGCATGCCGGTCTTGACTTTCTTGTCATTGAACTCGAAGAAAGTGTCGACCTTGCTGACGGTCCAATCAAGACCGGCAGCTTTCATCATCTCATCCGGTGTCATGTTGTCGTCAACCGGGACTCCAAGCCCGTGCCACGGGATACCCGCGGACTTGCGGTATGCCATTTGAGCTTGACCGTTGATCATTTCGAGCATATGTGCCATAGTATAAGTTCCTCTTGGTTTGTTTCCGTTTATATTTTGAATATAAACCGATTCTCAGGATATGTCAACTATTCTTTCAAAGAAATTATTTGGTAAGTTGCATTGGTTCTTCAATACCGGTTTCAAATGCTTCATCTGCGCGAGCAGTCGATACAATTTTGTATTCTGCGAGATCAATACGAGGATAACCTGCCACCCCTAGCCAAGTCCCTTGCCAGAAACTTCCGAGGGCTGTTTCATATACCCTTTTCTGGTCGGTGAGCTTTGTCTGTGCTGTCGTAAACTCGTTACGTCCAGCTTCGATCATTCGTTGCAATTGGATATAAACGGTCGAGTCGATTGTCGGATTTTGTTCCTGAATCCACTGGAAAACAGCCTGTGAACCATTTTCACCATAACGACCTTCAAGAGCAGCAGTCACGACAGCAGACAGATCATCTCGCTGCATCGCAGGAACTTGAGCGGCTTCTGCGATCTTATTTCCATACTGTGCAAGAATGTTGCGATTATTCTCGTATGTAGCTTTGATGCTTTGTTCAAGCCTATTACCAGTGTTATATGCACTAATATAACTCCCAACACCGACTACGGCAGCACCACCAATAGTTACAGCCAAAACACCAGCGATAATAGTTCCAGTATTCATTTTCATTTAACTCCTTTAAAATCTATTTGACGGACGAGAGAAGTAATATGTAACCAACGGTCCGACTACGAACAGAATAAGTCCCGCAACAATGTATAACCACATTGGAGGAGGAATATCTTCTGCTAGATATTCAAAGTTATCCATTGATTCTTCTTCATAATATTCCATTACCGATGATTTGATAATATCATTGATTCGAGTTTTGTCAATTGTTCCGAGGTTCAAAATTTCATCACGAATTGTGATATTCACAAGATCATTTTTACTCCAGCTGCGAACATCGACCCACTTGATATTTGTTCCATCCGAACCAATAACAACAATCACATCATTAATATTATGCGCATCCCATGCTTGGGCAAGTCGTTCTGCCCAGTCCTGTGTTTGATTGGTGACCGCAATTATAGCATTTGCACCTGTTTTCCGAATGTCTGCATTTACAACTGCAAGTTCATCATTCCATTGATTCACGAATGCTGCATCTGCTGAAACTCCGAAGTAAATGACTCGACGGGATTTGTAATAGTCATAGATACCAGGATAAGCAATCGGTGGTATATCTTCATATTTTTGATTAAAGAGAGTGCTGGCGGCACCTTTGATGTAATTTGTATATGAAACTGATTGAGTTACAGGATCACCGACTTTAACCGAGGAAAAGCGTGGCGGTATAACCACACCTTGAGGATCTATCCTATCAATTTCGTGTTCGGAAATTTCTGTCTTTACAAAGTAACGAATTTCCCAAGGAAAAACGGAACGATATTGAGTCTTGTACTTTGCTCGACAAGTTCGTACTTTATTTACAGTCGTGCATGTCTGACCATCACGGACTCGTCTTGTTTGTTCATTGGTACAAAAACTATCAGGAAAATCACTCCACATCTGATTACAAGATTCTTTCCTTGGGTTCAGTTTTGTCACAACACCATTAACGAGTTTCTCGTCAATTGTTTGGTAATGACTTGATGCCATGACAATGCCTGCAAGGACAAGTCCTGTGATACCAGCCTGAATACCCATTTCACCCCATGAAAACTCATGCCGAAAAATAATCTTTCCGATAATTAGCCAGGCAATCAACGGAACGATAAAAAGAAATGTAGTATACATCAATGAATAGCCTCAGAAATCATAGGGATAAAATCAATCAGTTCATGTGTGTATTCTTTGTAACCTGCTTTAAGAATATCGGCTACACCCACATATTTGTCTTTTGACTCTACTTTAATGACACCATATTTTTTACCTTCCTTCGGAAAGTATTTTGCGATATAATATTCGGCATCTTGTTCGCTGTCAAAACTAGGTGCCTTTACAATAGGAAAGATATTATCTTTTGCAAAGATAAAGACACCTTGATAGACACCAAGAAAGAGACCAAGTTCTTTTTCTATAATCAAGTACCTCATGCGAGCAACTTCACACCTCCCCTAGGTCCATCGTAAACTTCACGATTGAACCGGACATTTTCAGCGGCATTTTTGCCAGCTTCAAAAACAGCACCATTTCTGTAAGTGACAGATGATGTAGCAGCTTTGCCAAGTTTTACATTCATATCATTTTTGAATGAAGTCTCAACGAGTTGCTTTTTCAAGACCACAAGTGCAGTACCATTCGATTCTTGAATATTGGCGGATTTCATTTCCAGCAGTCGGTCACGGAGACGCAGAGCCATCCCGAGCTGGAATGTCACCCGTGCCTTTGCCCGAGAACCTGCAGGGACGGTCCGAGAAAACTTTTTCCATTCCGTCTCAACGGCGGAGTCACAGATCTTGTAGATATATTCGGCAAGCTCGACGTCGACCGAATAACCATAGAACATAAGGTTCGAAGAATATTTGGCTTTCATTTTGGTTTTACCCATCTTGAAACCATCAAAACCTTTCGAGTTCCAAACCTTGGTATCAGTGTAGGTTGCAATTGCAGTCGCAACAAATTTATCTACAACGGAAAGGTTTTTAGCACCCGGATTGACATGCCGCTTTGAAAAATCTCGGGCAGCAGCAGTATTTTCTTTGATGTCATTCATCGTGACACCGTGTTCTGCCATAAGTTTTGATGCAATGGCCATTGCAGCAGCTGCTTCTGATTCAGAGGCACCGTTTGCTTCGGTCTTTTTCAGCAGAGCAGAAATTTTAGCGCGGATTTTGTCAATGTTGGACATGTCAGTTCCTTTTCATACCTTATATTTTGAATATAAACTGATTCTGCTGATATGTCAACTAAACAGTACCGAAAGTACTGTCAAAACTGCGCCAATAACCAAAAGCTGCTTAACAAATGTGAAACTCGAAGTGTTACCTTTTGTCTTTCGGCGATTAGATTTAACTCCATTAAATTTCGGCCATTTAAATGGCTTTGATTTTGTAGTTTTTTGTTTTGTTGTCTTAAATTTTACAACACTGGGTTCTTTAAGTACAGAAGTTTTCAATTTAGGCATCTTCGGAGACTTTGACGCTTTGATTGTCTTTGGTTTGGAAACCAAAGTTTTTGTAGTTCTTTTGGTATAACCGTCAGCTGTTTTTTGTGTTGTTCTTTGAACTACAGAACCGTTTCCGTTTCGAGTTACGGCGACCCTTGTAGATGAACCCATTTTATACGACATTGTAGAGGTTGGTTTACCGTTTGGGTATTGTGTAGTGTAACGAATAGTCCCGCCAGGACCTTTAGAAGATTTTGTTCTATACGGTTTAGCCATTATGCTGCTTCTTTCACTTTAAACCATTCTGGGACAGGACGATTTTTCCATTCCATTTTAAATCGTTCTTGTTTTGTTTGATAGAATGCACGATATGAACCAACAACATCATTAGGATTCATACATTCAGGATTTGATTTCATTGCAAGTGGTTGTTGTGTAAGATATCCAACAGGAATATTCTTTGGAAGTTGTTTCAGTACATTTCGAAGAAGTGCATCTGTTGAATGAACCTTACCATACCGATATGTAAATTCGTCACAAAGTGCGGCAAAATGAATCCAATGCCAGGTATAATTATTATTTGATTGCATTGTCCAGACTGTACAAGGGTGATGGATGTGCACAGCCTTATATAGAATTTGATCAAGTTCTGGATCAGGATGTATCCATTTTTTGGAATTTGTCTTTCCAGATTTAGATGGACCTCGTGTTTCAACTCCATCAAGCATACGATGTGCAGTGGAAAGCATCTGAGCACTTTCCACTACCATTTTTCCAGCTGCATGCTTATCACATAGCATTTGCGCCGCTTCAACTGGGTCTTTAGACAATATAAAAATATTCATTTTCTAATTCCTCGAAAAAATCATCTAAATTATATAGTTCTTCTTCAGTTATTATAAAGAATCTATAATTCTGCATTCCTGCATTTATTTTATTCAAAACTACTTCATCTGTCAACATACTATTTGGTTTTATTTCTATTATTGCGTCGTATTTTTCTAAATAGAAATCTGGATAATACCAGTGATTTTTGCCATTTATAGTATATTTTAATCTAAATTCTTTATTTTCCGCACTTCTAAATTCTATAGAATTTAATGCACAATATTCCATGAATTTTAATTCATAACTTGATCTATAAAATATACCCTTGAAATATCCAGTTTTATGATTTTTATTGTTGTTTTCAGAAATTGTTACCGGTGGGTTATCAGATTGGTAAACAGCAATTACAGATTTTTTAATTTTTTCTTTTGTTTCGTTAGTATGTTTTAATGTGCCATTTCTTTTTCTTGAATTAATTATTTTCTGCTGATGTTCAGATTTTCTTATCATCTTTTTACCAGTATTAGATACAGATATTTTGTTTCTTATTTCTTTTATTTTTGTTGGATTATCAACACCGTATCTAATTAAAGAACTTTGTTTTCTGTTTTCTTCCTTTTTTAATTGATCGGTATTACGTATTCTTTTTTCAACCATTTCTTTAGGTTGTTTTTTGCCTTCCCAGTATTTTGTTGGTTGTATGTTCTGAGATCGACATTTAACCGAACAGTACTCTCTATACCCTTCGCCTATACCTCTAAATTTCTTTTTATTTCCACAAACACACAAATTATTAATTTCATTTATAAAATTTACGTAATACTCTTCTATAGAAATTTCTTTATGTGTGTTTGATATATGTTTAGCTAATCCATTTTTCTTATTAAAAATTTTAAAGCAAATCTGACACGTTAGCATATTAATTACCTCTCTTTTATTTGTATTTATAAAAGAGTAGGTTTCTAATTACTATTTCACTATATGTTTATCAAGCACAAACAGGTTCAATTCTATACTCCTTAGCATTAACACCAAGAATGCCAAACTCTACACTCTTGATGTGTTTGCACTTATCTCTTGGTTGCTTCTTACAGTTGCAGGAAAAAACCATCTGAGTGCATTTCAACTTGACAGTTACGAAAGGGCCACACAAAGCCAACGAAGTGATGGCCCTGTGTGGTGATATACTTGGAAGTGAAGATTTGCATTAGTCCAGCCGCGAGCCAGAGTAAGCTTTCACACCGTTTGCCCGGAGAACTTCTGCAAATGCACGAGCATAGGTTTCCTTTTTCTGCATGGACTGGTTATAAGCAGAAATCCAGAGTTGATAGGTTTTTTCGTAATCATTTTTACGGAAACCGAATCGTTCGAGGAGTTTCCGCTCTTCCTTACCTGCACGAGTGTTACCCTTATTCACAGGATATACGTCAACCCAAGCAAAACCGCAAACACCGTCAGCAACATAATAAGTCGGCTTGGTGTAATCAATTTTGTTGGAGAATAGAGAGGTTTCTTGACCGACAATCATCGGAACTACTTGCAGTTTTTCAACAGCGGCTTCTCCTGCGGCACGGGCTTCAGCACAGATCATTTCAAAAGTTTTCATATCAGGTTCCTTTCACCTTATAGAATCAGTATAAACTATTTGAAAGTAAATGTCAACTACGTGTGTTCAATAATTTTGATACCAGCTGCTTCGATCGCACTTTCACAAACGGGACACGGTTTTGCATTCTTTGCTTCACCGCTTTTATCAAACCGCATCACAACAATCTTGTGTGCTTTATGCAGTTTCTTGCAGAGGGCAATTGCGTGAATTTCAGCGTGCAGAAACTGTTTATCGGGAAGACCAACTTTACAAGCATGATGATTTTGCAGAGGATGGGTCTTGAAGTAACTGTTCTTTCCGATAGAAAGAACACGGCCGCGCTTATCATAGATAATTGCGGTAATGTCAAACCGTGCTTTAGTCATTTACGTTCCAATGTAATCGACGAACCGTCTTTAAAGAACATCATTAAACCATTCATTGTCTGATATTCATCATCGCGCATATCATATTCAAATTTCCATTCATTCACGAGAGTCTGCCACGCGGCCGAAAATGGAAAATCATGAAGTATAAGGGGTGTAAATTGTGCAAGTTCGGCAATACCGACTTTATCAAGTGCATTGAGTGGTCGAGTCGTGATAACTTTGAAAACATCGGAAATTTTCATGATCGGTTCCTTTTCTACCTTATAGAATCAGTATAATCAATTCAAAAGGAAATGTCAACCGTTACCACCTTTTGATGATAATATTTTTAGCACAACCTGCACATTTGAAACCTTCCGCACCAGCCACCTCGCCATAATCAATTCCAGACCAAAGAACAATTACCTCATTTGGTAAATATTCATTAATAGCACCACAATGTCGACAAGTTACGCGCTTTACTACACTTTGATCTAGTCCAACTACTTTAGGCATCAGCTTTTCACCTTTGTCAGATTCATTTCAACTTCTTCAAAAGTTTTCCGCCCATATCGTTCCGCATAGAACCAAGCTTCACCATCAAAAATGTAAAGGTATTCAGCTCCAGCATGATTGTAGCCGCACTTCATATACACCGCAACTGAATCATACAAAACAGGTTTTTCATTCTTGTGAACTGCGGATTCAAGTGATTCCACAAAGTCTTCACTGAGAGAAGAAAAATAACCAGCAATGGAAACCGCACGAGCACGTTCAGGTGTGTTGTAGTGTTCTACAAGAACGCGCCCGTTATGTGCAAGATAACCATCGAAGTGACAATACGTTGCAGTCACGGAACCATCTTCATTCAGGATACCGATCATCGAGGGAGTGCCCATAGTCTAAGTCCTTTCAAGTTACCTTATAGAATCAGTATAAACTATTCACGAGATAATGTCAACGGCAAAGTCTATCTTCAACTTCGGTGATATGCTTACACCTTTTGAAAGACGGGCAATCACAAGTAAATCCATGTGATCCCATAATTACTTTGTATGTCTTGTCACCTTTCGATGAAGGGATTTCCCAGCACATTCCGATAGCAAAGTGACCTTTGGTGGTAATTCTAGTTGACGGCCAAGACTTCGGTCCAGTTTTATAAGCCATAGTAAAACCTCAGTTACCTTATAGAATCAGTTTAAACTATTCAAAAGTAAATGTCAACTATCAGAGTAAAACTTTTTCGCGAAGTTCAATAAATTTTGGTAACCAATCACGTGCCTTTTCCACAAAAATTTGAGCAGGTGCATCATCTACCGTCATAACAATGACAATTTTCTTTGGAAGGATGCCGAGACGTTCATAGACCATCCAAGAATAACAACTTGCCTGCATAAAATATCCATGAATTGAATCGCGATCTTTTGTGCGCTTTGATGTTTTAAAGTCAATAATTGCAAAATCACCGTCCCATTTAGCAAGACAGTCGACTCTTCCTGCAACTCTCAGTTTATCAGAATATAATGGAAGTTCTAAACCACCGACAAGAGTGATGTGTTTATCTAGGTATGGTTTTATGTAATTAAAGCTTGCAATATTTGCAGGCATGTGACCCTTGCGATAGTTTGGATCATTTTTCAAATAATGTTCAGCAATTTCATGAACTGCGGTTCCGCGGCGACTTGCCTGCCCTGATACTTTGGCTACTTGTTCTTCACCAACTCTTGCTTTCCATTCTTCCATCCAGGATTTATCTGATCCAGCACCAAGTACTGTTGTTACGGATGGATACTTATTTCCTTCGGGCGTTATATAATACCGCCCTTGTTCTGTTGTTTCTGAACTCAATTCAGGAAGATTGAGTCCAGTCATATGTTCAAACATTTATTCCTCTATATCTTCAATTATCAATGTATCATATTTTGGCTTGAAGTCGGGTAACTTTATGTCACTTGTATCTTTTTGTTCTTTTGCATATGAAAGTGAAATATGTGGCTGATATGAAGGCCACTTATCTTCTAATCCTAAACTTTCAAAATGTTCTCTTAAGTCTTTGATACCATCAGTAGGTTCAATAGCAAGAACAGGAATATCCTCATTATCACCCAGAAATTTAATCTTTGTAATAGTGACTTCTGTTGGCGGTATCTTTATAGTCTTATTTCTAAGATTTATCTCATTAGTACTATAAAACACTGTTGTGTGAAAGTCAAACTCTTTTGGATCTTGTTCCTCTCCGTTGTACTTTACTGAGAGATTAAATCCATTCTTGAGTGCCCAGTCTCTTAGTTTATCTTGAGACTCTTTATCATATTGAACGGAAACATACTTACGTCTTGCCATAAATTCTTTAAGTGTTTTCATTTAACCACCTGCAGATACTTTACCAGATCCAGTTGCTATAGAACCAGCATCTGCTGAATCTCCGACTCTTGCAACTGGAATATTACTTATAAAAACTTTGGATGAACCACCTCCAATAGTAGCACCGTGCGGTACACAATCATCTCCTACTAATATTGCATGGACTTGTATTGCATCTCCTTGAACTGCAACAGATTTACCACCTATCGTGACTTTTGATTGTAGCGCACCTTGAATAAGTGCAGTGGCATCACATGGATGACCCGTACTAATTATATCTACTCCACATACTGCCACTGCCGGCATTTTATCCTCCTTAAGCTATTTCTAGCTCTCTTTCTTTTACTATCAAGTATTCCTTTACTATACCTGATCTTACTATGTCATCTACTGTAAACTCAACTACAGAAAATGCATTCATCTTGCTAATGACTCTTATGAAGTCCTTTAGTCCAGATACGTCCGCTCTGTGTTTAGAAATTTTAAGATCATCCTGCTTCATGTCACCACAGAATATAATCTTTGAGCTTTCTCCAACTCTTGTCATGACTGTATCTAATTCTTGATATGTCATATTTTGACACTCGTCAACAATAATAATAGCATTATCAAAAGTTAATCCACGGACAAAGGATGTAGACATAAATTGAAGCATTCCTTTTTGCTTCAAGATTTGATATGCGTCACCTCTTCCGAAAAGATCATTTACGATGTCTATGTATGGTGTCTCGTAGTAACCCATCTTTTCGCTCAATGACCCTGGCATAAACCCCTGTTCTCTTGATTGAACAGCGGATCTAATAATGATAAGCTTTGTATACTCCTCGTTTTCTAGGACTTCTTCTAATGCTAGCGCCATGGATAGGTAGGTCTTACCTGTCCCTGCACTTCCGATATTAGCCAAATTTTTCCCTGCTTTATAGGCTCTTGTTACTTTTTCTTGGTTCAGCGTCATAGGCGAAATTCGTTTCATTGAAAACTTTTTATTTATGATGCTTTCCATCTCGTTTTCAACTTGTCTCTTTTGTCTACGTGTTAGACGCTTATTTGACATGAAGCCTCCTTTTCCGACCTCTTTGTTAGAAGTCGTTTATTGTATTGTGTTTATGGATTTTTGCTTTCTTTAGAACATCACGAAAACCATCATCGGGTTTTCTTACTCCGAGACGCACCGGGTCACAGAACCCCGGAAATTTAGTAAAAATTTGTTGATGGGTAGGATTGTCTTTTAAATACTGCTCAAGATCTGAATATTTCAGATTGACTTCGAACTCTTCTTGAGTCTCATTATTACGTATAGAGTAGATTGGCATTCAGTCTCCTATAAAAATAGGGTCGGTTTGTAGACCGACCCTTATCAAAATATCATTATTTCTACGATCTACAAGTTTATTTATACCAATTGTGATTTTCAGAACCCTCAATTAGTGAATAAATTTGTTTCCAGTTATCCACTCTTTTGATACGTGGATCAACGTCATCATTCTCGTTGTAATGATGGTTAATTAGAATACAGCGCATATTATACTCAAGGCCATATTCTGCATTCTTTGTAAGATCTTCAATCCAAAAACAGTTGGTATCTTTGTATTCCTTCAGCAATTCTTTCTTGTTATTTGATGAACCACACAGGATCAGTCTCTCTGTCCTGCTCGACAAGCTCTTTCGATGGCGCAATGACCAGTGTTTTTTTGCCTGTGTTTTCCTGAATCCATTTGGCAATTAATGCAATGATAAAGCTCTTGCCAGCCCCGGTCGCTAAATC